>JACCDS010229214.1_pt1 | contig 50453 bp, 35 predicted proteins | sample 7446441 | NCBI WGS metagenome assembly JACCDS01 (sample SAMN15323445, study PRJNA562643) | freshwater metagenome | isolation source: river surface water | place: USA:Blue River Watershed | collected 2017-08-17 | reverse complement strand
CGGACCTGCTGTATCCTTGTCCCCTCCGTTGGGTGGTACGGGATTCGCACAGCCACTCATGAGAACTATGAGTATACCAAAGAGGCATGTAAAACTGAAAATAACTGGTCTACAGGTCATTGCTGTTATCTACCAAAATGAATCAATAAAACTTGTATGTCGGAAGGATTAACTCCGCTAATTCTGCTTGCTTGTCCAATGGTCTGCGGTTTGATTTTATTGAGTTTTTCTCTGGCTTCTAAGCTGATGCTGTTTAGCTTTTGAAAGTTGTATCCTTCTGGAATCATTACGTCTTCCAAACGATGTAATTTCTGAGCCAGTTCAATTTCTTTTTCTATGTATGCTTGATATTTTATAAAAATCGCCGCCCTTTCTTTTGCTTCCGTGGTGTGATTGACGAGAAATTCGCCAATGTGCGGGATGTTCTCTAAATGATGTAATTCTATCTGTGGTCTGAGCAACAACTTATTGGCCCGTTGTTTCTCGTTGATAGCCGTTACATTTTCAGGTAAATATTGTTTAACATCCTCGGGGGTAACGTTCGTTTTCGATAAAAAATCTTTGATTTCCTCTGAACACCGATTGATTATTTCAAGCTTATCGAATCGTTCTTTACTTGCCAATCCTATGGCAAAGCCTCTGGGTGTTAAGCGTTGATCTGCGTTGTCTTGCCTGAGCGAAATCCTGTATTCGGCACGTGAAGTAAACATTCGGTATGGTTCTTCAGTGCCTTTGTTGATCAAATCGTCTATCAATACGCCGATATAGGCCTCTTCTCTTCCCAACACAAAGGGATCTTCCTCCCTTACGCGCAAAGCTGCGTTAATGCCGGCCATAAGGCCTTGACAAGCAGCTTCTTCGTACCCAGTGGTGCCGTTAATCTGACCAGCAAAATAAAGCCCTTCTACCAACTTTGTTTCCAATGTGTTTTTGAGTTGGGTTGGTTGAAAAAAGTCATACTCAATAGCGTATCCAGGTCGAAAAATCTTGGCTTTCTCAAAGCCAGGGATCAAGCGAAGGGCGCGGAGTTGTATATCATCAGCCAATGAAGTGCTAAAGCCATTCACATATACCTCCACGGTTTCCCAACCTTCTGGTTCAACGAATATTTGGTGCCTATTCCGTTCTGCAAAACGATTGATTTTGTCTTCGATGCTTGGACAGTATCTGGGACCAAGTCCTGAAATACTTCCGTTATACATTGGGCTATCAGAAAACCCTTCTCGCAAAACATCATGCACATCCTCGTTTGTGTAAGTTATGTAACAGCTGCGTTGTTTGCTGAGATGCGTAGTACTGTCCGAATAACTGAATTTATATGGGCCAATGTCTCCTGGTTGCTCTTCCATTTTGGAATAGTCTAACGACCGACCGTCTACGCGAGGAGGGGTTCCGGTTTTCATCCTTCCCGTAGTGAAACCAAGCGTTACCAATTGTTCAGTGATGCCACCACTGGCATGTTCACCCATTCTGCCCCCGCCGAAATTTTTTCTTCCGATGTGAATGAGGCCATTTAAAAAAGTTCCCGTGGTGAGTACAACGGTTTTAGCAGTAAAGGACATGCCCATACCTGTTACAACACCTGTAACTTTTTGATTATCAAACAACAAAGATGAAACACTGTCTTGAAAAAAGTCTACATTTTCATTGTTTTCCAGTGTCAATCGCCACTCTTCAGCAAACCGCCAACGATCGCTTTGCGCTCTAGGACTCCACATCGCCACTCCTTTACTGCGGTTCAACATGCGAAATTGAATCATGGTTTTGTCTGTGATTATACCAGACATTCCGCCAAGTGCATCGATCTCTCTGATTATTTGTCCTTTAGCCACCCCACCCATGGCCGGATTACAGCTCATTTTGGCTATGGTTTCCATGTTCATGGTAACCAACAGCACCGAACAACCCATGGTGGCTGCGGCATGTGCGGCTTCGCAACCGGCATGACCGGCACCTACCACGATTACATCATATTGAAAATTATTATTGTCTTGTTTCACGTGAAACGATGATTTAAATATTGTCCCACAAAGATAAGCAGACCTCTTCCTCCGTTCTCATTACAATTGCATCAGAGGGTTTTTTGTCTTTGTATCCGAGCAAATGTAAAAGGCCATGCGAAATAACCCGAATCATTTCGTGCGTTTCGTTTGAATTATGCAATACGCTGTTTTCTTTAACACGATCTTTCGAAATATAAATTTCTCCCTCAATGCCATTGGATCCGGCGTCAGACAAATCAAACGTAATAATGTCGGTGTACGTATTGTGATTGAGGTGCTCAATGTTTATTTCGAGTAATTCATCATCACGCAAGAAAACGTAATTCAAATGAGTGATTTTTTGACCTTTCGTTTTTGCTATTGTTTTGAGAAGTAAACGGATTTTTTTTCGTGTATTGCTGTCGAGAAAACGGTGTCGACCAGAGAAATGTATTGTATTCATTGAACCAAAATTATAGTACCAGAGTGCCGGGTTTTTTTGTTGCGGTAATTGGATTGAACCAAATAAACATAAACTCCCTGTGGAACCAATTCACCCCTGGAATCTGATCCGTCCCAACCCAAAAGTGCGTCGCCCTCAAACATCAATTCTCCCCAACGATTATAAATGAACATTGTGCTTTCACCAGCACCGATTGCGGGATTGCTTATTTTGAATTGAGGGTTTTTGCCTAATGGATTGAATGCGGATGGAATCAACATCGTATCAAAAGCACTGCTATCAAATCCCAAGTCCACCTCTTTTTCGTTGGAATACAACTCAAATGCCAAAGGCAGTTTGCCGTCGTTGCTGTAAATTTTAACACGATAGCGCTGTTGGCCAAAAAGCACACCTACAGGCAAGGCATAGCTGTTTGTTTTTGTGGTAATCACCGGGTTCCACGTGAAACCCGATTTGCGCTCTAGTGTATAGTTGAAGTCGGTTGTTAGCTCCGGACTCGACCAACCCTTGTAGTAAGACCAAGTCATAACACCTTGATTTTCAACAAGTAACATCGAATTGTTTGTGTAACAGCTGTCGTCTCGGTATCCGCAAGTATTGGTTCTAACCAAACGATATTGCCCCTCTGATATGTCTGTATTTGTACTTGGGTCTGTGTACGTTACTTTTCCTGTTGTGCTAAAAGTTTTTATAGTCAGCCATGAAAGCCCCTGTTTTTTTTCCAATGAAAGCATAGAGTTAGACCCGTCTTTCTTCCATTCACCAGTTATTTGGATTTGATCTTCTGCAACTACACTAATACCCGTAAGCAGGGTAATAGGAAATGAGTTACCCAAAAACCCATAGTCGGTTGCAATACTGTTTGATGAGCTGCTGATGTTGCTACTTCCTTGCTTTATTGCGCGCACCACGTAAGAATAGGTGTTGTTTGTTTCATAACTGGCATCAACAAACCCATACGTAGTGGGGTCGTTGACGAGATCTGCAGCTACAACCCCAATTTGTTCCCATTTGTTTTGGGTTTTATTGTGCCTCCAAATGATGTATTTCTCAGTGATCCAACCGTAATATTTGCTCCATGTTATTTGTGTTTTCTTGTTGCACCAATATTCCGGATTAACTTGAACAGTTAAATGAATAGGAGAATGGTAATTACTTAATAAACCACCATTGAAACAACTGTCAAAAGCAGCAATGCAAAATTTGTTATTGTTCGTTTTGGTGTCGAAAATGCTGTTTGGAAATAAGTAACTGAACGACATTGTATCCAGCAACAAAACATTTCCGCCGCCAGAAAATTTAAACAAACTAAACCCCATGATGTCAGGTTCTATGGGCTTTGACCAGCCCGCCCTCAATTGTTGTGTGTTGTAATCTACGGAAACACTATCGGGTTCAAATTGTGATGGGGCAGAATTGTCGATGAATACGTGGTTCGATACAAAAGTGTCTTTTCCATTACAAGCAAAAGAAGTAGATAGAAATAACTCCCAACTTTTGGTATTGGGTAGCACGGTTGAAATGGTTGTGATGTTCAACATGGGAATTTCTTTTAACAACTTCCATGGCGACAGTGCATCTTCTCTGCCATACAGCCTGTGATAGGAAAAACTAACACACCCGTCTGTGGGTGGGGAAACAGTTACTGTGAGTGTAAACGTTGGACGGTCAAGGCATGCCCGGAAAAGTTGGGCGGGTTGGGAAATGGAAAATACCGCATTGATTTGAATCAGCGAGAGAAAACAAGTTGCAATATGTTTCCAAATTCTTTGCATGGATATTATTCGCTGGAAGGAGTGTCTCCCGCCATTACATGAATAAACGATTCAGGGTGTAAATAATTGTTTGCCAATGACATTAACTCTTCTTTGGTTATAGACCAAATACCCGGCAGAACAGTATTGTAGTAATCTTCTCCAAGTCCCCGGTACATCAAATGTTGAATCTTCCCACCCATCGAAAAGGGACCATCAAACCCACTTCTAAACTGTCCGGAATAATATTGTTTGATCTTATCTAACTCTGAATCATCTAACAAATTGGTTTTCAATCCCGAAAAAATATCGTGAATCGTAGAGATGGAAGCCTCAATGTTATCGCTGTTCAAATCTCCAGCAATCGTCCATGTATAATCATTGAACGCGGGTTTAAAGTAAGAACCAATGCCATAAGTTAACCCCTTTTCTTCACGCAAGATCTGCATCAAACGAGATCCAAAATATCCGCCCAACACCAAATTTAACAACGTGAGCCCAAATCGCTCCCTTTGATTTTTTGGCTGAATGTGTTGAACCAGTTGTAGGCTTACTTGGTTGGTGCCATCTACGTGTTTGGTTATGTAACCCGGGTTTGGAGTTGGTAAGCTTTCACAAGTAGGAGCATCTATGGTAATTGATCCACCTTCTCTGAATGGTTGTAATTCTTTTTCAATGGACTCAAGCAACTCATCGTCAGTGTCTCCCGAAACAAAAACCATCGCTTTATCAAGCGAGTAATAGGCAGATTTAAAAGACACAAGATCCTCCCGATTAACAAGAGAATAATCTTCCACATTGCCGTGTTTACCCAAAAACGAATTGTCGCCGTAAAGGTGTTCAAGGGCCAAACGGTTCGACCAATATTTCGGAGTTTTTTGCTGTCTTTCTAACGATGCAGAACGGACCAACTTGGCTGTTTCTAGTTCTTTTTCGGGGTAATTGGCTTCGTGAATATTTTTAACCACCCAGGCAAAAGCCGTTAGGATATTTTTTTTATTTGCCCTTACAACAACAGACGATCCCAACGATCCACACTCCGTGCGATGAGTAGCGCCTAAAAAATCCAAAAATTCAACGACCTCAAATTCTGTTCTATTGTTATTACCAGAAAAAAGCAAATCATTCGCCAGTGTGGCAATGTAGGTTTTGTTTTGGTGAAATGACCCAGCTGCCCAAAACAATTCAATTCTTACAACGCCAATGGATGCTGGCTCTGATAGGTGCAATATGTGCCCAGAAGTCAGAGCCATTGTTTTGCTCTTCGGCGACGTGAATGTTTTTATCGTTTGGGTTTCGGGGCGATTGCGCGATGTGATGGTCATTTTTTTGGGTGATAATAAATTACAGACACTGAATTTGCATCAATTGTTTGCTTTGAAACAGTCAATACATCGTTTAAAGAGAAGGATTCGATCAATGATTGTTCGTTGTTGATGTCGTCTAAGGCGCCAGCGTTTTCAAAAAAACACAATCGTTGGGCCAACTGCATGGGCTGCGTGGCTTCAAAAAGTAAGTTTGTAGCATGCCTATTTTTTACACCCGTATACGTTCTGTCCATAGCGGCACTGTATTCTTGATTTTCTTTCAGTACTCGGATTAAGGAAGCTTCACCATCTTGGTGCGAAACACCATCATTCAATATTCCGTATAAAACAAAAAGCCCCTCACCAAAACCGCGCAAATAAAAACATTCGGCGGCGTTGAAAATTTGTTCTTCCTTAACCAGTTTCATTTGCAGGGGAGAAACATCAGAACCGCCCAACATGTCAGAAAACATTTCCAAGGCAATGGAATCCTTATCAATAAATTTTGGACCGCGCCATACTAGAAATACCGCAGGGTTTGGGCTTAAATCTTCCGCCTCAAAAAATTGTCTTTCAGAGACGATGGGATCATCATGGTATTGGTTTGGATTGGCTGTAGTGTCTTTCAAAATACCACCGAACCATTTTTCTGCCAACACTTTCGTGGTTTGAAAATCAAGGTTACCCACCACCGAAACAATCCCATTTTGAGGTGCATAAAAACGATCATAAAACCCTTTCACATCCTCTAGCGTAGCATCTTCAATATGTTTGATATCGTCTCCTATTGTTGGCCAACGGTAAGGACTTTTGTTGTACATCAAATGTCTGATATGGTGCCACAACAATCCAAAGGGTGCGTTATAACAACGTTGTTTGAATTCCTCAACCACCACACCTTTTTGAACGTTTAGCGATTTTTCATTGATGTTTAGTGCGTTCATTCGATCACTTTCTAACCAAAATGCCGTTTCTGCATTTTCGGTGGGCATCACCAAATAATAATTGGTGATTTCATTATTGGTAAAAGCATTGTTCTGACCTCCCGCCTCTTCAACCTCTTTGTCAAAAATGGGAACATTTTCACTTCCTGAAAACATCAAGTGTTCAAATAGGTGTGCAAAGCCAGTGCTGTTTGGGTTTTCATCCCTTGCACCTACGTTATATAGCGTGTTCAACACCAATGTTGTTCTGCTCTTGTCTTCAAGGTGGATGACGCGCAATCCGTTGCTTAAGGTGAATTTGTTGAATGAATACACAGCACAAATTTACCGCATCCGTGACATCCAAAAAAAGCACCCTGTTGGCGATTACCAACAGGGTGCATCACTGTACAGTGTAGGCTAATTTAACACATCAATTGTGTTTTCATCGTTTTCTGTAATCTTGATGGACTTGCCTTTTGCCTCAATCAAAAGAATGTTTTTAACGACAACTTCTGATGTTTCTCTTTTTAGCCCATCTTGTCCAACATACGATCGATGCTGTAAACGACCTTCAACCATGAGTTTGCTTCCTTTTTTTACCATTTTTTCAAAAAGTTCAGCCACGTTTCCCCAAGCAACCAAACGATGCCACTGGGTGTTGTTTACAACATCTCCAGAGACCAATGTCACTTTTTCGTTCGTTGCCAAATTCAACTTAGCCAACTTTTTTCCACTTTCAAACTCACGGATTTCTGGGTCGTAACCCACGTTTCCGATTAACCTAACGGAATTCAATAAATTTTTCATAACCTTTCTTTTCGTAATTAACTTTTAACCTTTTTCTATTTGTGTTGAAAATCCTCACGTGGCCTTTGTTTGGACTTTCTTTAACAATACAAAATTGTAAAATCAATGTGCAAATACTCGTACATGAATCATTTATAACCGATTATAACCGTTTAATTGATTTAATTCATCTTGGGGGTGTTGGGCATATTTGATGTTATACGGTCATCTGCTTATGGAAAAAGAAACCATCAATCAACCAATCTGTAGAGAGTGTGGCGACAAAATCAAAGGACGAGCCGATAAACTCTTTTGTAACGACTCTTGTAGGAGCGCGTTTAATAACAGAAGAAATCGAACAGGGGTAGACCCATTGAGAACCATTAATAAGGTTTTAAGCAAGAACAGAAAAATACTCAAAGAAGTGTATGAAACTTCTGGCGCCAGCGAGACAATCCCATTGAGGAGGCTTGAAAATAAAGGATTTGTTTTTAACTTCTACACGCACATTGAAGAACCAATGAGCGGAAGTTGTTATCGATATTGTTATGATTTTGGCTATGCGGAAGCAAAAAATGGTGAAGTGATGATATCGAAATATCCAGGCTCTTATTTGTAGAAAATCAAGCGGCCCTTAATTTGCACTACCTTTGCAAATTCAAATCACAGAACATAATGGCAAAGTCACCCAAAAAAGAACAAGGCAATGGCAAGAAATTCCAAGATCGTCTTCCTGGAGAAAAACGCAATCGCAAAATAGACTTGGCCAAATCAGAACCCAAGAAAACAAAGTTTTTTACAGATAACAAACCAACCGAATCAAATACAGACAAGCCAAGATTTGGCGGAGATCGTGACAAACCGCGTTTCGGAAATGATCGTGGAGGTGACAAGCCAAGATTTGGTGGAGATCGTGATAAACCCCGTTTCGGAAATGACAGCGGAGGTGACAAGCCAAGGTTTGGTGGAGAGGGCAGGGGTTCATTTCAGAAAGGTTCTAACAGTAGACCATCAGGTACTCCGGGATATACCGGTGGAGATAAAAGTGGAAATCCAAGGTTTCCTGGCGACAGAAGTAGCCGTTTCTCAAAAGATTTAGGTGACAAACCGCGCTTCGGAAATGACCGTGGCGGCGACAAGCCAAGATTTGGCGGAGATCGCGATAAACCGCGCTTCGGAAATGACCGTGGCGGTGACAAGCCAAGATTTGGCGGAGATCGCGACAAGCCTAGCTTTGGAAGTGATCGTGGCGGTGACAAGCCAAGATTTGGCGGAGATCGCGACAAACCGCGCTTCGGAAATGATCGCGGCGGTGACAAGCCGAGATTTGGCGGAGATCGCGACAAACCGCGCTTTGGCAATGATCGTGGCGGTGACAAACCAAGATTTGGCGGAGATCGCGACAAGCCTAGCTTCGGAAGTGATCGTGGCGGTGACAAGCCAAGATTTGGCGGAGATCGCGATAAACCGCGCTTTGGCAATGATCGTGGCGGTGACAAACCAAGATTTGGATCAGACAGACCAAGTGATAAGGCTCCAGAAAACAGACGTGAAACTTTTGACTCTGCCGAAAAGTTTAACAAACCAAAACCTACGGGAGCTGTGGGGCTGTCTAAATTTAGACCCAGAGGTTCAGAGCCGTTTGTTGACAACACACCCGATAACAGAGATTTCAACGAAGACAAGCCCAAAACATACGGAATACCGAAAGCTGAAAAAGCGGATACCCCCAAAGGCTTTAAAGGAAGCAAGCGCGAATTCAACAAAGTCGCTTCCAATTTAGAAAAAGGTGCTGAACATGCAAAAAGTGATGAGATTCGTTTGAATAGATATATCGCCAATAGCGGCATCTGCTCTCGTCGTGAAGCCGACGAACTGATACAACAAGGCATGGTGAGGGTGAATGGAGATGTGGTAACAGAGTTGGGTACTAAAATTCGACCATCAGACAATGTCAAAGTAGAAGACAGAAAAGTGATACCCGAAAAGCCTGTTTATATCATCATGAACAAGCCCAAAGGATATATTACCACAACGGATGATCCAGAAGGTCGAAAAACGGTGATGGAGTTGATTGATTTGCCAGGCAAGGAGAGAATTTACCCCATCGGTCGTTTAGATAGAAATACTACGGGTGTACTGTTGTTGACCAATGACGGCGAAATGACTCAAAAATTGATGCACCCCAGTTTTGAAATCAAGAAGGTGTATCGTGCAACCCTTGATAAAAAGCCATCCAAAGAACACATGTTACAATTGGTTCAGGGTGTTGAACTGGAAGACGGGATGATGGCCTTTGAACAGTGTGGTTTTGTAGAAGAGGGCAAAGAGAATGTGTTGGGTATTGAAATCAAAAGTGGTAGAAATAGAATTGTGAGAAGGATGTTTGAACATTTTGGTTATGAAGTAACCGCCTTGGATCGCGTTCTATTGGGAGAATTTGATAAAGTGAAATTGGGCCGTGGCAAATGGAGATTCCTTACCGAGAAAGAGATGAATTACGTGGATCGCTTAAAGAGAACCAAACCCAAAGCGCCCAAAAACTAAACCGTTTCCTTTAACAAGCTAGCTGCTTGAATTTGCGTTTGAATGATTCGCCAAGGCATTGGCCAAAGGTTGTTGTAACCGTTGTTTACCGCATTGGCCGTTCCCAAAGACAAGTTGTTCCATCGCATACCTACAACCCCTTTGTTGTTTGATCGGATCGACAAAAACTCACGCTTGTAATATTGCAAGGACTCTATTAAACCAAGTTTTTCGGTTGGGTAGGTAACGGTTTTTTTCGCCAAAAGATCAAACTCGGGATGCACCTTCCATTGGTTTTTATTCCACTGACCAGCGTTCACACCGGTTTGTTTAATGCCCGGCAATAGCGCGGGTAAATTATAAAAGTAATCGGCCCACTTTCCATTGCGAACGACCATCAAACCATCTTGTAACTCATAGCCCAAAAACTCATTACCCAAAAAATCTGGCAGGTGCTTACTGGGTTTTACCCTCGATGTTTTACCCAAATTCAAACGTTCTCTATGGGTTTTCCTGAGGATGGAAAAAAAGAAACCCTCGCCTTGCGTAAGGTGCGGCATCATACGATATTTTCCGGGTTCAACCTCCATAATTCCGAGATTCTTCGGAAAGTCGAACTCCATGATTTCTGCGCTCAATTCTTCCACGATGTAATTTACATTTTCTTCGTTTTCTGAACGATTGTAGGTGCAGGTGCTATAAATCATCACCCCGCCTTCAGCGATGCTTGGCCAAATGTCGTGCGCGATGCGTTTTTGTCGAACCGTGCACAGTTCCACGTGAGATGGACTCCATTCGCTGATGGCATCTGGTGTTTTTCGAAACATACCTTCGCCACTGCAAGGCATATCGGCCACCACGATTTGAAACAATCCCCTTGTTTCCCCCCATTGTCTGGCGTCTGCTGAAGTTACCAAATGATTGCCAGCGCCCCATTTACATAGGTTTTCAATGAGCGTGTTGGTCCTACCGCCAATAACTTCATTTGCAACCAGTAAATCGCCCTGTCTGAGATGCGAGGCGATGTGCGTGCTTTTTCCACCCGGCGAGGCACAAAGGTCTAGCACAATGGCCCCTTCTTCGTAATTCTGAATCAAACGCTTGATCAATTCGCCCACCACCATACTATTTGCCTCTTGCACATAATAGGCTCCGGCATGAAACGCGGGGTCGGCGGTAAACAAAGGACGTTGTTTGAGCACAAAACCATCGTCACAATGATGAATTTTGTCCATTAAAATATCCTCTTGAAACATCGCTTCGGAAATGTTTTTGGCTCTGTTTAAGCGAATGCTCACTTTGGGTGTTTCATCGATGGCCGACAACAGTTCGATTACTTCGGTTTGAGGCAATGCATTGCCCAAGGATTTGATAAATTCTGCGGGTAGTGTACTTTTCATATCATGGCAAAAACCAAAGTTGCTCCCCAACAACGCGTGTTTGGGGATTGTAATTTTCTTTAAATAATGAGCCCGTTCCCAAGCCTTGAGGCAGGGTTGGGTTGAATTTCGACACCCACTGTGCGATACAAGCCAATCCAACATTGCCCTCCAATGCGCTTGTGCTCCACCACCCAATTTGTTCGTTTTCGGCGAGTCTTATCCAATCTTCTGCCAAGTCCAAACCGCCCAACAAAGTGGGTTTAAGTATAATGTATTTTGGTTTTGCCCAACTCAATAATTGTTTGCCCGACATGTCTAGGTTTCCAATTTTATTTGGGTGAAAACCAATGAGTTCTTCGTCTAAAGCGATGTCGATTTTGCTTTCTTTACAAATACGATCCAGTTCGTGGTAACGCGCTTTTACAGGTTGTTCAATTGAATGAATTTGGAAACGATGCAATGCTTTGATTTGCTCGAGTGCAACATCGGGAGAAAACCCTCCGTTGGCATCTAACCGTATTTCAAGTTGAAATGCATTCATGTGTTTTCTCAACTTCTCAATGAGTTTACATTCCTCGTCGAAATCCAGGGCACCTACTTTGATCTTTATACATCGAAATCCAAGTGATATTTTTAACATGGCCTCTTCATACATGGCGTTAATGCCATTCATCCAAACAAGACCATTGATTTTCATCCCGGTTTTACCTTGGGTAAATGGTGTATTGACCCAGTGCGATGGCATTTTGGGTGAATTGAGGAGTGAAGGTTGAGACAACAGGTGTTGCAGGTGCTGCCATGCTGCGTGCATTGCAAATCGCATGGCTGGCAGAGCTGTGTCTTTCCCTGGCTCCCACAAATCAAGGTGTTCTAAAATATCATCCGTGCCCAGAGGAACATTCAAAAGATGTTTGGTAAACGCATGGTAGTCTACGTCACCATCCAAACTCAAGCCCGGCAGAGGGGCCGCTTCGCCAATTCCCTCAAAACCACCAGACCGCAATGAAATCAAGTGACTTGTTTTTTCTGTGTATTCTCCCCGGCTGGTTTTGGCCGGTTTTAAAAATTCAAATTGGTGGGGTTGGGTTGAGAATTGAATTAACATGATGGCTTGTTAATCTTTATCTGGTCCCAAAAAATCAATCACGAAATATGCCAAAAATGCATAAATCAATACGAGCACTAAAATGCTGATAGACAGTTTTTTCAGCTGTTGATTCAATATTTCACGTTGGCCGGGTTCAGCATTTTTGACCGATTGATAATGACTGGAGAGTTGCAGAAAAACGGGGGTAAAAACACCAATTAGAAAAAACGTTTGAGCCCCCATCATGGATGGCCATTCGAAGTATCGTTTTTCAAAAACCAAAAAGGAGGCAGGAATCAAACCGCCACCCAGTAACAATAAAATGCGATGGTAAAACAGGGTTTTTTTTGCACCCAATCGCACGGCGATGGTTTTTTTGTTTTGTTCCGTATCGGTAGGTATATCGCGGTAATTGTTCACGTTTAAAACGGCTACACTTAAAAACCCCAATCCCAAGGCAGCCATTAAGAAAACATCTAAGTTCTTGGAGCTGGCTATGTCGGTAAACAACCCGTTCAATACACCCATACCCAAGACGGGTACCAGACCAAAGAAAATCAAAACAAAAACATCGCCCAACCCCGAGTAACCGTAGGCCCTTTTTCCCATCGTGTAGTTGATGGCGGCAGCTATCGCCACGAGACCCGCAAGAAGCATGAAAATGCCGTTTTTACTTTGAAACAATCCTGAAATCGATATCAAAGAAACACCCAATAGGAAGGTGATTACACCCACAATCCACAAGGCTTTTTTCATCTGGTTTTCATTGATTTTGCCCGAAGCCATTGCCCTGTCTGTGCGATTGGCTTTGGTGTCTGTGCCTTTTTTGAAATCACCATAGTCATTGGCGAAATTGCTCAGTATTTGCAATCCAGTAGCGGTGAGAAGTGCCAAAACCATTATCCACCAAAACAAATTGGGTTGATTTAATTGAGAATCATTGTGCTGAACACCACAGATATGCGAAAGTGTACCACCCAAAAGAATGCCAGATAAGGCCAATGGCAATGTGCGCAAACGTGCGGCTTGTATCCAAGGGTTCATGCTACGAAGATAATCACTCCTGTCATCATCGTATATCAAACGCCTCGTTGGAACACAAAATAGGGGAATTCTGTGGCGCCAAACTTTTTATAAAAGCTGGCCACCGATGGAATGCTGCTGCCTTCGAAATCCAACAATACGTTTTCCCCCTTGTACTTCTGTATCACCCAGTTGATGATGCCATGCATGATGCCAATGGCGCGTCCCATCTCTGTGGGTCCCGCGCAAACGTAATGGATGCAGCGAAGGCCGCTCGCTGTGCTCGATGGTGTGACGAAAAAAATGGCAGCACCCAAAGTGTCATTGCTTTCTTGGTGATGTGCCGATAGTACAAATGCAGCCTCCGGATTGGATGCGTGTTTTTTAAATGCGTTTGCAAGTATTGTGTATTCAAAATCGCCAATCTTGGGGTTTAAATCGCCCCAAGCCGATTGGTAAATGTCAATGGCTTGTTCTACGCTCACGCCATTTACACAGTATTCGACGGGTATTTTGCTCAGCCGCAATAAATTCTTTTGACAGTCTTTGTTGTAAGACGGTGATTTCTTTAGCCCCAATATTAAGTTTGGCTTTGGTGCTTTTGTAGAAAAGAGGTTTTTTTTGGTTTGCAGAGGAGATGCTGGCTCCTCGTCAAAATACCCATTGAGATTCAAGCGCACCCGTAAAAACCCCTTGGGAATGGCTCTTAAAAAAGCATCAGTTGTTACAGATTTGTTTGAACCAAAGGCGCCGAGTTGTTGACAAAAAACGGGTTGAACCAAATATTTCAAACCCCACTTTTTCTTGTAAGGCAGGGGAAAAACGGCTTCATATTCGTTGAAAACCAAAGCGTCCCACCGATTTTCAGTTACGCAATCCAGATACCCGAATAAGGCATAAAACAAAGGGGTTTCACTGCTAAGCACAGCGGCATTCCATTTTTCAGGATCGATTTGTTCGTGTTCGAGATACTTTATGCTCATATCGCCTTGCCCCAATGTTCAATTGTATTTTTCCAGCCAACCCAAGGATAACTTTCAGACACAGATTCGTTGTGAAACACAAAACAAAACGTTCCCGAAACAGATTGAAGTTTTTGTTTTAATGAATTCGCATATTGAATTGAAGTGTCATGATTTAAAGACAAATAGTTTTTGCAGGTGACGTCCATGATGCAAAACGGATGCACGGTAATGTGACTGATAGATTCTGAAATCAAATCGTACCAAATATAGGGCTTTGAAGTGCCTGCTCGAAATCCCACTTCGTCCGGATATCCCATGCTCCAATCGTGTGTGATGCCCAGATTTTGAAGGATGTTATAACTGTACGGCATGTGCAAATGGATGTAATGGAATCTACTGTGTTTGGGTGCGTATCCCACGGCCTGGTTGAAACTTTCCACTTCTGTTCTCCAGGCTGTTTGGGTTTTCATGGCGTTGTTTTTTTCTTGCCAAGAGGGGTGAATGCCCCAATTTTCATGGATGTTTGTGTGATTTGAGTTTTCTCCGTCTAAGCAACGCTTGATTTCATCGTTGAGTGCTGAAAGCTCTATTTGCTTGTTGCGACTGTCGCGTTGATTGTGAAAAAGAAAAAACAGCTTGTATTGGGCGAATTGCTGTAAAAATGGAATGGTTTCTTTATCGATTTGATAAGGATCCTTGCCCAAAAACAATGCACTGAATCGTTCAATGAGCAATGAGGGTTTGAAAAAACAATCTCTCAAAAAACTGCCCACTTGAGTAAAGAGGGATCTTCCCCCATAACGCAATGCCATATCAATGTCGGCCGTAGGAATAATCTCAAAAACATCAACGGGTTGTTTGTTCATGAAATAACCAAAAAGCCAAACGAGTTTGTCAACTACCGGTTCTTGCAACCACCTCATTTCATAGAGCAAGCTTTCATGTGCCGGATATCTTCCATGTTTGTCCGATGTTGCTGGTTTTCTAGTTGGTTTGTTGTGTTGTTTTTCTATTGATGCAATACCGCCATTTTCAATTTGCCACTGAACTTCCTCATAACGAGAAATACACCAAAAAATCTCTGCAAATAGATCGAAATGGATTGAATGTTCATTGATTATTTCTCCATTGTCGTTTGAAATCCGGCCATTTTCAAAATCGGGTGATAGAAACAGGGCTTCAATTTGTTGAAATTGGGGTGGGGTGAATGTGTTTTTCTCGGAAACAAAGTTGAATTTGAAAGCTTTTGCCGTGGGTTTGAAATCCCCTGGACGCAAGAAATTTTCATGGAGTAATCCAGAATTATATACCCAAAGGTTGTGGTTAGATGACGTTGTATCTAATTGGTTTTCAGTATATAATACTTTGAATGTGTTTGGTTTTTCTTGGAAGTAATCCCAATCTGTGGTGATTTCCATGGTGAAACCAAAACGCACAGTCAGGACTTCACTAAAAATGTAGTGAATCCGTTGTGAATTTTGGTGGGTAAACAATAACACCATAAATGTTTTGCGTAATTTTGTGCAAAATAATGAAGGTTGCATTAATCACCGGTATAACCGGACAAGACGGAGCCTATTTGGCCGAATTTCTTTTGAAAAAGGGTTACATGGTGCATGGCATCAAACGTCGTAGCTCATTATTCAACACCGATCGAGTAGATCACATATACGAAGATCCACACATTGAGGGCAATCGTTTTAAAATGCACTACGGGGATTTAACGGATTCTACCAACTTGATACGCATCATTCAAGAAGTACAGCCCGATGAAATTTATAATTTGGGAGCGATGAGCCACGTGCATGTGAGCTTTGAAACACCGGAATATACTGCCAACTGCGATGCGGTGGGAACATTGAGGTTGTTGGAGGCCATTCGCATTTTGGGTCTAACCAAGAAAACAAGGATTTATCAAGCGTCTACATCTGAATTGTATGGCTTGGTGCAGGAAATCCCACAAAAAGAAACTACGCCCTTCTATCCACGCAGCCCATACGCGGTGGCGAAAATGTATGGCTTTTGGATTACTGTGAACTACAGGGAAGCCTACGACATTTATGCTTGTAGCGGAATCTTGTTCAATCACGAGAGTCCTATTCGCGGAGAAACTTTTGTAACGAGAAAAATCACCCGCGCTACTTCAAGAATTGCTCTGGGTTTGCAAAGCAAATTGTACCTCGGAAATTTAAATTCTAAAAGGGATTGGGGTCATGCCAAAGACTACATCGAAGCGATGTGGTTGATATTGCAGCAAGACAAAGCCGAGGATTTTGTAATCGCAACAGGCGTTACCACAGAAATTAGAGAGTTTGTGAGGATGAGTTTCAAACACGTGGGTGTAGAAATGTCTTTCAAAGGCGAAGGTGTGGATGAAATTGGTTATGTTTCCGGCATCGATGAGGCTGTTTTTGAAGCTGCCACAGGACAGAAATCTGCACTTACCATCGGTCAAGAGATAGTTTTTGTTGATCCCAAATATTTCAGACCAACAGAAGTGGAATTGTTGATTGGAGATGCTACCAAAGCCAGGACCAAATTGGGTTGGACACCCAAGCACACTTTGCAAGATTTGGTAACTGATATGATGCAAAGCGATATCAAAGTGATGCAAAAGGAGACCTATTTGAAAGAGGGTGGTTTCCAAACGAAGAATTATTTCGAATAATGGAAAAAATCGCCAAGATTTACGTAGCGGGGCACCGAGGCATGGTTGGCTCAGCCATCGTTCGTGAACTGAATCGTTTGGGATATCACAATGTAGTGGTAAAAACCAGCGCAGAGTTGGATTTGAGAAATCAATCTGCCGTTGATGCTTTTTATAGCACCGAGAAACCAGATTATGTTTTTGTGGCTGCAGCCAAAGTGGGTGGAATTTTGGCGAATAACACCTATCGCGCTGAGTTTTTGTATGACAATTTGTGCATTCAAAACAATCTGATCCACGGTGCATATGTTCATGGCGTGAAAAAATTGCTGTTTTTGGGTAGTTCTTGTATCTATCCCAAATTGGCGCCGCAACCCCTAAAGGAAGAATATTTGTTGAGTGGTTATTTAGAGCCAACGAATGAACCTTACGCCATCGCCAAAATAACAGGAATAAAAATGTGTGAGGCGTATCGCGACCAATTTGGCTGTAATTTCATTTCGGCGATGCCCACGAATATGTATGGTCCTAACGACAATTATCATCCTGAGAACAGTCACGTACTACCTGCATTGATTCGCAAGTTTCACGAAGCGAAAACGTTGAATGCACCAGAGGTAGTTGTATGGGGCGATGGTTCGCCAATGCGCGAGTTTTTATATGCCGATGATTTGGCCAACGCCCTCGTTTATTTGATGCTCAACTACAACGAAAGAGATTTCGTGAATGTGGGATATGGCAGCGATATAACGATAGGTGATTTAGCCCAAACCATTGGTGAAATTGTGGGTTTTAAAGGTAGTATCATTTTTGATGATAGTAAGCCAAATGGAACACCCAAAAAACTCATGGATTCAAGCAGATTGTTTGCCACTGGATGGAAGCCCCAAACGGCACTTAACGATGGCATTAGATTGGCTTACACCGATTTCCTGTCGAAGCACTCATAGAAAATTGTAAATTTGCATAACAAAACCAAAAACTTAGATAAACATGAAAGTAGCCATTAATGGATTTGGTCGTATCGGCCGTCACGCCTTTAAATTTTTATTCAACACCCCAGGTGTTGAGGTAGTTGCCATCAACGATCTTACAGACAATGCCACATTGGCGCATTTGTTGAAATACGATTCAGTTCATGGAAAATTTCCGGGAACCGTTACTTCCGATGCAGAACACTTGATCATCAATGGCCAAAAAATTAAAGCTTTGGCTGAGCGTGATCCAAAGTCTTTGCCATGGGGTGCCATGGGTGTTGATGTTGTTTTAGAGAGTACTGGTATTTTTACCGATGCTGCTAAAGCTGCAATGCACTTGGAAGCTGGTGCGAAGAAAGTAGTTATTTCTGCGCCAGCTACAGGCGACGTAAAAACCGTTGTTTTGGGTGTTAACAGCGAAGTGATTGATGGTACCGAAACCATTATGTCTAATGCAAGTTGCACTACCAACTGTTTGGCACCAATGGTGAAAGTTTTGGATGATGCCTTTGGTGTTGAACAAGGTTTCATGACAACCATCCACGCTTACACTGCTGATCAAAATTTGGCTGATGCACCACACAAAGATTTGCGTCGTGCACGTGCTGCTGCATATAGCATTGTACCAACAAGCACAGGTGCTGCCAAGGCGGTTGGATTGGTATTGCCTCATTTGATGGGCAAATTGAACGGAAACGCAATGAGAGTGCCTATTCCAGACGGTTCTGTAACTGATTTTACATGTACATTGAAAAATGCCGCTTCAGTTGAGCAAGTAAATGCAGCTATGAAGGCAGCCGCAGAAGGTCCAATGAAGGGTATCTTGGAATATAACATAGACCCCATTGTGAGCATCGATATCGTTGGAAACACACACTCTTGTATTTTCGACGCAGAACTAACACAGGTGATTGGAAACACAGTGAAAGTTGTTGGTTGGTACGACAACGAAACTGGTTACAGTGCACGTGTTGCTGATTTGATTGCAAAAATTGGTTAATACTAAAATCATTATATAAAAAAAGGGGGCCCACGGCCCCCTTTTTTTATGAGTTATACAGTTGGTGTTTGAGTTTATTGGTTTGAATGTTAATCGATATTCACAGACAAATCACCCAAAGTCTTTGCTCTTACCCATAGAGCATCTTGTTGTAAACTCCATCCAGAAATTTCCAAAGATTTGAGTTTGCCCTGTATTTTTATCCCGCCGTCTAATGTTTGATTCAGGGATTCACCAATAGACTTTTTGGTTAGAGTCATTAAGTCAGAAACATCAAATACCATTTGTTCTTCCAATTTCTTCCTTATGGTTTCATCCATCATCCATTTCGCAGTTTTAATGAGCACATTTTTCGTTGCAATGTCGTACTCTACATTTTTTAATGCGATTTGGTTTTTGGTGTTTTCAAAGGAGGGAACACCCAACAGATAAAATGTGCCTTTTTTAGTACCTGCAAAACCGACTTCAACCCCCAATTTTTCGCCAGCAGGGAATAATTTTAGGGAAGTAATGTTAATTTTTTCCTTTCCCAATGCAAAACTTTCGGTTTTCATGATGTCATAGAGTTGTTTAGATAAACTATCATAACTCATTTTTAAATCCGTATAAACCTCAAATCCATTGCCTTTTTTATGTGGCGTAAGGTTGGGCAAACCAGTTGTTGGTTTGTTCCATGGTGAACTTTGGATGGTAGGCATTGCGGTGAGTCCCACACTGAAATTTAACATAGAACCGTTGATGTTGATTTCACTTACCGATAAACTTTGGGGCTGAAATCTTAAATAACCGGTGGATGGAATTTGGATGTCTTCTTGGAATGCTTTCCAAACGGGTAGTATGTAGGGTTTCAAATCTTGTTTGGCAATTTCAGCATCAATCATTTTTGCCAAATTCCCCAATTCGGGCTTGATTTGACTCATGAGTATATCGTTGATATTGATATTAGCGAAAGTTACCCTGCAGGGGTCTATGGGTGTAAATTCTGTGAATGAAGTAGTAGACTTGATGCGATAATTGGAGGTTAATTCTATATCACTTTTTAATTTAATTTTGGCTCTTCGCAAAGATTCATCCCAACCACAACTAAATGGTATGGGTGGATTGATGCAATTGTCAAAGACACAAGCAGCGCAATATTCTCCCGAAAACCCATAGGCCACATCCAGTCCCAAAAACACGGTTTTACCTTTTCCCGATAGCTGAATGGGTTCACGTTTTAATTTATATTGGTACCGTAATCCAGAACAGGGTTTGTCTGCCCCTTTGAACTCCTTATCAAATGATTGATCTGCCATTTTTATAAATGGCTTCAATTCTACTTTAATGGGTATGTTGATGTTGGATGCCACTGTGGGCATGGGTTTCATGTCTACTACTTGATTTGCAGTACTGGGGGCTTCTGGCTTAATGCTACCGCAGCCACAAAATGCCATCACCAATGGCAAAAACAAAAAATTATAAATGGATTTCATTACGGATGTTCAATAACGATGGACCTATTTTGCACGTGATTGCGGGCTTGTATTTGAATTGTATAAAAACCTGCAGATAAATTGGTTACGGGAATAGTAATGATAGCCTTTTTACAGGTTTCGGTATATACCATTCTACCAGAAGCGTCTAACAAATTAATGGTTACGGGTTCGTGGATCAAAGCAGACTTAACAGTTAACTCGCTATGAACGGGGTTGGGAAAAACGTCATAAAAAACCGATAAATCCTCAGATTGTAATGGCTCTTCCACGAATAAAACATATTGAATACTATCGTTTTGTCTTACACCATCTAAAGAGTTTTTTAAATAACTACGCAATAAAAATGTACCCGCCTCGTTGAAATTCAATGGTTTCAACGATTTCACCCATACACTATCTCCGGGGTTTAATGATGGAAGCTCTAGGGTATCTGAAAAAATCAAATTTCCTGATGCAGGCTGAAGGATGTGATAAACAATTTGGTTTGCGCCAGTGGTTCTTCCTTTGCCAATGTTTGAGCACAGAATTTCCGGAAACCGAATAGAATCGTTTTTGATCAATTTTGAGCCTGTTCCAGGTTGAATCGCTTTGAGCATTGATGCATCTTTCAGTAGCTGAACATTAATTTCACCCCAGAGTGAATCATTAAAGATGTTCTGGTCTTCAAAAGAGCTAGTATAAACCAACAATTTAGCTTTTCCCAACGCAGTAAAAGTATGATTTAAATCGAACAGCAACGTGTCTTTTGCTTTTCCAGAAAGATGAGTCACTCTGGAAATGAAGGCTGTGCGTATGCCTTTTTCGAATATGGATACATTGACTAGAACTTTTTTTATTGTGTCTGCACCTTGATTTTCTATGGCAATTCTGGCATTGTAAAGCGTATCGTTTAGGTCAAAATTGTTGCTATCAACATCCAATATTATGGCCTTTGGAAATGCATCTTTTCCCACAACGGCGGTGAAATTGTGAGAAACCGTATCGTTATTTCTATCCAAATCAGAACCCAAATTGGCAAAACATCGAATCAAAAAACTACCCACATTCATTGGTCTAAAGGTGGGTGAAAAATTCACCGTATCGGTTCTGCCCGAGTCAATGGTGATGGTTTTTATGTCGTAGTAAATGCGGTTTCCGTTGTAAAACACTTCACAAACGGCTGGCCCAGTATTTTTCAAATAACCCAAATTCGAAATCACCAGTTTGGGCGCAATGCTGGGTTTGCCAATGCTCAATATCTCGTTTTTTAGTGGTTTTTTGATTTCAACGGCTTTAAAATCATATGGTTTACCCACATTGAAATATCGAACCATCGAATCATTTTCGTTGAATAAATCGAGGTTGTGTTTTGTTTTAACCACCAACTTGTATTTACCTAAAACATTTGGGGTAAAGGTTTTTGGCATCGTGATATCGGATCCAAACAAACCCTGGAGGTAGGCTTTTACAGAATCATGATACAACCGTATTCCATTGGGGCCATAAATCGAACAGTAAAAAGGAACGTTAAATGCCGCAACTAAGCCATCATTATAAATGAAATACTTGATGCTTAGGGCTTTGGATTTGGTGTGATATTGATTTACATCTGGACTTCTCAAAGAATCAATGCCGATGTCAACAATTTTTCGGATGAAAATGGTGCGCACAGCGGTATCATTTTTGCGATAAGCATCCCCATTCATTTCAGTGGTGAAGACCACTTTAATTTTTCCTGTATCTGTGCATTTATAAGTGGGCCAGAATAGGATTTTTGATTGAAATTTGGGTAAACTCAAAAATTGAATTTGGTTGTAAACCACTTTGGTTCCTTGAAGCATTTTGCATCGAATGGTAAAAGTGGGAGAGTTGTTATAACCGATGTTTTGCACATTCGCCATGGGCATGATGGTGTCTGTTTTGTAATTGTAACCGCTGCCTTCGGAGGGTTCGTAAACAGTATTGATCATCACATCATTTTTTACACCCACATAAAAAAATCGCATTTGGGTGTCGTTGTCTGAAACTTGGTCTCCGGCTTTTTTCACAATGAGCAATGTCTTGTGCTCACCAAAAGAACTTGGCACAAATGATTTGGGAAAAATGTATTGCCGTTTGAGTCCGCTGGAAAGGGTATCTCGGAGGGTGTAGCTATATTGTTTGTTTGCGCCAAACCAGATTTCACAACGGATATCAAAGCTGTCTGTTGCATTTTGCACACCGATGTTACCAACAATGCCCTCAGGTGCGATGGTATCGTTGTTGTATTTATTGATGCTATCTTTGGGATTATCAATGGAAATTGCAGCGATATCTATGTCTGCTTGCAATCTGGGTTCAATGAGAAATTTGAACGGCGCATCTGGGGCAAAATCGACCCAACTTGACCCGCCCAATGGTGCAACATAGTAAAATGTTTTGGGTCTAACGGGGGACTCCATTTGATATCCAAATGAAATATTATTGGTTCCCAACTGCCTAACACCCACGAAAAAAGACCCATTGATGGAAACGGGTTTTTTAAAATCTAGGATGTAATTGCCACTTTTGCTCGTGAGGGAATCACTTTGATATATCAATGTACTGGGTTTTTTCGTAATGCTGTCGCAGCGCCAAATACCTACTTTGAAGGGTTCTCCACCCGCTCCGAAAGCCACGGTAACCTGATTGATATACTTGGGGGAATTGGAAAAGAACCTTGCCACGAAATCACCGGTAGTTCCATTAAAACCAATACCGCCTGGCGCGGGGGATTGTGTTACATCCCTATAACTGTATACATTGGGGTTTCCCAAACGGTACGATTCATTGCTGTTGTTACTGCTGTTACTGTCGATGCAGGTTACATAAATGGTATCTAATCCACCGTTCAGCGGGTTCAGTGAGGGAACATTAAAAAAGCCTTCTTCTCCAGCGAGGAGAGATATGGTAAAACTGTCTTTTTGTTTGTTGTAACCTTGAGATCGGGTATAAACCTTAAATGATGAAAGGGCCTTTTTACCTACATTTCTAAGCAAAACTTGCACGCTGTCTGGTTTCCCAAGGGGAAGCGGGATTTTACCCAAGGTATACACTTTGATGATGTGAAGGTCCTCCTTGTATTTGGGGAAATTGAACACCATGGTTGGGTGATAACTACTACTGCTAGGTAAACTATCGATAGCATTGGCCCCGATGCCATATTTGACTTGATTTTGGGCATAAGAACTCACCGTAGCGGGTCCCTCAAAATACCATTGAAAGATAGACCCTTGTTTTTTGATTTGGGAATATTCTACGAGTAATACGAGGTTGTTTCCTTTCGTTGTGTCATACACGTAATTTCCATTTGTAAAAGGCACTTTATAGAATTGCTCTTTACCTCCAATATAATTGGCCGGTGTTTCGTTGTAAACCAACTTACTTTGGCTGGTTTCGGTGGGAAAATGAAGTTTGGCGGCTCCAAAATCACTACGCGATGTGTTTTGAAGCCAAATTTTACAATTTGTACTGCTGTTCGGCGCTGACCCCGCGATGCGATAAAACTCAATGGAGGTGAGTGTATCACCATGCACCATGTTTCCCAACTCGTTGGACGGGATGATGTAAGCAAATCGTGAAGTTTGTGTGTCTCTGCTTGCACTAGCAATCATTGGCCCACCCAAAGTACCTGCGTATGAACCATCCCCAATTTTAATGTATTGGGCTTTAGATACGCCACACACAAGTAGGAACAAGCCCAACAAAACATGTTTAACCGCATCTTTTTTGTTCATCTTATACAAACCTACGCGAATTTAATCAACTTGCCGTGTGGTTTTACTTAATTTGCAGTGTCGTGAATAAGCAAGAACTCATCCAACAAATCCGCTCAAAAAAGTCATACCTCTGCACAGGATTAGATACTCAAATGGAGAAATTGCCTCTGTGTTTGCCAAAAACCGGGGATGGCTTGGTGAAATTCAATCGCGATATCATAGACGCAACGGCCGAACAAAGTGTGGCCTACAAAATCAACACAGCATTTTATGAGCAATATGGAAAAGCGGGTTGGGAATGGATGGAAGAAACTTTGCTTCATTTGCCCAAAAACACGTTGAAGATTGCTGATGCAAAACGTGGCGACATTGGCAATACGAGTTCTATGTATGCCAAGGCGTTTTTTGAAACGTTACCCTTTGATGCCATTACGGTTGCACCATACATGGGAGAGGATAGTTTGAGACCTTTTTTAGAGTTCAAGAACAAATGGGTCATTTGTTTGGCGCTCACGAGCAATGCGGGGCATGCAGATTTTCAGTTGGGTGAATATGAAGGAAAAAAACTGTACGAAAGAGTGATTGAAACCGTTTGCAAATGGGGCTCTGAAGAAAATTTGATGTTTGTTGTGGGGGCCACGAGGGCTGAAATGGTACAACAAATACGTGCTATGATACCTGAACATTTTTTGCTCGTTCCTGGTGTTGGTGCCCAAGGTGGAAGCTTGGTGGAAATTACCAAAGCAGCGGCTAATGCCGACCTGGGTTTATTGGTAAATTCTTCTAGGGGTATTTTGTATGCTTCGGATAAAGACGATTATGCAGAAGCAGCAAATTCAGAAGCCAGAAAGTTGGCTTCTGAAATGGCTTTATATGTTTGATCTTAAAATGGTTTATTAACCGCGAGGCTTCAAAGGCCTGATTTCTAAATTTACATTGTGAAAATTGGGCGGCGTTTCCAAACAATAAATGATTTGTGATGCGACATCTTCGGGCATCAGCATATTGTCATGTGCCGTGATATTTTCACTGTGTCTGAAAAAATCGGTTTTTACAGAACCTGGGTAAACGCAAGTCACCTTTACGCCAAAATCACGAACTTCCTTGTACAATGCATCGCTAAAACCCCGAACAGCAAATTTGGTAGCGCAATAGCCACTCACTTGCTGATAGCCTTCCAAACCGGCAATGGAGGATATATTAATGATGTGACCCAATCCTTGCGTTTTCATGCTTGGAAGGGCAAGCCTTGTTGCATAAAACAAACCGGTTACGTTGGTGTCGAACATTTCTTGCCATTGTTCAATGGGCAATTCTTCACAAAATCCGAAATAGCCCAATCCCGCATTGTTAATGAGGATGTCAACTTTTCCGTGCGCGTCTATGACTTCTTTAAAAGCAGCACTTATCGATTCTAGATTTCTCACATCGGTTTTGATACAATGGTAATTGGTGTGGTTAGTTGAACAACCACTTCTGCAAAATCCGTAAACGATGGCTCCTTTTGCTAGCAGTTGGTTTACACATTCTTGTCCGATGCCCTTATTGGCACCGGTTACCACGGCGATTCTATTTTCTAAATTCATGATGTTTTTAATTCAATGAAGGATAACAATGAAGTTTCTAATTGGTTCCAATCCCATGCAAATTTTTGGAGGCTGAGATTGTTTTTTTCTACAAAATGGGCGTATGATTTGTCGTAATAAACCAGCAACAACTCTACCCAAGTTTTGAAATCATCTTGTTCCAGCGCTTCTACGGCTGCCTTTTCATGTTGCCCGCCCAATCGCTTACGCAGTTTTTGGGTTTGTTCAATGAGTAATTCCTTGGGCAGGTGGGCGTATTCAGCCATAATTCTATTGATTCGGGTTTCACGGTCTACCAAAATCTCAATGCTCGGTGCTTGTTGCATTTGGACCCACAAACCCTGTGGAATTGCACACAAACCAATCATTCTACTTTCATTTTCAATATATGTAATCCTTTCTGGGTTTAATCCGAACAATTCAATCGCAAGCAAATTCTCGAACATTTCATTTCTGGGTTGTTCGGGCATTCCTACTCCACCAAGTGCCGAGCCTTTATGATTTGCCAACCCTTCTAAATCAATGATTTGTTGATCTTTTTGCTGTAATAAATGCAAAATTTCAGTTTTACCTGATCCGGTATGTCCTGCAACAAGGATGATGTTTTTTGGTGCTTCTAATGCGGCCAAAGTCCAATGCCTATATGATCGATAACCGTCCCGAATGATATAAACAGGTACGCCACTCCATTGAGTGATGGTAGATGCAATTTGGCTCCTCAATCCTCCTCGCCAACAATAAAACAAAACCGGCTTATTGTGTGATTTTTGAAGTGCCATTAAAGCGATATAGAATGCTTCAAATTTTGGTCCGGCCAACCGCAAGCCAACCTGAACAGCCACCTCTCTGCCTTTTTGTTTGTAGGTTGTGCCCACCTCGGCCCTGTCACCGTCGTTTAAAATTGGTATGTTAATGGCACCGGGGATGTGTGCACGGGCAAATTCCGATTCGCTTCGAACATCTACCCAAATGTATGAGCCTTTGTGCTTGAGCGCTTCATCAATGGATAACGCTTTTGTCTGGCTCATTGTTAATTACATGATGACTTCAAGAAGGCTTCTGTATGCAAGCACAGAGTCACCGTATTTTTCTTTGGTTTTTGCTTGCAACAACGGCGCGAATTGGTCTTTGTATTGGTTGTAACTTTCAATTGAAGGCGCTGTATACTGTATCGCATAGTTCACACCTTCATTGTCGTTGGCTTCGGTGAGAAGCTTTAGAATTTTACATTCCGTAAAACAGCCTGTTTGCATTACTTCCGGAATGTGTTCTTCTTTCATCCAAGAAAGCCATTCATTGGCCAAATTTGGATGTAGGTTACACGTAACGTTGTAAACAATCATGAGATTATTGAGCTGTGATTCGGATGTTGTAGCCTTCCATGATGAGGTTGGCCAACAATTTTTTACAAGCGGTTTCAGCCATGTTGTGCGCTTCTTCTGAAGAAACGGCCTCCAAATCCATGGTGATGAATTTTCCAATGCGCACGTTAGACGCGGTTTCGATACCAATTTTTGGCAAACCATTGGCAACTGCTTTTCCTTGAGGATCTAACAATCCTTTGAGGGGTAAGATTTCAATCTCTGCAACGAATTTCACAATACAAACCTACGCTAAATTCCGCAAAAAAGCGTGTATTTTGCGGTGATGATTTTTGTAAAAATTAGAACCATTGGATTGTTTGCGGTGGTGGGAATGTGTTTTGCGAATTGTGTCGAAAATTCCTCACAATCGACTAAACATACCAAATCTACCGATTCCGCAAATCTTATTGATACTGTAAATTTTGCGGGTGCTGATTTAATTGGTACAGACAGTGGAATTGTCATCATTGAAACACAGAGAAAACCCACGCAATTGTTAGGAATTTGGCAACAAATGCCAGTTTCAGCCTTGAGAGAATCCATTAAAACGCACGCACAGTTGATCGTCAATTGCATTGTTGAACACAAGTATCAGATGGATGGCGGTTTAACGGTGTTATATAAAGAGTCTCCCAGTGTTGGTAGTGTAGATGTTTTTGTAGGCATTCCAGTTAACGGCCTGAGGGCGGGTGCTAAAGCCAAACCACTAAAAGAGGGTTTTGTAGTTGAGAATATTGAGGGTGGTAGCTATCTGAAAGCCACGGTCAATGCAGAACCTGGTTCCACTTTAAAAAATTGGGAAAAATTTATCAAATTGGTGAAGGAACGAAATTCAGAGGCCAGCGCAACGAATGGAAGCTTGGGTGGATATCCTTATTTTGAATACTATCAAGACAGTCGCAATTCCGAGATGACAACCACTGTTTCACAAGCGATTCTTGTAATGAAAAAACAGTGATGCAAGTACCTCAATATCTTCAGAAAGGCGATACCGTTTTGCTCGTTGCGCCTGCACGCAATGTAAACCAAGGTGATTTGAGGGAATTCGAGGCTTGGATTAACGGGCAAGGTTGGATACTCGAGTTTGCACCAAATCTTTTTTCGGTGGATAATCAATTTGCGGGTACTGATGATCAAAGAGCCAATGATTTGATTTGGGCTCTATCACATCCAACAGCCAAAGCGATTTTTACGGCGAGAGGTGGATATGGCAGTGTTCGAACATTGGAGGCAATGAAAAAGAAATTGGGCGATTTGGATTGTTGGCTTCAAACACAGCATCCCAAATGGTTTGTGGGATTTAGTGATGTTACAACCATTCATTTGTGGTTACAAAAAAACAATTGGGTCAGTATCCATGGACCTGTAGCTACACAATGGTCACTTCAACACGAATCTTCTGAAAAAAATCAACTTCAATTGGCCAACGTGCTGAATGGCAATCCTTTGTTGTTTGAAATAGATCAAGTCAATGTGTATCGCCCGGCTAATTTTAACGGTGAATTGATTGGTGGAAATTTAAGCTTATTGTATGCGTCGTTGGGCACAGATTTACAGCCGGTTACTGATGGCAAAGTATTATTGATTGAGGATTTGGATGAATATTTGTATCACGTAGATCGCATGCTCATGGCATGTAAAAATGCGGGATTATTCAATAATATCCAGGCGTTGTTGGTGGGTAGTATGATCGATATGAATGACAATGCGGTGCCCTTTGGGAAAACGGTAAAAGAAATGATACTAGATTTACTTGGGGAGGCAAATTTTCCCGTTGTTTTTGATGTGCCAATGGGTCACGACAAACAAAATTATGCGGTAAAGTTGGGAGCAGTGTGTAACTTTGACAATTCAACTTTAACCCAATAATACGGTGATTTCTTCCAAAACATTTATTGCATTTACAAAGTTTGGTATTGTTGGCGGTATTAGCTTTTTAGTTGATATGTCAGTGTACTATGGATCAGATGTGTTTTTGCCAAGTTACATTGCAAAAGCCATAGGAATTGTGGTTGCAACGGGATTTAACTACAAGTTGAATTCGATGTGGACATGGGGTGCGAAAAAGGGCAGTGATATTCATGAAAAGCAGCCCAGTGTTTTGCGTAACTATCTCATTTTGTATGCCATTAGCGGTTCTGTGAATGTTTTAACCAATGAATTATTACTTTCTGTTTTGCCAGATTGGATCTTACAATTGAATGTAGTATTTCCAAACAAATTGGGGGGTGATGAAATAATTAAGAATACATTTTTGGGTAGTACACAATTATTTGCAGTAAAAATCGACAAATTATTTGCAGTACTAACAGCGACAGTGGTGGGTATGATGATCAATTTTATCGGCCAAAAACTGTGGGTGTTTGGTAAAAGTAAATCACGAGGTTAACAAAGCATCGTCGGATGCACTAACTTTGTAATTCATCATTTTTTAATAAAAAATAACATGGCATGTACATCTTGTGGCACCAAGGAAGGCGGAACACCCGGTGGGTGTAAGAGCAACGGAACTTGTGGTACCAGTGGTTGCAATGCATTAAACGTTTACGATTGGTTCAAAGATATGGACCTGCCTTCGGGCTATAAACCTTTCAATGTTGTAGAAGTGCGTTTCAAAGGTTCTCGAAAAGAGTTCTTTAGAAACACAAATAACTTGGAGCTTTATACCGGTGATTACGTTTGTGTAGATAGCAGCATTGGATTTGATATTGGAACGGTCTCAGCAACCGGCGAAATTGTTCGTTTGCAGTTGAAAAAATACCGAGTTCGCGAAGATTCTGACGAGATGAGGGGTATTCAAAGAGTGGCGTCGGAACGCGACATGGAACGTCAGAAAGAAGCCAAAAGCAAAGAAGACCAAACCTTGGAGCGCGCTCGGACGATTGCGTTTTCATTGAATCTGCAAATGAAAATTTCAGACATTGAAATCCAAGGAGACGGACGCAAAGCAATCTTTTTCTATACCGCCGAAACGCGGGTTGATTTTAGAGAACTCATTAAGCGTTATGCCGATGAATTTAAGCTGAAAATCGAAATGCGTCACATATCATATCGCGAGGAAGCTTCCCGATTGGGTGGTACTGGCGTATGTGGTAGGGAATTGTGTTGCAGTACTTGGTTAACGGATTACAAACAAGTAAATACTGGTGCGGCGAGAGTTCAAAATTTGAGTATCAATATGGAAAAATTGGCTGGTCAGTGTGGTCGTTTGAAATGTTGCTTGAACTATGAGTTGGATCAATATGTTGAAGCCATTGACGCATTTCCCAAGGCAAAGGTGGTTAAGTTGGATACAGTGGCAGGTGTTGCTTATGCGAGAAAAACCGATATTCTGAAAAAACTTATGTGGTTCTCATACGATGATAACCAAACATGGGTTGCTTTGCCTGTAGATAAGGTAAATGAGGTAATGGAGGAAAACAAAGGGGGTAAACAATCTGCATCCTTGCAAGATTTGGCGCCCGCGAGTGCTGTTTTAGAAAAGTTGGGCAATGGTGGGGATGATCGAAATAATGATTTCATAGGCAATTCAGAATTGTTATCTGATGATGAATTTGCTTTGAAGAAGAGGGGCCCCGAGAGAGGGGATCAGCGCAATGGTGATCGCAGAAAAGGTGGTAACGATAGACGTCCCGAGAACCGCGGTCTGAAACCAGCTGGAGAAAACCGAGGACCACGACCAGATAACAGAGGTCCTAGGCCAGAAGGCGGTCCGAAACCAGCTGGAGAAAACCGAGGACCACGACCAGATAACAGAGGTCCTAGGCCAGAAGGCGGTCAAAGACCAGGCGGAGAAAACCGAGGTCCACGACCAGATAACAGAGGTCCAAGGCCAGAAGGCGGTCCAAGACCAGGCGGAGAAAACCGAGGCCCACGACCAGACAACCGAGGACCAAGGCCAGAAGGTGGTCCAAGGCCAGGTGGAGAAAATCGAGGTCCACGACCAGACAACCGAGGACCAAGGCCAGAAGGTGGTCCAAAACCTGTAAACAGTACTAAACCAAATACAGATTCACCAAATTCAAATACTGGCGATTCGCCAAAATCAGAATAATAACAAGAGAGGGGCGCCGCAGGCGCCCCTCTCTTGTTTAAAATAAAATCGGAATTGCTGGCAAGTGCCAACAATGAATTAATAACTCAAGTACATACTCTTCTGCTTGTATAATTCGCGGAAGGCTGGATCTTTTAGGTCTTTGATAAACAAAATACTCTCGCCCGTACTTTTCATTTCGGGACCCAATTCTCTACTTACACCTTGGAATTTGTTGAAGCTGAATACAGGTTGTTTTATCGCAAAGCCAGCAGGTCTTGCAGGAATGGTAAAGTCCTTGATTTTATTTGCCCCCAACATCACCTTTGTGGCCATATTGACATACGGGAAATCGTAGGCCTTACAAATGAATGGTACAGTTCTAGACGCACGAGGATTGGCTTCGATCACATATACTTTTTCATCTTTGATCGCAAACTGTATGTTCATCAATCCGCGAATATTCAAAGCGTGAGCCAATTTTTCGGTGTATTCGATCATTAGGTTTTTCACGTTTTCACTCAATGCGAACGGAGGGAGTACAGCACTCGAATCGCCCGAGTGAATACCCGCTGGTTCGATGTGTTCCATCATTCCCAAAATGTGAACGTCTTCGCCATCGCAAATACTGTCGCTTTCAGCTTCTTCCGCGCGATCCAAGAAGTGATCAATCAATACCCTGTTACCCGGCAAATCGCCGAGCAATTTAACAACCGCCTTTTCCAAGTCTTCGTCGTTGATCACAATCACCATCCCTTGTCCGCCCAATACATAACTCGGACGAACCAACACAGGGTAACCCACTTGATTTGCAATTACGATTGCCTCTTCGGCATCAAGAGCCACACCGAATTTTGGATATGGAATATCTAACTGGGCAAGCATTTCACTGAAACGACCGCGATCTTCGGCGATGTCCATGTTATCGTAGCTTGTTCCAATGATTTTAATGCCTTTCTCGTGCAGTTTTTCTGCCAATTTCAAAGCTGTTTGACCGCCCAATTGCACGATAACGCCTTCGGGTTTTTCGTGTTGGATGAGTTCCCACAGATGCTCCCAATAAACAGGTTCAAAGTAGAGTTTATCCGCCATATCGAAATCGGTACTCACCGTTTCGGGGTTACAATTGATCATAATGGCTTCATAACCTGCTTCTCGAGCCGCCATGATTCCATGAACACAACTGTAATCAAATTCGATACCCTGTCCGATGCGATTTGGACCGCTGCCCAATACGAAGATTTTCTTCTTATCACTGACAACGCTTTCGTTTTCCCCATCGAAGGTGGAATAGAAGTAATTGGTAGGACTCGGGAATTCGGCGCTGCAGGTATCTACCATTTTATATACGCGACGAATGCCTAGGCTATAACGTTTTTCACAAACCTGATCTGCGGTAGTATTGCCACCCATCAACCAAGAGATTTGTTCATCGCTGTATCCTTTTTCTTTGGCAATTTTTAATAAGGCCGCGGGGATATTATCGATATTGTATCTGCGAATTTCGGTTTCAGTTTTTACCAAATCAGCGATTTGCTCCAAGAACCAACGGTCTACGCGGGTGATTTTCTGCACGCTACTAATGGGTACGCCCAATGCCAAGGCGTCTTTGATTTGGAAAACGCGATTCCAGCTGGCGTATTCCATGCCATGCACAAGTTCCTCTAAGTTGCGACTTACTTTGTTGCCATCAGCTCCGAGGCCATGACGGGAAATCTCAAGACTCTGACAAGCTTTTTGGAGTGCTTCTTGGAAGCTTCTTCCGATGGCCATGACTTCACCAACCGACTTCATTTGGAAGCCCAGGCGGGTATCTGCGCCATGGAATTTATCGAAGTTGAAACGAGGGATTTTTACGATGACGTAATCCAAGGCGGGCTCAAAAAAGGCGCTAGTAGTCTTGGTAACTGGGTTTTTGAGTTCATCCAAGTAAAAACCGATGGCCAATTTCGCTGCAATTTTTGCAATGGGATAACCGGTTGCTTTCGATGCCAAAGCAGAACTTCTACTTACCCTTGGGTTGATTTCGATGGCGATGATTTCTTCGTCCACTGGGTTAACGCTGAACTGCACGTTGCAACCACCGGCGAAAACACCCATACTGCGCATCATCTTGAAAGCCATATCGCGCATTCTTTGGAAAGCGGTATCGCTCAATGTCATTGCAGGTGCTACGGTAATTGAATCCCCGGTGTGAATTCCCATAGGATCGAAGTTTTCGATGGTACAGATTACGGCGATATCGTCTTTGCTATCGCGAAGCAATTCAAATTCGTATTCTTTCCAACCCAATACGGCTTGTTCCACCAATACTTCATGCACAGGGCTGCATTCAAGGCCATATTGTAGGGCCCGATCAAACTCTTCTTTCTTATATACGATGGCACCTCCGGTTCCTCCGAGCGTGTAGCTAGGACGAATTACCAAAGGAAAGCCGATGCGTTGAGCGATTTCTTTGCCTTCTAGGAAGCTATTGGCGATCTGACTTTTTGCAACACCCACACCCAATTCAACCATCAATTGGCGGAATTTCTCACGATCTTCCATTTTGTCGATGGCGGCAATATTCACCCCGATAATTTTGCAATTGTATTTATCCCAAATGCCTAGCTCATCACATTCTTTGGCCAAATTCAATGCAGTTTGTCCGCCCATGGTTGGCAAAACGGCATCGATATCTTGTTCTTGAAGTATCTTTTCGATGCTTTCTGGAGTAAGGGGTTGGAGGTACACATGATCCGCATTCATTTTGTCGGTCATGATGGTCGCAGGATTGCTATTGATTAGCGATACTTTGATGCCTTCTTCTCGAATGCTTCGTGCGGCTTGTGTTCCTGAGTAATCGAATTCGCAAGCTTGTCCGATAATGATCGGCCCGCTGCCGATGATGAGTACGTGTTTGATTGAGGGGTCCTTTGGCATGATTCCAAAAATTGTACAAATTTAGGGCATCGAAACCGTAAAAGGAGTTTAATTTTCCACCAAATCAAAGAAAATGGAAATCGCAGCTGAATGCGGAATTATTTACAAAGCAAAATGGGCAGTAGGAGATATTCCAGGAAGAATAAGCCCCAGTAAAACATGTAAAATCGCTTGATGCTTTTTTGATTTTGGATATCACATTTTTTGGATTGCCAATAAAACACGAGCATAATCACCAAGTGGACAATTCCAGCAAGAACGTTTGGCGCAACGTACCGTGAACTAAGCCACCGAGTGATCCAAGTTTCAATAAAAAGCCAATAAAAAGCCATGAACAAGTAGGCTGATAGAACCAAAAAACGTCCTGCCCGCAAGGCCTTGCTTTTGCTCCAAACAACAGCCAAAGTTTTAAAACCAAATTGCTCATCTCCTTCTGTGTCTGGAATGTCCTTGAACCAAGCAATCCCCAAACTAAATGCCGTTACAAACGCAACCAAAGGTGCTAGCCAACTCATGGATGGCAAAATCGAACCGAAAAGTAAAATAGAAAAGTGAAGGGCAATGCCAAGATTGATTAACGGTCCTCTCACGAGTGCAATGGCGCTAGCGGCCCAAACATGGTGCTTTTTGAATTGTATGGGTGGTAGCGAGTACATCGCCCCGATAGTGGCAATAAGTGTAATGAGACCACCAAAAAATGGATGAATGAGCCATGATGAGCCCAGTGCGATGAAACCCGCTAGGGCAACAATGAATTTTCCGCGGGATAAACTCAATTCACCGGATGCTAAAGGTAAATGGGGCTTGTTGATTTTGTCTAATTCTACATCAACAAGTTGATTGAGTCCAGTGATAAAAATGTTGCACATTAAACACACCACGAGCGTGGGAAGTAGGAGATAAAAAAATGCGGATATTTTTGCTGTTAATACAGGAATGAAACCGGTGATTTTGCTTTGATGCGAGGGCAATTCTGGTCCAAAATGGTCAAGGCCTGGTAATAAAATTTTGGCTGTTTGAGAAATGTTGCTGGGCTCGATATCGCTTGGAACGGGAGACGCATACAATACAAGCAACAACAATGAAATGATGCTAATGCTAGTACCGATGAGGGTATGCGGTCGAGAAAATTTCCAAATCAGTGAAAGCATCTTCAAAAGTAACAACCAATCCAACATATTTGTGTTTATTTGATGCATGCAAATTCCAGATATTGAGTTAGGGTTGGTTGTGGTAGTGGTTCTGGTCGTGATCCTGCTATTGAACTATTCGGAAAAGAAATACCCTCATTTGCGTTTTTATTTTCGAAAAGCACTTCACATCATTGTGGTTTTTATGGCGGCGTATGTATCGATGTTCGTGATGTCTGTTTGGGTACCTCTCATCGCGTGGATGTCGTCTGGGGCTTTGTTGTTTATGATACGCAAAGGATGGTTTGAGGAAATGGGTAGTATTAATGAGAACCCCAGAAAATCATGGGGTATATTGTATTTTTCATTAACCTATTCTGTGTTAACAACGATTCCGATTTTAATGACTTCTCATCAACAACCTATGGTAAAGCTATTGCTTTGGATGAATGGTTGGTCTTTCATGGTATTGGCATTCGCCGATGGCTTAGCCGGATGGTTGGGTCGGTGGTCCATGCAAAAAAAACAAACTCAAATTACGGCGGGAAGTAATTTTAAATTCATTAATAAGGCCAATAAAAAGGGAATTATTGAGGTGGGCTCTGATAATAAATCGTTGTTTGGTTTTTTAGTTTTTTGGTTAGTTACTGTTGCCGTTAGTGTGGTTTTTCTTGAATTTACACAAGATTTTATGGAGCTCAACGGAAGACAATTTGGATGGGATGCGTTGTTACCGCAGATATTGGTATTTGGTTTTGTTTTGGCGTTGATTGAATTGATTTCAACCAATGGCAGTGATAATTTATTTGTTGCTTTAAGCGCTTGGTTAATGGCTGGGTCGTTGGGGCTGGGTTTGATGAATTACCCACACTTGATTTTTTATGCCGGTCCCGAAGGTTTATTCTATTACATGGTGCTGTCTATATTGTTTGGATTTATTCTTTTGAAGTATGGTTGGCTTGAAATAACAGGGGTAATCATGGCTTGGATACTGGCATTTGTGGTGGTAATGATGTCTAATTGGACATTGGTGCCATTGCTCGTGTTTATGGCTTCCGCCACATTGGTGGGAAAATTGAGAAGACAAAATGGGAATAATGAGTTTGGAGATAAAAAGGATGGTAAGCCAAGGGATCGTTGGCAGGTGCTGGCAAACGGTGGGATTTATTTGATTTTTGGATTGGTTACTTACTGTTTTGAAATGGGTTTGGGCGATATTTTTGGATTTGACAACAATCCAGTAATTCAAGAGAAATTTTTGGTTTTGGCTTTGGCGAGTTTGTCGGCGAGCTCTGCTGATACTTTGAGTAGTGAGTTGGGTCAATGGCTCGGGGGAAATCCTAGGTTTTTGTTGAGTTGGAGAAAAGTACCTAAAGGACTATCTGGCGGTGTGACAATCGCTGGTTTGTTTGGTGGTGTTTTGGGTGCTTTATTGATCGCTTCTTGCGTTTTTTTGATTTCACAAGAGAGGTTTGTTATTGCGGAAATGAAAATTTGGGTTGTATTTGGATGGATTTTTCTTTTGGGAATGGTGGGAACCTTGGTTGATAGTATCATTGGAGAGGTTTTTCAGGCAAAGTATTTGACAAAAAATGGAGAATTAACGGATAATTCGGAGATTCGGAGTGATGATAAACCGTCAATGGGGTATTCTTGGATCAACAATGATGGAGTTAATTTCATTTCCAATGCCATTGTTACAGTATTGATGTATTGGGTAATTTTCTAGTTGAAAAAAATTAAAAAAATTCTTTTGGGGGTGTGAAATTGATTTTGTGTTTTAGGCAACTGGGTTGGTTTAATAAATTTCTACTGTATTAAAAAGTATACAATTTATCGCCAATACACGAAGAAATCCGCCAATTAAGTAAGCAATCTGTATTTTTGTGTAAGATTGGCGACTATTTCATCAAATAATCCCAATGCAAAACAACTTGAAAAATATTCTATGGTAAATAATAGACTTAAAAAATTAATCACTCTAATGGGTGGTTCTACTTTGTTTCTAATTAGTTCAGTGTTAGGGCAAACCATCAGCAGTAGTTTGTCGTTCAGTCTAAAATCTGGCAACGTATTTCCGGTAGATGCAAACAACTGTGGAGTAGATGCCCCAACTGCCTCTTTTGTTGCTGTTGAAGCCTATAATTCGGGGGCTTCGGAAATCAATGTGGGAAATTTAACATTGGATTCAGTGCCAACGGGATGGAAAATTTTAGGTCCATCCGGTGGAAAGTACACCATTGGTAAACTTGCTGCTGGCCAGCGAAAAACAGCGTTTTTCTACGTTCATGCCAATTGTGCAGACAAGGGTTCAACCAAAGGATTCCGTTATACTGCAGACAACGGTGCGAGTACTCAAAGATATCGCCCTGCCATCAACTGTGTAGGTATAGTAACAACAGCCTCTGCTGGTTCTTTGAAGAGTAAAGTGAGTAAATTGAGGGTTTTAGGTGCCATGATTATGGATACCGTGACATTTTCCTTTCAAGGTTTTGGCACCAATGAGGAAATATTATTTTCACCCAGCACGTTGGTTACATTTAAATCAAATTTATTAAGATTAGAGAAAGTGAAAATACTGTCGGCCCCAACAAATATTGGAGTTGTGGCTGGTGACGAGGATTTGCTGTATTTCGATGCAGGTTTTAATGCTTCTGGTTCTACACAATATGATGTTTCTGTTTTGTTTAAATGGAAAATTGTTGGCCTTGGTGATTCAACCTTGTTAGCCCCGCTTTCAGCCAACCGTCAAGGTGGGCCCATCAAAGGAAAGGTTGGAGATTCTTTGTCCAACCTAACATCAACGCCGATTATATTGGCCAAATGGATTTCAATGTCCCCTGGCACCAATGCCATTTCAGTAACCAAAACGTGTAATAAGTCAGTTTACAATGTGGGCGATACTTTAATTTATTCAATTGCTTTGAATAACTCGTCGGCTGCGGATGTTATGGTTGATCGGGTTGTTGACACATTACCAACTGGTCTTACATTTATTGATATTGCATCGGGATCTGATTATACGGCACCCGATTTTTCATCATTGCCAACCAATGGTGCAACCGGTAATTTGTTATTTGATGGAGGAAATACCAACCCAAGTTCTGGAAATGTTTCAATTTTTGTACCGGCGAATAGTACCAAGACCTTGAAACTTAAATATAAGGTAGCTACTGGCACTACGGGTACGTTAACCAACAAGGCTGCGGCTTATGTATCAACCACGCGACTTGACACAGGTTATGCCAATGTATATCAATATGGCCCACCTTCGGCTTCATTAAAATCCAAAACCAACGTTAAATGTAAAGGAGGTAGTGATGGCTCCTTTGAAGTTCAGGTGAGTAACGGAATGCCCACATTTAGGTATAGTATTTTTGGTGGATCACCCTATCAATATTCACCTAAGTTTAATAACCTTCCTGCGGGTAACTACGTTGTAACGGTGAGAGATTCTGCAGGTCAAACCGACACGGTGCAAATTGCTGTTTTGGAGCCAAACACTGCTTTGTCGGTTTCAACACCGTTAAACAAGCTCTCCAATATTGGATGTAAAGGTGACAATACGGGCTACATTGAGGCAGTGGGTAACGGAGGAACAGGCTCGTATAGTTTTAGTTGGAATACTACACCTGTGCAGGCTACTGCTTTGGTTTCTAATTTGACAGCAGGTTCCTATACAGTGACAATTACTGATATTAATGGTTGCACTTCAGCCAAAACTACGGTTTTGACAGAGCCATCAGTTGCATTGAGTATATCATCAACATCAACAACAAACGTAGACTGTAAGGGTAATTCAACAGGATCAATAACAGTAACTGGGTCGGGCGGAACAACCCCCTACACATATAATATTGGTGGAGGAAGCTATTCATCAGCGAACACATACGGCAGTTTGTCAGCAGGTACTTATGCAATAGGTATAAAAGATGCTAATGGTTGTACGAGCAGTGTAAGTGTAACAATTAGCGAACCATTAGCTTCCTTAAATTTGACCACAACGTCAACCACAAATGTGGATTGTAAGGGTAATTCAACAGGATCAATAACAGTAACTGGGTCGGGCGGAACAACCCCCTACACATATAATATTGGCGGAGGAAGCTATTCATCAGCGAATACATTTGGCAGTTTGGCTGCAGGTTCCTACACGATAGGAGTAAAAGATGCGAATGGTTGCACTAGCAGTGTAAGTGTAACAATTACCGAACCTGCAATTTTAAATCTTTCAGCAACGGTAACAAACCCTGTTTGTTTTAACGACAAAACAGGAAAAATTACATTGTCTGTTACCGGTGGGACAAGTACTTATAACTACCGAGTTGATACTACTTGGTTAAGTCCAACATCTGGTTTCTTAACCACGAACGTATTTTCTAACTTATTCGAAGGTAGATACGCGGCTCAAGTGAAAGACGCCAATGGATGTTTAGATACCGTTCAAGTATTGGTAAAACATATTGATTTGGTAAAACCAATTCCTGTTCCCTTCAAGAAATTAACCGTTTATTTGGGCGCAACGGGTACAGTTTTCGTTTCAGCCAATATGGCAGATAGCGCTTCCACAGACAATTGTACTTTGGCTTCGCGTTCAATTACAAAAACGGCATTTAACTGCAGCAACGTAGGATTCAATATCGTAAACTTCAAAGTAGTTGATATCAATGGAAATAGAGACAGTGTAGATTTTATCGTTAATGTATTGGATACCACGAAGCCAATAATTAATGCTAGAGATTTTACATTGTACCTAGATAATAGTGGTACAGCTAAATTGTCTATCGATAGCGTGGACATGGGTTCGGATGATCAATGTGGCTCGTTAACCAAAGGATTGTCGGATTCTACATTTAATTGCAATAATACAGGCGTAAACAATGTAGTATTTACAGCTACCGATGTAAACGGTAATATTTCAAACGACACATTGCTCATTACTGTTCTGGATACCATCAAACCAACATTGGTTCTCAAAAACGTAACCCTCTATTTGGGCGCGAGTGGTAGTGCGAAATTGACAACTTCAGATTTTGATAATGGATCATACGACAATTGTAACATTGATAGCTTGATCATGGGTGATTCCTTGTTCGATTGCAGTGAAACAGGGGTAAACACTATTTCAATCACGGCTGTAGATCCAAGTAATAATCGTACCACTAGCAGCATAAGTGTTACCGTTTATGATACAATAAAACCTGTTCTTCAAGTAAAAAATCATACAGTCTATCTAGATACTACTGGTAATGGAAGTATGTCGAAAAATAGCGTAATCGCCCTGCTTTACGACAACTGTGGTATCGATACTTTGGATGTAAGTAAATTGAAATGGACTGTTTCTGATACTGGTGTCAATCAAGTATTTGTTTGGGCAGAGGACGCTTCGGGCAATAAAATTGGTCCGGATACGGCCTTGGTAACAGTTATTGCAAAAGACACAGACGGTGATGGCATTCCTGATTACATTGAGGGTTCTAAAGATACAGATGGTGATGGAGTATTTGATTTCGCCGATATCGACTCAGACAATGACGGACTCTTGGATTTTATTGAAAATGAAAATCAAGATACCGCAATGGATTTCGATTTAGACGGTGTTCCCAATTTCAAAGACCTAGATTCAGACAACGATGGCATTTTTGATATATACGAGGTTGATGGTTCAGACCCTGACAATGACGGTGTATCTGGTACATCCCCTGTGGCTGTGAATTCAGCTGGAGTGCCACTTTCTGCCAATGGTGGAACAGGTTATAATGAAATTGACACGGATGGTGATGGCAAACCCGATTACAAAGATTTGGATACTGATGCAGATGGAATTGCGGACAAAACAGAAGGTGTAAGCGATGTTGATTCGGATGGTATTGGTAATTGGAGAGATACGGATAGTGACGGTGATGGCATAAATGACAATGTGGAGGGAACAGTAGATACTGATGGAGATGGCAAGTCAGATTTCATTGATACCGATTCAGACAACGATGGTATTTCTGATGCCATTGAAGGTACTACAGATAGTGACGGTGATGGCATCGGCAATTGGCGCGACCTAGATTCAGATAATGATGGTATTTCTGATCAAACCGAAGGCAATGTAGATACAGATGGTGACGGAACGGTAGATCGTTTGGACTTGGATTCAGACAATGATGGAATGCCTGATGCCGTGGAAGGTAGTGTTGACTCAGATGGAGATGGTAGAGGCGATTGGCGCGATTTGGATTCTGATGACGATGGAATTCAAGATAGCTTTGAAGCGGGAAGTAACCCAAATACGCCAGTGGATACAGATGGCGATGGTAAACCTGATTATTTGGATACTGACAGCGATGCAGATGGCATTTCAGACACTATAGAAGATGTTGTAGATACAGATGGTGATGGCATTTCGGATTTTAGAGATGGTGATTCTGATGGCGATGGCATCTCTGATCTTTTGGAAGGAACAGTAGACACAGATGGTGACGGTAAAGGTGATTGGCGTGATCTAGATTCAGATGGTGATGGCATTTCTGACAAAACTGAAGGTACAACAGATTCTGATGGCGACGGCGTTGGAAATTGGCGTGACTTGGATTCAGACAATGATGGCATCTCAGATCAAACAGAAGGAACAGCTGATACAGATGCTGATGGTATTTCGGATTATCTCGATTTAGACAGTGATAATGATGGTATCTCTGATAAAATTGAAGGAACAGTGGATACGGATGGAGATGGCACAGGTGACTGGCGCGATTTGGATTCCGATAACGATGGTATTTCAGATCAAACGGAAGGCACAACAGATACGGATAGTGATGGTACGGCCGATTGGCGTGATCTAGATTCAGACAATGATGGCATTTCTGATCAAACCGAAGGCACAGTAGATACAGATGGTGACGGAACTGGCGATTGGAGAGACATCGATTCTGATGGTGATAACATTCTTGATAGTACCGAAGGTACCGTAGATACTGACGGTGATGGTACACCTGATTGGCGTGACTTGGATTCAGACAATGATGGCATTGCTGATAGTACCGAAGGCACAAATGATTTTGATGGCGATGGTATTGGTAACTGGCGCGATTTGGATTCTGATGGTGATGGTATTTCTGACCAAACAGAAGGAACCAACGATAAAGATGGTGATCTTCAAGGTAACTGGTTGGATTTGGACTCAGATGGTGACGGTATCTCTGACAAAGTGGAAGGATCTACAGACTCAGATGGTGATGGGGTTGGTAACTGGTTGGATTTGGACTCAGATGGCGACGGCATTAGTGATCAAGTTGAAGGTACGACGGATACCGACAATGACGGCACCGCGGATTATTTGGATTTAGATTCAGATGGTGACGGCATCAATGACCAAGTTGAGGGAACCACAGATACCGATGGTGACGGCATTGGCAACTGGCGCGATTTGGATTCTGACGGCGATGGCATTAGCGATCAAACCGAAGGCACTACAGATACTGACGGTGATGGAACATCAGATTACCTAGATTTAGACAGTGACAACGACGGTATTAATGATCAAACCGAAGGGAATACTGATTCTGATGGTGATGGCGTTGGCAATTGGCGCGATACGGATTCTGATGATGATGAAGTCTTAGATGGTGATATCAATGAGGGTACAGCCGATACAGATAAAGACGGCATACCCAATTATATTGACCCAGATTATTTCATACCAGAAGGATTTTCTCCAAACGGTGATGGCATCAATGACATTCTTTACGTTCGTGGACTTAAAGCAAAAGTCTTCTCGCAAGCAACATTGATGGTGTTTAACCGTTGGGGTCAAGAAGTTTACGTTTCACCTACCCCATACAAAAATGATTGGGATGGTAAAGGAAAAACTGGTGACCAATTGGTTGAAGGCGTTTATTACTTAGTCTTCAAGTTTGGAGGAAACACAGTAAGTCAAAACATTTATATCAAACCTTAAAATTGAATACAAACATGAAATTCATGATGAAAAATAAATTACCGTGGGTATTGGCGATCACTTCCTTTGTTGCTGCGCCAACATTTGCTCAACAAGAACAAATGTATACTCACTACGACTTTAATTCTCTGGCAATGAATCCAGCCTATGCCGGTTCGAAAAGAACATTGGTGGCAAGTGCTTTGAATCGCACTCAATGGGCTAGTTATCCAGGCGCACCAAATTACCAAAGCTTGGCATTTCATTCACCAGTATCACAAGCCCCGGCTTTTCGTGATTTTGCGGTTGGAATGAATATACAAACTGGAAAGATTGGAAAATTTGAAGTGGCCTCGCCATTTGCTGAGACTGAAATAGCCGGCAATATTGCATACCACAAAGAAATCACTCGCAATCTCCGATTGGCAGTTGGTTTGAGATTGGGTGCTTTTAATTACAAAGCAGAACTGTCAAAGTTGAGGCTACAAAATCCAACAGATGTAGTTTATGGAAATGATTATTCTATCACAGCACCAATGACAGGGTTCGGGGTTTACTTATACAGTGATAAGTTCTTCGCCGCTGTAAGTTCCCCACGTATGGTATTTATTAGCCCCAATACAGCTGGATCTGGTGTGAATTTGAATTATGTTTCTCAGATGCACTACTATGCAATTGCCGGGGTGGTTTTGGATGTTTCAGATGACATCAAACTAAAGCCAACTACTCAAGTAAAAATGGTAAGCGGAGCGCAGATGCAAGCAGATTTCAATTTGCATTTACTTTACAAAGATTTTGGATCGATAGGGGCATTCTACAGAACCGGTGGTGATGTTGGAGTGATGGCCAATTTTAATATCAATCAACATTTCAATTTGTTGTATTCATTTGATAGTAAAACGGCACCTTTGAACGAATATGTAAGAGGTTCTCATGAAATAGGATTACAATACATGATTCCATACAAAGAAAATAGTCGAGTTAAAGTTCCACGTTACTTCTAATTTATTTAAGATCACACAATGAAATCATTTAAATCTATTGCCATTTTAGCCTTGTTTGCATGCGGGTTAAGCTTAAATGTCTTTGCACAGCGCAAACTAGCCAATGATATTTATACTTATAATTATGCAGGTATAATCAACAAAAACGGTGGAAAAGCCATCTCAAAAATCGCTGATTACCCCAATCAGCGCGCATTGGCTTTTTCCCACTCTCAGACTGAAAACAATCAATTGGCCTTTGAAGCCTATTCAGAATTGTTCTTGAAATTCGGAGCTCAAGTAGATGCTTTCGATAAATTGTGTTACGCCCTGTCTGCAAGGAAAGTTGAAAATTATTTATTGTCGGATAGTTTGATTTTGGCACTTAAAGCTACAGAATACGAAGGAAAACCATTTTATAACGAACTGAGTCAAGAATTCATCGACCAAAATAAAACTGCGGAATCATATTGGGCAGAAAACGATTTTTCGGCGTATTATTCAATGAAGCCTTTTGTGAGTAATACCAAACAGGGTGAATATGCGCTGGTTGCCGATAAAAAGGGGGATGCTTATTATTCTACACACACGGAAGCTGGTTTGAAAAAGTCAATTTCTTTGTGGCACGAACAATCTTATTATCAAATTCATAAGGCAAAATATTTGGACAGTATGCTTGGTCTTGGTAAGGCGATTACCAATAACAAATCAGCTGTTCACCAGCATGTGAGTTTTGTAGATCCCAACTCGGGATTTGTTTATGTAACTAGAAACGCCAAGAAGAAAAATGCAAATAGAGAGCGCGTTCTGCAGATTTATGCAATTCGCCAAAATGCAGTAACCAAAAAATGGATTGAAATACCATTTCAATTGAATAATCTTGACTTTTCTGTGGCAGATTTGGTTATTTCACCAGACGGGACGAAGGTGGTTTTCGCTTCAGATATGCCGGGAGGTTTTGGTAAATCAGATTTGTATGAGGCCCCCATTTTACAGAATGATGAAAATGGTTTAAAAATTGGTGAAGCCAAAAATATGGGACCGGAAATCAATACAGTTTTAAGAGATAACTTCCCTAGTTACAGCGATTCAGGTCAATTTTACTTTTCGTCAGACGGCCATTTGGGCTTCGGCGGATTGGATGTGTTTTTTCTGGATATGAACACCAATTTGGTGTTGAATGCAGGTAAACCCATTAACTCTTCTTATGATGATTTTGCAGCCCAAATCCACGATCGAGATGCTTGGGGAACCATTACTTCAAATCGTTATTCAAAAGGAATAGATGACAACTTATATTTCTTCCGTTGGGTGGGTGCCGCTGAGGAAGAAGTGGAAGAAGCAAAAGAAAGCCCCGTTTTGGTTGAAGTGGTTGATGAGGAAACGGGTTTACCCGTAAAAGGTGCTGAAGTAGCAATTGATGATTTGAATGACAGTGAAATTGCAACGAAAGGAGTAACAGACGAAAAAGGAGTATACTCATTTACCGGAATTGCGCCTCAAGATGCAAACCCCAATCTGCAAGTAACTTCTCATCCTTGTGGCTATCGATATGCCACGGCTGATAGTGTAGTGGATTTGGAAGATGGTAGCAGAAAAATTGTGTTGAAAGCAAAGGCCTATAAAGTGGGTGATGATTTAGGAAAGCTATTTGATATTAAACCGATATTTTATGCATCTGCGAAGTTTGAAGTAACGGAAGACAGTAAAAGAGAATTGGACAAATTGGTGGTGATTATGCAAGACAATCCTGGTTTGAGTGTTGAATTGGGATCTCATACAGATAGCAAGGCGTCTGCGGTATACAACCAAAAACTGTCCGAAAATCGTGCTTTGGGTGCATACAACTATGTAATTGCACGTGGAGTTGCGGCTGATCGCATCGGCTACAAAGGCTACGGCGAATCTAGGCTCTTGAATAAATGTGCCGATGGTGTTGTTTGTTCGGAAGTAGATCACGCACAAAACAGAAGAACGGAATTTATTATCCGTGCAATTTTACCTTGTGGAACGTCTACTTCTGTATTGGATACCGCTCAAAAAGTGGTTAAAGTTGACACAGCAAGTCCTGCTGCTGTAGTTGGAGAAGCAAAGCCGAAAGCATCAGATATAGCTTTGGCAGATATTTCTCAAACCAACATGATTTGTGGTGATGCGGATGCTGATGGAATCCCTGATTATTTGGATACTGATTCGGATAACGATGGTATTCCGGATGCAGCAGAAGGAAGAGGAGATGTTGACAAGGACGGTTTCCCAAATTTCTTGGATAGAGATTCAGACGGAGATGGTATTTCAGATGGTATTGAAAAAACAGGTGACGCTGATAAAGATTTGAAAGCCAACTATTTGGATACAGATTCAGACGGCGACGGCATTGATGATAAAACAGAAGGTGTAAAGGATTCTGATAAGGATTCACAGCCCGATTTCTTAGATAGTGATTCAGATAACGATGGTATGTTAGACCGCGCGGAAGGCTCTGATGACCTAGATAGAGATGGTTTGGCAAATTACCTGGATTTGGATTCGGATGGTGATGGTATCAATGATTCAGTTGAAGGTAAAAACGATATTGATCATGACGGGAAGCCCAACTTTTTGGATTTGGATTCGGACGGAGATACCATACCTGATGCAATGGAAAAAGGAAAAACAAATACACCAGCAGACAGTGATACCGATGGAAAGCCTGATTATTTGGATACCGATAGTGATGAGGATGGATTGCCGGATAAGGTTGAGGCTCCTGCGTGCTTGCCAGGTCAACAACCCAAAAGCAATGGTTCTGTAACGGTTACTCCAGTTCAAACACCAGCTCTTTCTAATCCGCTACCCCATCAACCGGTGGTTGCTTCATCATCTACAATTGTTAATCCCATCCAACAAGGTGTAAATGTGGAGTACAGAATTCAATTTACCATTTCAAAACAGCAAATTGCGGCTAGTACATTTGCTAGCAAAGGGATAGGTGCTATCTATGAATACCAGCAAGGTGGATATTTTAAATATTGCACAGACAAGGTATTTAAATCGGAAGTTGAAGCTGCCGCAGAAAAAGCAAGGGTAAGATCTTTGGGTTATGCTGATGCGTTTATTGCAGGATTCCAGAATGGAGTGCGTGTAAAATAATTCAGTCAGTTATAAATAAAAGAGAAAAGGGGGCATTTGCCCCCTTTTCTCTTTTATTCATACATCCAAAAATTGCTTTATTCTTATGGTCAGCCTTACATCAACGCGTTTGAATGGACAAGTGTGAGCATCATCAATTATAAAATTGGCGTAATTTAGCAACCTACATGAACCCAACTGAGTCACAACACCAACATCGCAAAATCCCTAACACAGAAAAAGGCGTTTGGCTTGTTTGTATCTTGGCCATTTGCTTCATTTCAATTCGGAATCTGTCTTTGCCTTGGGGTGATTTATTTGCCGATGGTGGATATTATGGCCACTACAATAACTACATCATCTTTAAACAGTCCTTTTTTCACTTGATAAAACATCAAGATTTATACATTCATTTCCCCCAAGAACAGTACGATCTATTCAAATACCCACCCACATTTGCCCTATTGTTTGCTCCATTTTCTATGTTGCCAGATTCTGTGGGCTATACTTTATGGACGGCAATCAATCTCCTATTGCCCGTTTTGGCCATTTTCCGACTTAAAGGTGTATCTAATAAGGGAAAGATAACATTCTCTATTTTGTTGCTTTTAGAAGGCTTTACAAGTGCATTAAATAGCCAAAGCAATGGATTGATGTTAGGGTTGCTACTATTTGCTTTCGTAGCGTTTCAAAATGGCAAAATATTCCAAGCCGTACTTTTCATTTGGCTTACGGCTTTTATCAAACTTTTTGGGGTTTTGTTCTTCGCGATGTTGCTTGTTTTTCCTTGGGCTTTTAGGAAATCCTTGGTGAGAATTCCAGTGATCTTTGTGGTTTTGTACCTTTTGCCATTGCCCATTTTGGGTTGGGATGGCTTACAAAAACAATACGCTTCGATGTTTAATCTCTTGGCCCATGACCACGGTTATTTTGTAAAATATTCTGTCATGGGTTGGTTGAAACAATGGTTCGGACTGAAGCCCAATAAAAACCTCGTTTTAATGCTTGGATTGGGCATGCAATGCATTCCGTTATTGATACTAATTGTCAAACAAAAACTGTGGCGAAACGGCTCACTAAAACGATTGAATCCTGATAGTCTTGACCGATGGCAAATTCTTTTTGCGGCTTCTTGGTTAATATGGATGGTCATTTTTAATCATATGGCTGAATCCGCGACTTATGTGATTGCTGTTGGAGGGTCCCTGTTAGCCCTGTCACAGCTAGTTACTAGTGAAAATAACCATTTTGAGACTTCTCAAAGCTCAAATAATCATGAGGACCAAAACAAGAAAGTTGAATCAAATTTTCTTTCAAACCAAGCTGTCCAAGTTATTAGTTGGCGGAGATACATACATTCAAAAAACTTGCTGTGGATCTTAACTTTTATACTGATGTTTTTCTTTACGATACTTGGACCTACAGACGTCTTTCCAAAGGCCGTTAGATTCTGGATCGTAGAAACCGCTCAATTAAAAGCGTTTCCCTGCATATTATTATGGGGATTGGTACTATTAAAAATGCTAAAAATCTCGAAAAATTAATGGTTCAATTGAAAAAGCTATTGATTTGGGGTTTGTTGGGATTTCTCCTTTTCTCTGTTTCTTCTCATTATTATGGTGCTTCCTTAGATGGTGATGCTGGTTGTTTTGATGCAATCACGCACCAAATGAAATTAGGGCAAAGATTGTATTCCGACGTTTTTGACAATAAAGCCCCAGGCATTTTCTATTTAAACTATTTTTCACCTCCACCCTTTAGTAACTTCACCGCAGCATGGCTATTGCAAACTACTTGCCTCGTTTTATTACTTGCTGCTGTAGGTAAACTTTTTTGCAATTGGATTAAATACCAATTTTTGATAGGAATGGGCGCAGTTCTGTTTTTATTATTTAGTCTACGCACCATATTGTTCTTTTGGCCGGCCTTTTTCGTTGGTGGATATACTGAAGAAATAGGGTCATATTTGATTATTTTAGGTTCTCTGTTACTACAGATAATTGTAGATAGAAGATTGACCAACAGAACAGATTCTTCGAGAGAAAATGCATTGATTCTGGTTTCGGGTCTTGCTGTTGGAATCGCTGTTTTGGTGAAGGAGCCATTTGCACTTATTCTTCCTGCGATTATTGTGTGGCTCACGTTTATCGATGTTAAAAAATGGGTCTTTTGGATAATTGGGTTAATGCTTCCTCTATTTATTCATATTGCAGTAATGCTTATAAATGGATCTTGGACTGATTATTTAGACTATTTAAACTTTGCATTTTTTTATGGAAGACCCAAATTGAATGTACTTAGGTTTGATAAGGTACTTGAAATTTTACTACCCTTTGGTTTTGATAGTTTACCGGTTGTGAATGTGATTCAGTTGTTTGTCTTCCTATCTGTTAGTTTGATATTGGTTCATACTGGCTATTTGAAAATTTTCAAAAAAGAAACTAAATTTTCAAATAGCAACAAATTGATTATCGTTGCCATAGTGTCAATTTTTTTCTTTGTAGCGGGGTCAAGACTCTTTGGTCTTCTGGGTAGTAGTGGATATTTACATTATCAGATACCGGAGTACCTCTGCACTTGGTTTACAGTGGTAATTTTGGTTCAATGTGTTCATAATCAATATTTATCACGCTTGGGTCATCAGATTAATAGGGTACGTAATTTTGTAATTGTAGTTACTATATTTTTGATGTTATCATCGAATGAAATAGTTAAGAAAAATATGCCATTGGGGCATTCTACAATGCTTGAAACGATGAAAGACCCCCTCTATATCAATGGGTCTTACTATCCCAAACTCACAAGAATATCTGAAGAAAAGTCAATTTGGAACAACTTTACAACAAGCATTAATTTCCAATTACCCCCCAAAGCGAAAATTTATGTTGATGATCCGCATTTGGGCAGGTTTTATGGGTACTTGAACTCTCATTATCGAACATATTTACCATGCCCTTATTGGGTGTTTTTTTCTTTTGGTGAGTCAGAAAGTGGTATTGAATCTGAAAGTGCGGTCTACAAAAAAATCACAATGAATCGAAACCGGGTAATCAAAGAATTGATTGGCAATCCACCCGATTTTATTTTAACCAGTGATAATCAAGGACCCTATGGGATTTTTGATGAATTACAAAAATCACTCTCTCAAGATTATACAATGCTAGGTAAATTTGATATTAGAGGCAAACAAATTAATTTCTTTGAAAAAAAAGCAAATCATTAGTGGTTTTAAAATCAATAATAGAAGTTGTTTTTACATCAACTGTTTTCATTCGGCTTTCGTTGAGAATGATCAATTACCAAACAAAAAAGGGAGGCTTTGCCTCCCTTTTTTGTTTAATCGTTATAAAGAAATTTCAATCAATCAATTAACGACGGTTG
>JACCDS010228532.1_pt1 | contig 50473 bp, 41 predicted proteins | sample 7446441 | NCBI WGS metagenome assembly JACCDS01 (sample SAMN15323445, study PRJNA562643) | freshwater metagenome | isolation source: river surface water | place: USA:Blue River Watershed | collected 2017-08-17 | reverse complement strand
TTCTGACATATTGTAACTACAAAAATACGGGCTTTTTTGTTTCTTTGCAGTGAATGAGACATTTCAACACCTTGATTTTGCTTGCCTTTATGGCTTTTGTGGGTAGGGTATCGGGCCAGACCAAGGATTCCGATAAGGGCCAGTTTTCCGGAAATTTATTGATGAATTATCAGAAATATCTGCGCGACGATAGCATCGGGGCGAATACCAAGGTATACAAAGAGAACACGGCCAGCGCGGATGCTTGGTTGTTTATGCAGTATCGCGTGAAGGGTTATTCGTTCATTGTGCGATACGATGCATTCAACAATTCGCCGTTACTGGATCCTCAGGATGCTTACACAGACCACGGCATAGGCTTTTGGCAGGTCAACAAAAGTGTCGACAAATTGGACATTACCATGGGTTCTTTTTATGATCAATTTGGAACGGGCATCTTATTTCGGAGCTATGAACAACGTCAGATTGGTATTGATTACGCGATGCAGGGCATGCGTTTGAAATACAACATCAACGATCGTTGGGCCGTTAAAGGGTTTGCAGGCAATCAAAAAGGAAACATCAAGAACCGCTTTGGCTTTGCCAAACAAGTAATTAGTGGATTGAATATTGAGGGAAACATACCCGTGGGGGAGCTGAGTAAGTATGGCGATGTGATTGTGGGGGCATCGGCAATCAACAGAAGTTTGGACCGCGAGACCATGGATCGGTTGGTGGGAACAATCAATACCTATGATTTGGCCGATCGTTTTTATCCCAAGTACAACATGTACGGATTCAACGGATATTTCGGTTACACAAAAGGCAATTTTGCTTGGAATGTTGAAGCGAACGTGAAGACCCCTGAGGCGGTGTTGGGCATGAATGACAAGTTTAAACTCTCTGGTGGAAATGTGCTTTACACATCGCTGAGTTGGGGAAAAGGAGGATGGAAGTTGGGCAAACAGAAAGCATCGATTGGCTTGAATTTGCAGGCGCGACACGTTGATAATTTCGCTTTTCGAACAGCACCAACCGAAGCTTTGTTGAATGGATTGGTGAGTTATTTGCCGTCAATGACCCGTCAAAATACCTATCGTTTGTTGAGTAGATACAACGCACCCGGACAGGAATTGGGAGAGGATGGCATTCAGGGAGAGGTTGAATTTAAACCGCGCAAGGGGACCCAGATTTTTTTCAATGCGAGCTATGTACAGAGTTTGGCAAGCAATGGCAAGTTGAATGTGACAACGGGCGCAATGGAAGCGGAGAAGTTGTTCAGTGAAAATTACCTGGAGGTGGTTCAGAAGTTGGGAAAACACGACAAGTTAAAATTGGGCGTACAGCGCATTCACTATAACCAAACCCGATATGAAGACGAGCCAGAATATGTGCCGGTAGAGACGATCACACCTTTTGGTGAGTGGATGCACACCATGGACAAAGGAAGAAGTCTGCGCGTTGAGTGGCAGTATTTGAGTACCAAACAAGACCAGGGTTCATTTGCGAATTTGATGATTGAATATTGGGCAACCAAACAGTTGAGTATTGCTGTGGGCGATATGGTCAATGTGGTTCCTCACCGATATGAGCGCATGATTATTGCGAACAAAGTTTTGCATTATCCCACAATTTTCTTGGGGTATACAGAAAAGAATACGGTATTTACACTGGCCTACTTGAAGCAACAGCAAGGGGTGAATTGCTCAGGCGGTATATGCCGTGAAGAACCCGCTTTCAGCGGAATTCGATTCACAATTAGCAGTAATTTCTAAGGAAGTGTTGGGGAATCAAAGATCCCAAACGCGGGTGCGTCTTTCTTGACTGTAGTTTTTGATGTTCATCCAAAAGGCGGCCACCAAATATATGATGATGGGCGATCCAAAGGTGAAAAAGCTGGCGTAAACGAACGACATTCGGACACTTTTCACTGAGATACCCATCCATTCCCCCAACTGACTACAAACGCCGAACAGGGATTTTTCCAATGCGTATTTAATGAATTTCATGTTGTATCAAATATAGCAATTAACAACGGTTGTAAAAAAAGGTTTATGGTAAACTGCTGTAAAACTCTTGTAAGTAATGTGTTGCGTCGATGGTGAGCTCGCCGTTGGGCTGATAATGGATAATGGTTTGGGTTGTAATATCGTGGGATTGTCTTTTGGCGGACTCCATTTCAGGCATTGCTTTGGCCTGAATCATACACAAATGAGGCAATTTCAATTCGGTTGCACGGATGTGGGTGAGCCGCGAAAGTGAAAATTGGGCCTCATTTAGGGTTGTTTTCAATCTGCTTTCGTCGATGGTTGGATAAAGCAGGAATAGCTCGCCGTGATGGTTTAAAAGTTTGTGGCAAGCGTGCAAAAGCGATGAAAGGGACAGGGTATCTGAATGCCTCGCAAGGCGGCGGGTTTCATCGGTGGATGGTAGTTGCTCTTGAAAAAAAGGCGGATTGCAAACGATGGCGTCAAACCGCGTAGATGGAGAATATGAAAGTATGTCGGCGAGTTCAAATGTTAACCGGGCTGCGAAGGGACAATTATCCTTGTTTTGATTGGCTTGGGCGATAGAATCTGGGTGAATATCGATCCCGGTGAATTGAACATCGGGATACTTTTGCGCTAGCATGAGGCATAGGAGTCCGGTGCCCGTGCCAATATCAAGTACTTTTTTTATGGGCCGGTGGGCATCGCCATAGGTTGCTGAAAAGGAGATCATCGCCCCAAAAAGACAAGCGTCTGATGTTACAGGCAAAGCCACTTTGTCGTGCGCAATGGAGAACTGCTTCATGATGAAGGGTTTTCTCGCTTTGCTCATGGGTTGGGAAAAATATTGGCGATGTTAACGGATGATGGTTCGGCGAAAAACTGCCATTGATTTTGTGTGAGCGCCAACACTTGATCACAATATTTCAAGGATAATTGTAGGTCGTGGCTGCTGTATAGGATTATTTTTGATTCACTTTTTGCGAGTACTTTGAGCAAATCGAGGAATTGAATGCGAGATGGGTAGTCGAGGAAGGCCAGGGGTTCATCGAGCAGAATAACAGCACTGTCTTGGGCAAGGCAACGGGCGAGCATGACTTTTTGCTTCACGCCATCGCTGAGCGATCCAAAATTCGATTGGGTGAGGTTTGAGATGCCTGTTTTTTCCATGGCCTGATTCACAGCGTTTTCATCGTCGATACTAGGATTCCGCCAACCGTTGAGAAATCGCTGTCGGCCCGAAACAACCATGTCATACACGGTCATTTGTTCTATGCTGGGTGGGGTGGCGAGGAGGATACTGGTTAGGGAGGCACGAATTTCGGCCGTTGATGTGTGGATGTTGGTGTGGTTGACATGCACGGTTCCTTCTATTGGCGTTTGCAAACCACAGATTGTTTTCAGCAACACTGATTTTCCGATGCCGTTGGGGCCAATGAGCAGAACCAAACTTCCGGGCAGCAGCTGCAAATCGATGTGTTGATGCAGATTGATGTTGCTTTTTGGGAAGCCGGTGGAAAGGTTCTGGAGTACTAGCATGATTTACTGCCACAAAAATGCGAATTTCGGAGGGTGAATTTACAGTTAGTGTTGGCAACGGACGAGAATATTTCATCGATTCAGACGATGGCGGATGAGATATGGCGCGACCATTACCCGGAAATTATTGGGATGGAGCAGGTGGAATATATGTTGGGGCGATTTTATTCAAGGGAGGGAATGTTGCAACAGATGCGCGATGGACAGCAATTTTATCGGGTGATGTTGGATGGTCAACCAAAGGGGTTTTTGGCCATAGAGGCGCGTGGGGAGGGCAACTATTTTTTGAATAAACTATACATTGATACACGTGAGCAAGGGCGGGGGCTGGGACAGGCAATATGGCAAAACGTGCTGTTGTTGCTATCAGATTTACGCGAAATGCGGTTACAGGTGAATCGCCAAAATTACAAGGCCATTAATTTTTACTTCAAGGTGGGTTTTGTGATTGAGCGGGTGGCTGATTTCGATATTGGTGATGGATATTTCATGAATGATTTTGTGATGCTTTACCGACGGTAGGCAAACGCGTTTTTTCCTCGAGGGATGTTAGGGGGTTTGGGGGCAGTTGAACTACCTTTGCGGGGTGTTAGCACTGAACGATTTTTCCTTTGAATTTGCGGGTCGATATCTGTTTAAAAATGCCTCTTGGCACATCAAACCCAACGAGAAAATTGGGTTGGTGGGATTGAATGGAACCGGGAAATCCACCTTGTTGCGATTGATTTCGGGCGATTATGATTTGCGTGAGGGCACTTTGTCTAAGCCGTCTGATTTGCGAATTGGATTTTTGAATCAGGATTTGTTGAGCATGGATATTGGTGATTGTGTGCGTGATGTGGTTTTGAGTGGAAGGGATGACTTGGTGCAATTGGAAAATGAAATTAACCGGTTAATTGAAAAGATTGAGGTTGAGTACGATGATGTCACCATGCAGCGCTTGGCCGATGCACAAGAGCGATTTGGCTCCTTGGGTGGTTACGAATGGCACGCCGAAGGCGATAAAATTTTGGAAGGATTGGGCTTCCCAACCAGCAGTTTAACGCGTTCGTTGCGGGAATTTTCGGGTGGATGGCGCATGCGTGCCATGTTGGGCAAATTGTTGCTACAGGCGCCGGATTTGCTGTTGTTGGATGAGCCTACCAACCACTTGGATTTGCCCACCATACAATGGTTGGAAGATTATTTGTCGAATTACGAGGGCACTTATATAATTGTATCTCACGACCCGTATTTTTTGGATCGTACGGTAAACCGCATCGCGGAAGTAGCGCATCAGCAGGTCTTTCATTACAAAGGCAACTACAACGAGTTTTTGGAGCAGAAAGAAGAGCGGGATGCATTGATGATGCGCAAATACGAAAACCAACAAGATTTCATTCGTCAGCAGATGAAATTCATTTCGCGATTCCGCGCCAAAGCCAGCAAGGCCACGGCGGTGCAGAGTCGGGTGAAGATGTTGGATAAAATTGAGAAAATAGAGGTTCGGCAGGACGAAAAGCGCGATTTTGATATTCGATTCAACATCCGGGTTACGCCAGGCAAGGTGATTGCAGATTTGCGGGATGTAACCAAGTCGTATGGGGATTTGGAGATTTTGAAGCCTTCGGTTGGACAAATACTTCGGGGAGATAAAATTGCCTTGGTGGGTGCCAACGGAAAGGGTAAGTCTACGTTATTGAGGATGGTTCATGGCTCCGAGCCATGTGGTGGAGAAATTGAACAGGGTTGGAATGTTGAATCGGCCTTTTTTGCTCAGCACCAATTGGAGGCATTGGATTTGAAGAACGACTTATTGACGGAGTTGGGCACGGTGAGTGCGGAGTATACGGATTGGGAATTGCGCACCATTTTGGGTTGTTTCTTGTTTACGGGCGACGAGGTTTTCAAGAAAGTTAAGGTACTGAGTGGGGGTGAAAAATCGCGGTTGGCATTGGCCAAGACGCTGATTACACAATCAAACTTTTTGTTGTTGGATGAGCCTACCAACCACTTGGATATGTTCAGTACGTCGGTTTTGGCTGAATCGTTGATTGACTATGCCGGCAGTTGTTTGTTTGTATCACACGACCGAACCTTTATCAGCAAAGTCGCCAACAAGATATGGTGGATTGAGGATGGTATTTTGCGGGAATATCCGGGCACTTACGAAGAGTATAACGAGTGGGTATCGACCCGTAAGGTAGAGGACATGCGTTTGGCAAAATTGGATGATGGCAAGAAAAAGGTGGTATCTACCCCTGTTGCTCAACCTTTGCCGAGTAAGGAGGCATCGCCCAAATCCTACAGCAAAAACGAACTGAAAAAAGTGGAAGATGCAATGAACGCGAAGGAGGCGGAAATGTTGGCTTTGGCCGAGGAAAAAACGGCCTTAGAAATTCAACTGCATGCTCCTGAAGTGGCGAGCGATTTCAACCAAGTAGCCCGTATTACAGAGCAGTACGACTCGGTGAATGCTTCTCATGCGCTGGTGAAAGCGGAGTACGAACAGTTGTTTGAGTCATGGATGCTGATGCAAGAGTCTTGATATTGGCCCTGAATTTGCTAAGTTTGTTTAAATGAGTAAAAAATGGGTCCTTTTGGGATGTTTTTGGATTTTGGGCCTGTTGCCCTTGATGGCGACGACCGACAGCTCCATTCGATATACCAATGCGATCTATGAGTCTGATATTCGGACGGTTCGTGTGTATCAAAAGAGCAGCGGGTTCCCGTTCCCCATCCTCACTTTGGGTTCAGAAGATGGCCTGGTGTTGGAATTTGATCAAATTCGCAGCGAACGAGATTTCTACCAATATACGCTGATACATTGCGATGCAAAATGGAATCCGAGTAACTTGTCTCGTACCCAGATTCTTGATGGTATGGGATACGACAACATAGAAACGGCAAACTTTAGCAATGGAACACTGATGCAATACACCCATTACAGTGTTCAAGTTCCTGGGGAGCAAACCAAACCCAAATTATCAGGAAACTATTTGCTGTTGGTTTATCGCAATTTTAATGAGGCAGATATTGTGTTTTCGCGCCGGATCATGGTGCTCCAATCGCAAGGCGCTGTGAATATTCAGTTATCTCAAAGCAAGCAGGTGGAATTGCGCAGTACGCATCAACAGGTGAATTTCTCATTCATTAAAAATGACGCTTACTTCATGCCCAATGCCATGCAGGATGTTAAGGCGGTGATTTTGCGCAATGGGGAGTGGATGTATGGTATTGATGACTTGAAACCGATGTTTATCGTGGGCAACGAAATGCAGTATAATCATCAGTTGGGCAATCAGATGGATGGAATGAACCAGTATCGTTTTTTCGATATTCGGAGTTTTCGCAGTTCTACGGCTGGGGTAAAAGCGCGTATGAACATTGCCAACCAGAAACATGTGGTTTTGGTGAACGATAAATCGCGGCGTTTTGAGCGGTACTTCAATTGGGCCGATTATAACGGTCGGGTTTTTTACGACAACAAAGATTTGCCAATGCCAGCGGGAATGGCGTTTGAGAGCGATTATTGCTTTGTACATTTTTCGGTGCAGGCCGATGCTGAACTCAAAGAACCGGTGTATGTGTATGGCGAAATGAGCGATTGGCGCATTTTGGAATCGCATCGCATGTATTTCAATCCCGAAACTCGCGCTTATGAGGCCGTTATACCCTTAAAACAAGGCTACTACAACTATGTGTTTGGCGTTAAGAATGAGGAGACGGGGGTACTGGATTTTTCACAATTTGAAGGACAGCACAGCGAGACAGAGAACAATTACATGGTGTTGATTTACCACAAAAACCCAGGCATGGGATACGATGAGTTGGTGGGTTACGGATTGAAGAACACGACATCCCTCAAGTGAGAATTTAATGTCCGCTCGTCACCCGAAGCATTTCTGGGGTAGTGAGTTGTTTCCAGCTTTTTTCGCTGTTGATTTTGTACAGGAATAAACCTTGGTAAGTGTGTCCAAGTTTCTCCAACGGGAGTCTTTGCCAAATGCTGTTTTCAGGAATATTTAGTTGGTCAACAAGGGCAAGGAATGGCAATTGGTTAGGCGAAACGCGGGTGAGGAAATAGCGCGGCACGTTTGGGTTGAAATCAAAGTGTTGTGGGTAGAATTCAAAACCGTACTTCCAATGTTTGGGTTGGGGAGATTGGGCAAGCCAATATTCGGCGATGGGCTCACCGAGGATTTCCCCTGTGGGGAGGTGATTCAGGTTTTTGTTGAGGAATTCTATGGCGGTGTGGGGATTGCGTTGTGCTCGTTGTAGTATGGCCGCTGAATGTCGGGTCGAATATGGCAACAACAAACTCACTAAGAATAACATACCGATGATTTTGGTGGGCATGTTGGGTCGCTCCAAATTTAGCCATTGGGGCAGTTTAGCCATTGTAAAGTCAATAGATTTGAGGTAGTCCACCACCACCAACAACCCCCAAAAGTGTTCAATTGGGTAGTACCGGTTTTGCGGTGTGAGCAACAACATCATGGGGATGGATACGGATAAAAACAGGCATGGAATCCAAGCGGCTAGGAGAAAGTTGGGAATGCTGTTGCGAACTTTCCAGCGGCGTATGATTTGGTGGATGGCTAGGATGTAATAGGCCGCGTGCAATATGGGTGTATAGGGCTGTTCGATGGAATAGGGAATGAATCTTCTGACGAAAAAATCCAATACATTCTGTATGATTGATTGGCTGCTATGGTCATCGGCTTGCATGAACAATTGGACTTTGAGGTCAGGCCAATTGGGTTGAACGAGTATGGAAAATACCACCAAAGGCAGCGCCGAACCCAATATAAGCAGCAAGCGTTTTTGGGTTAAGTGTGAATACGTTTGGTTAATACCAAGCCAAGCAAGAACAAGGGCCATGGCAATCAGTGGCCAAGTATACAGGTGCGCAATCCCGAGTGTGCCGAGGAGGAGTCCAAAGGTAGCCGCGGTCAAAGAAGAGAAATGGTTTTGTGATCGGTGCCAAGTGTGAATGAGCAGGGCAAAAAGTAACAGGATGGGGGTTTCTACGCGAATGCTTCGCGCGATTTCGCCGGTGGATTTATCGAATAGAAATAGTGCAATGAACAAAAGAGCCCATAGAGAAGATGCTGAATTTCCAATGAAACGGAAGACAAATCGGTAGAGAAGGAGCGCCGTGGTAAGGTGAAACAATAGAAAAGGCAATCGCACAATCCAAGGCGATTTACCGGCAAATAGCCATAGGCAGTGCCATGCTTCGATGAGCGGTGGGTAGCTGAGAAAGTGGGTTTCTGCACCGGGGTTTGGCCACAGTGGTGAGCAAAATCGCTGGGTATTGTGCCATACCAGGGCAGGGTCGAGGTTTTGGACTTCATCGTTCCAAGCGATGGGTAAACGATCGAGGTTGAATAATCCCACAACGGCCATCAACCACAACAAAAGGAAGATCGCATTTTTGCGAATCCAAGATTGTGAGTTTATTGGGTTGCTGTTCGAACTCACCACGGAGGGGATTGGGGTTAGTTATTCGAAACGAATCAAGACGAAGTTTTTGTCTACGGCTTGTCCTTTGGTTACGTGTACGGAAGCCACTGTGCCAGCGGTCGGTGATTTGATGGCGTTTTCCATTTTCATGGCTTCGAGGGTGATGATTTTTTCACCCATTTCCACGGTCTGTCCAACCGAAACAAGCACATCGAGCACCAGTCCGGGCATGGGTGCTTTGATTTCGGATATTTTCGGTACCATCGCATTTTCCAGTCCCATCGACTTCAGGAGTTCATCCATTGGCTCGGTGATTTTGGCCGTATATTTTTGGTTGTTGTAAAGGATGGTAACGGTTTTGGCCAATCGATCAACCGACAAGCAACGAACCTGAATGGTTTGGTTATTGGTTTGAAGCAAAAGGGTTTGTTCTCCTTGGGAAAACACAGTTACGGGACTATGACCATTGGCAGTCCACTGGTTGTTTTCTTTGGCGAATTCAACTGTATGATTTTGAATTTGTACCTTCATGATTATACGTTTCGGTCGATGACAAAGTTGACCAAGTGTTGCAGGGTTTGTTTGTGTTCTTTGTTGGCGGGGATGGACTCCAAAATTTCGAATGCACGGTCGCGGAACTCGTTCATTTTGATTCTTGCGTAGGACATACCACCATGGACAGTGATGAATTCGACGACATCCGCGATTTTTTGCTTTTCATTGACATCGCTGCGCATCAATTTCTTGATTTTCTTCACATCGCTTGACGACGCTTTCGAGAAAGCATGGATGATGGGCAGGGTGAGTTTTTTCTCCTTGATATCAAGGCCTGCGGGTTTCCCAGATTTGTTATCCCCGAAGTCGAAAAGATCGTCGCGAATTTGAAAAGCCAATCCTATGGCTTCTCCGAATTGACGCATTTTCTTTTGGATTTCTGTGTCTTGGGTGGTTGATGCAGCACCGATTTCACAACAAGAGGCGATAAGGGATGCGGTTTTTTGCTTGATGATTTGAAAGTACACCTCTTCGGTGGCATTCATGAATCGGGCTCTTTCGAGTTGCAGTAACTCACCTTCACTCATGTCGCGCACGGCATTGGAAACAATCTCAAGCATGTCGAAATCTCTGTGTTCAACAGCCAATAGCAAGCCACGGGAAAGCAGGTAATCGCCCACCAAAACAGCAATTTTGTTTTTCCAAAGTGCGTTAATGGAGAAAAATCCTCTGCGCTGGAAACTATCATCTACCACATCGTCATGCACGAGTGTGGCGGTATGAAGGAGTTCAACGAGAGAGGCTCCGCGGTAGGTTCTGATGTTCACATCTCCGAAGAGTTTGGCAGAATACATCACAAAAAGGGGGCGAATTTGTTTGCCTTTCCTTTTAACGATGTAAGTCATGATGGTATCGAGCAGCGGCACACGCGTTTTCATGCTCTGTTTGAACATGACTTCGAAGGCGGTGAGCTCTTTCTCGATGGGTTTTTTAATGGCGTCTAACGAAAGACTCATGACTTGATGCGAAGGTAATATTTTAATTGGGTGTAATGAAAATTTGGTGGTAATTTGCTGATATGAAACAGCGATTGGTATTGGCGATGGTCGTTCTGACCTTAGGGGGCTGCGGAATGTTTGGTGCGGGTAAAAAGAATATGAACGAAAAGCAAGGAAATAAAGAGACTTCTGGTGGCTTGGCGATTGACATTGTAGACAATGTGAACAATGAGTTGTGGCGCTTGCACCCTGCGTTGCATTATTTGAAAAGCGAGGTTGCCTTGGCTCATGCTCAGGGATTAAACCAAGATGGTGATAGCGCGTTAAGGGCGGATGCTGCATTGTTTTTGCAGGAAATGGAGGGGGAATACATGGCATATGAGCCCAATGCTGCTGTAATTAAGGCATTGGATTCTGTGTTGCGCGTGCGGACGGAAGCCATGGCGGGTAGACCTTCACAAATTGATTTGTTGATGATTGGCGGGAATTGGTGTTCAGACACCCGAATGGGATTGCCGCGGTTATGCAAGGTCTTGGATGTTTTGATGGCTAGCACCGAGGGCAACGTGGTGCGGAACCGAGAGGTATTGGAATATGCGGGCGCGGTCATAAGGATGGATTATCGCCGCGTGAATCGCGACAAGAAACTGATTGATGGCGCCTTTGCGGGCGATTTGTTTTTTGGCGGAAAGTCTGTGGTGATCAGTCGGGTACCGGAAGTGTGTGTAGCTCATACTTGGAAATCAAACCCATCTACTGGAGGAAACCCCGATGTAGATTTTGCGGCTGAATCGGTGTATGTGGGTAGTATCGTAGAAACGCCCCAAGTGAGTTGGGAGGCTGATTTATTGGCGTTGTTTCGGAAGCACTGACCCAGTGTGCAGCGCGACTTTTGTGTTGCCTTAGCGAAAAATCAAAGGGATTTGGTTTTTTGATACGGCCTCTGCTTTCCAGAGGGTGCAAAAATGACCTATGGTTGATGCTACGTTGCGTTGGAAGTTTCTCGCTTTGATGTACAAAGTGACGAAAAGTGCCAACAGGGTCATTAATAGCAGCCAAGCTGGTATCGTCTGCGGGTAGAGGGCTTTGAACAAGACCAAGTGATTGATTAGAAAAGCGAAACAGGCCAAAATGAGCAACAAGAACAACAAAAAAATGCGTCGGTGTTGCCATGCCCCAAGTTGTATTAGAACATAAATTTCGTTTTCAGAACCGCGTATTTCCCCGGTACAAAAATTGACCAAATCCTTGTTTTGGGCAATGGTTTCTAGGGTGAAATCTTGGGAAGAAACTTCACCGTAAAACAATCGGGGTTGATCGTTGGTTCGCTTGAATGCTGCGTCGGACAAAAAAGTCTGATCCACAAGTTTTTCGGCGACTTCGTTTCTATTGAGTGCGGTTTTTAAAAACTGCGATTTAAAGGGATAGAATAGCATGGATTTAATATTAACGAATATGTAACTCTTGTTAGTGGGTATCGTAAAAAACAGCGATTCTGTTGTTCTTGGTTTGTATTCGTTGATTAAGTTCTTGGAGTGAAATACCCACATCACAAATATCGGGAAATTTCTTCGGAAGACGGATTCGTGAGCAAACTGCTTCATTTTTTTTGATCGATGGACAATGTCTAAAAAATACGAATTTATAATCGTTTAGTAATCAATAGAATACGCGTAAACCCTTGTCCTTGTTGGGCTTGCGTTTTTTCAACACCCTAAACCCCAATTTTATAAGGGTTTTACTCATTTATGTGGAAAACATGATTGGGTGAGACATCATTACGGGGATAGATTTGCTATTCACGAAAAACATTAAAATCATCATTTTTAACCAAACCCAATAGATTCGCTATGAGCCAGCAAACAGTAAACACAAAGGGATTGAATTTCTCCCGCATGAACACCGCCGATGGTGTATCTCCTTACGACCAATTTAAGTACGACTACCGTACCTCTGTAATCAAAAAGCCCGATGGAAGCATCGTGTTTGAAATGAAGAATGTTGAAGTACCTGAAGGATGGAGTCAGGTAGCAACCGACATCTTGGCTCAAAAATACTTCCGCAAGGCGGGAGTGCCACAAGCGGATGGCAGTTTGGGAAGCGAAACCTCGGTAAAACAGGTGGCTCATCGTTTGGCAGACTGTTGGAGAACTTGGGGTGAAAAACACGGATATTTTGAATCTGCTGCCGACGCACAGGTTTTTTATGATGAATTGGTATACTCATTGTTGAATCAGGAATCGGCTCCCAATTCACCACAGTGGTTTAATACGGGTTTGCACAACAGCTACGCCATTACAGGAAAGCCACAGGGACACTACTACGTGGATCCTGATACAGAAAAATTGATGAAGAGTACCTCGGCTTACGAGCGTCCTCAACCCCATGCTTGCTTTATCTTGTCGGTGGATGATGATTTGGTAAACGAAGGCGGAATCATGGATTTGTGGGTACGTGAAGCGCGTATCTTCAAATACGGTTCTGGTGTGGGAACCAACTTTAGCAAGATCCGCGGTTCAGGTGAGAAGCTGAGCGGTGGTGGAACTAGCTCTGGTTTGATGAGTTTCTTGCGCATCGGTGACCGTTCTGCAGGTGCTATCAAGAGCGGTGGAACTACCCGTCGTGCAGCCAAAATGGTTTGTTTGGACTTGGATCACCCCGATGCGATGGAGTTCATCCAATGGAAGAGCACCGAAGAGCGCAAGGTAGCTGCTTTGATTGCTGCGGGTTATTCCAATGATTACGAAGGTGAAGCATACAACACAGTAAGCGGACAGAATAGCAACAACTCTGTACGTATCCCCAACAAGTTCTTCCACAAATTGGAAAAGGGTGAGGATTGGGAATTCACAGCGCGTTCAACTGGCGAGGTGATGAATACCAAACCTGCAAAAGAAGTTTGGGATGCAATTGGCGACGCAGCTTGGGCTTGTGCGGATCCTGGTGTTCAGTACGACGATACCATCAATGAGTGGCATACTTGTCCGGAGGGAGGAAGAATCAACGCTTCTAACCCATGTTCTGAGTACATGTTCTTGGATAACACAGCTTGTAACTTGGCATCGTTGAACTTGAGAAAATTCTTCCACGAAGATTCCAAAACCTTCGACATGGAAAAATTCGAGTACAGTGCACGTTTGTGGACCACTGTTTTGGAAATTTCTGTATTGATGGCACAGTTCCCATCGAAGGAAGTGGCTCAGTTGAGCTATGACTACCGCACATTGGGATTGGGATATGCCAACTTGGGTTCTGTATTGATGAGCGCAGGTATTCCTTACGATTCTTCTGAGGCTACAGCGATTTGCGGTGCGGTTACTGCGATTTTAACCGGTACAGCATATGCTACCTCTGCTGAGATGGCTGCGGTGAAAGGTCCATTCCGCATGTACGAAAAGAACAAGAAGCATATGTTGCGTGTAATTCGCAACCACCGCTATGCGGCATACAACACACCTTTGGCTTTCGAAGGATTGGGTATCAAGCCAGTTTGCTTGGATGAAAAGCACTGCCCAGATTATTTGTTAAAGGCTGCATGTAACGCTTGGGACAAAGCGGTACAGTGGGGTGAGAAATACGGATTCCGCAACGCACAATCCACAGTGATTGCGCCAACCGGAACCATCGGTTTGTTGATGGACTGCGATACCACAGGTATTGAGCCTGATTTCGCTTTGGTGAAATACAAGAAGTTGAGCGGCGGTGGGTACTTTAAAATTGTAAACCAAACTGTGCCAGTGGCATTGAAGCATTTGGGTTACGATGAAAAGCAAACACAAGACATCGTGGATTACGCAAAAGGACATCAAACATTCAAAGGTGCTCCCCACATCAACCACGAGAGTTTGACGGCTTTGGGCTTCAACGAGGCCGATTTGGCAAAGTTGGAATCAGAAGCGCCTATGGCATTTGAAATTGGATTCGTCTTCAACCAATATTCATTGGGTGAAGATACTTTGAAGCGTTTGGGCTTTGAATCAGCGCAATACAACAACCCTCGTTTCAACATGTTGCAGGCGTTGGGCTTTACCAGAGAGCAAATTGCTGAGTGTAACGATTACGTTGCTGGAACAATGACCATTGAAGGTGCTCCTCACTTGAAGGAAGAACATTATTCAGTGTTTGACTGCGCCAACAAGTGCGGAAATAAAGGTGTACGTTTCATTCATGCCAATGCCCACATTCGCATGATGGCTGCAGCCCAGCCTTTCATTTCTGGTGCGATCAGTAAGACGATCAACTTGCCAAACGAAGCTACCGTGGAAGAAATCAAAGAGTGCTACCACTTGAGTTGGACTTTGGGATTGAAGGCAAACGCCTTGTATCGCGATGGTTGCAAGTTGAGTCAGCCTTTGAGCAACAAATCTGAAACCGCAGAGGAAGATAAAACAGAGACTGCATCGGCCACCACAGACAGTGCAGCTGCACCAAAGGTTGCCAGTGTGGGTGAGTTGACTCCCGAAATGGTCTTGGAAGCGGCTAAGCGCATTTTGAGCGAGAGTCCTGACACCAAATTCAAGCGTCAATTGTCGAATATTGTTGAGAAGAAGCGTTTGCCTAACCGCAGAAATGGCTTTACCCAAAAGGGTCGTGTGGGTGGACAAACAATCTTCGTACGCACCGGAGAATACGATGACGGAACATTGGGTGAAATCTTCATCGACATGCACAAAGAGGGCGCTAGCTTCCGCAGTTTGATGAACTGTTTCTCTATTGCCGTTTCGGTGGGATTGCAATACGGTGTGCCTTTGGAAGAGTTTGTTGACAAATTTGCCTTCACACGATTTGAGCCAAGTGGTATGGTTGAGGGTCATCCGAACGTAAAGAATGCTACATCGATTGTGGATTACATTTTCCGATTGTTGGGCTTTGAATATTTGCGCAGAGAGGATTTGGTACAAGTTAAGCCAAGCGATTTGCGTGCACCTGAGGCTGTTGAGGCACCTGTGGTTAGTGAATTCCGTCCGGTATTCAACCCAGAGCCAGCACCAGCGGTTGCATCAAGTCCTGCAGTGGCGTTGAGCAGTGAGCCATTGGCGAGCAAGAAGGACATGCAAGATCACATGAGAGAAATTCAGAGCGATGCGCCAGCGTGTAACGTTTGCGGACACATCACGGTGCGCAGTGGTACTTGTTACAAGTGTTTGAACTGTGGAAACAGTTTGGGCTGTAGCTAAGAAAAGTACGGTTGCTGTGGGATATTAATTGTTCTGCAGGATAAATTTTAGGGGTCCCCCCGGCGGCGTAGCCGCCGGGGGGACTTTCGTTTAAAAATTTTCCCAATCCCCCACCCCAAAAAAATTAACTTTGTAATCATTATTTATGGCTTTCGAAAAAGTAAAACGCAGCGAGAATTACAGTGAGTGGTATAACAACTTGGTCAAAAACGCCGACCTAGCTGAACATAGTGCCGTCAAAGGCTGTATGGTCATCAAGCCCTACGGGTATGCCATTTGGGAGAAAATGCAACGCCAACTCGATGACATGTTCAAAGAAACCGGCCACGTGAATGCCTACTTCCCGCTTTTCGTTCCCAAAAGCCTTTTCGAAAAAGAAGAAAAAAATGCCGAAGGATTCGCCAAAGAATGTGCCGTGGTAACACACTATCGCCTCAAAGCCAATCCCGATAAACCCGGACACCTGATGGCGGACCCCGATTCTAAACTGGAAGAAGAACTCGTTGTGCGTCCTACCTCCGAAGCCATCATCTGGAATACCTATAAAAACTGGATTCAAAGTTATAGAGACCTTCCCATTTTGATCAACCAATGGGCCAATGTGGTGCGATGGGAAATGCGCACGCGACTGTTCTTGCGTACCGCGGAATTTTTGTGGCAGGAAGGACATACAGCCCATGCCACCAAGGAGGAAGCATTGGTGGAAGCGCGCAAAATGTTGGAAGTGTATGCGGAATTTGCAGAAACCTTCATGGCGGTGCCCGTGATCAAGGGGATTAAATCAGAAAATGAACGTTTTGCCGGTGCGGATGATACCTATTGCATCGAAGGAATGATGCAAGACGGGAAAGCCCTTCAAATGGGCACGAGTCACTTTTTGGGCCAGAACTTTGCCAAGGCGTTTGACGTCAAATTCCAAAGCAAAGAAGGCAAATTGGAGTATGTTTGGGCCACCAGTTGGGGCGTTTCAACCCGTTTGATGGGTGCATTGATCATGACGCACAGCGATGACGAAGGGTTGGTATTGCCACCCAAATTGGCACCCATCCACGTTGTGATTGTACCTGTTTACCGCAGCGATGAGGATTTGGAAAAAATCAAAGAGGCCATGAAACCGCTGACGGCCCAGTTGAAAGCGAGTGGATTAACCGTAAAGTTCGACGACCGGGATACGTACAAGCCAGGATTCAAATTCGCCGAGTGGGAGTTGAAGGGTGTACCTGTGCGATTGGCAGTGGGTATGCGGGATTTGGAATCTCAAACGGTGGAAGTCGCACGCAGAGATACCAAAGAGAAGTTTGTGGTGGCCATGGAGTCATTGTATGAGAGAATTCTTGGTTTGATGGATGAAATTCAAGCCAATTTGTTTGAACGCGCCGCGGGATATCGCGCAGAAAAAACCCATGTAGTGAACAGCTGGGATGAATTCTTGGATGTGATCAATGTGAAAGAGGGGTTTGCATTGGCCCATTGGGATGGTAGTGGCGAAACCGAGGAGAAGATCAAGGAATTGACCAAAGCAACCATTCGCTGTATTCCTTTGGATCAGGAAGCCGAGGCAGGAAACTGTGTGTTAACAGGCAAACCAAGCCAAGGCAGGGTTGTGTTCGCCAAAGCGTATTAATTTTCTTTTGAAGAAAGGTATGCCTGCGTAAAAATCGCACCCAAAATCAGGCTGGTACCCAGGTAAAACCAGAGGTTCAAATCTTCATTTTCTTTGAAAATCAAGGCGCCCAATACAATGCCATAGATGGGTTCTAGGTTCACCGTGAGGTTTGCTGTGAACGCGCTGAGTTGTTTGAGGGCATAAGTGCCCAAATAAAAAGTGAGGTTGGTGCAAAGTACGGCAAGCAGGCCTATCCAAACGAAATCCCATGGGCCGGTGCGCAGGTTTTGCAGGTTCAACGCATCCATGTCAATAGCGGGAAATGCTTGGTAATCGCCCATCGGGAATAATAGAATTATCAGGCTCAAAACAATGGCACCTGACATCATTTCTATGGTGGATATGGCCAATGTGGGTGCTGTGGTGATGAACTTTTTATTGAGGGTGGTGAATGTGGCTGCCAGTGCAGCACTCAGTATGCCTGTTATGATTGCCCAGCCGTAAGACAAATTGGGTTGTGCGGCAGTGGCTTGTGGCTGAGCGGGGAGCGAAAAGTAAATCAACACGATGCCGAGCATAACAATCAACCCCATGAAGATATCACGGAGTGAATAAGGTTTTCTCAGAATGGTGGGCTCAATGACAGCGGCAAAAAATGAGGCGGATCCAAGGCAAGCGAGGGTAATGGAAACCGAATTTCCCAATTTGATTGATCCGTAGAAAGTGATCCAATGGGCACAAACAATGAGGCCGATACCGGCGAAATTGAGTGTGGTTTTGAGTGAAAGGGATTTGAGTTGATTCCAAACTGCGGGGATGAGCAAATAGATGGCTGCAGTAATGGCCATTCGATGCCAAACCAGGTACAATGAGCCATAAGAAATCAGCTTGCCAAGGATTGCAGTGAACCCCCATAAAAACACTGCGCTATGAAGTGCAATAAAGGCTTTGGTGCGGGGCGTAGTGGTGGTGGGCATACCCTGTTAAAAAATCAAGGCCGCTGATTAAAGCGGCCAGGATGTTGGTATATAAAAGCGCGTAACAGTTGGCGTTATCGAAATAACCGATAACACTACAAATATATCAAATCGGTATGAAATTGCAAAAAATTCTAATTGAATTTTCCTTTGTAACGATCCTTAATTTCGTTCACAATGGTTTTCAATTCTTGCTCTTTGTCTTTGTTCATTACGAGCAAAACTTCATCGGATTCTACTATAACCATGTTGTCGATGCCGTTCACCACAATCAACTTCTGTGAGTTGTTGAAAATCAGACTGTCCGACGAATTATAGACATGAACATGCTTGCCGATGATGGCATTGTTTTTATCGTTGCGTTCAGAAACGTCCCACAAACTTTTCCAAGTACCAAGGTCATTCCAGCCAAAATTGGCGGGCATTACAAAAACTTCGCTCTCTTTTTCAAGTACGCCGTAGTCGATACTGATGCTTGGTGTTAAGGAATATGCTTGTTCCAGTTGATCGGGATAGTTGGCACTGAGGGTATCAACTTCCGCAAATATTTGGTGAATTTCTGGAATGTGCTTTTCGATACTCTTGTTGATGGCTTTCATGCTCCAAACAAAAATGCCGGCATTCCAAAGGAATTCGCCGCTTTCCAAGAAACTCTTCGCGATGTCTTCGCTGGGTTTTTCGGTAAACGTTTTTACGCGGTGCAAGCCACTGCCATCGAGTTCTGGATTGAATTGAATGTATCCGTAACCGGTGTCGGGACGTGTGGGCTTGATACCCAATGTCACCAATGCTTCGTGCTGGGCGGCGAAGTTCATGGCGTGTTGGGCGGTTTCTATGAAGGCGATTTCGTTGCTGATTAGGTGGTCGCTGGGTGCAACCAAACAAACGGCATCAGGATTTTGCTGTGTGATGTGGCGGTTGGCCAAGGCAATGCAGGGGGCGGTATTTTTCGCCAAAGGTTCGTGCAGTATCTGGCTGAGATGCATCTCAGGGATGTGCGATTGCACCAATGGAACATAATCGGTATTGGTAACCACATAGATATTCTCTTTGGGCACCATGTGGGTAAAGCGATTGTATGTCTGTTTGATGAGCGATTCGCCCGTTCCCATGATATCAATGAATTGCTTTGGGAAACTCTTTTTGCTCACGGGCCAAAATCGACTACCGATTCCGCCGGCCATGATCAACACATAATGGTTCTTGTTTTGGCTCATAGAATGCCTTCTCTATAAAGGTCGTGCAAATGTACAACGCCAAAGTAAATACTCTGTTGCGTTACAATGATTTGGGTAATTTTCTTCTCTTGCATCAATGCGGCGACTTCGGTGGCCATGGTGTCGTGGGTCACGGTAATGGGATTTTTACCCATAATATCATTGGCAGTTAAATTTTCGAAATTGTTGTGATTTTCCAACATTCTTCGGATATCGCCATCGGTCACGATTCCCAATACGCTTTGGTTATCATCCACCACCGCTGTGGCACCCAAACGATTTTTTGTGATGGTAAGGATGACTTCTTTCCACGGGGTGTTTGGGGAGACGGCGGGTTTGGCATTTTGCTGGGCGATGCTGCCACATTGTAAATACAGTTTTTTCCCCAAAGCCCCTCCGGGGTGGTACTTAGAAAAATCGTGGCTATTGAACCCCCGCATTTGAATCAGCGCAATGGCCAATGCATCGCCCATTAGTAGTTGGGCCGTGGTGCTCGTGGTTGGGGCGAGGTTGTTGGGGCATGCCTCTTGGTCAACTGTGGTGTTGAGAATGTAATCGGCTTGCAGTGCCAACTGACTTTGGATGTTGCCCACCATGGCCACCAGTGGGTTGTTGTTGCGCTTGAGCAACGGCGCCAAAGATTGGATTTCGGGGGTGTTACCACTTTTCGAAATGGCGATAACTACGTCGTGCGGTTGAATCATGCCTAAATCGCCATGAATTGCATCGGCTGCATGCATGAACAATGCGGGTTGACCGGTGCTGTTCATGGTAGCCACAATTTTCTGGGCGATAATGGCACTCTTGCCGATGCCCGTGAAAATGGCGCGTCCTTTTTGTTCAAGCAGCAACGCAACCACCGCGGCAAACTGATCGTCAATGAATGCGGTCAAGTTTTGCAGCGATTGTAATTCGCGACGTATTGCTTCTCGACCGTGAGATTGGATGAGTTGGGCGGTGTTTTCTGTGGAAGGCATGAGAATTAATTGCAAATTAACCGAAAATTCTCCGAGCGGTTATAAAAATCGCAATTCTGGGTGCAGCGTTCCATTTTTCTTTGTAACTTCACACAATGGTTTTGGCAATTGCGCAATCATTAAACCCCTCATTAAACTAAATTATGCAGTCTGCGGCGGTTGCTCCCATGTTGGAGCCAAGAAAGGTTTTGAAGGAGTTTTTCGGTTTCGATGGTTTCAAAGGAAATCAAGAAGCTGTGGTGAACAGTATTTTGGCTGGTGAGGATTGCTTTGTAATCATGCCAACGGGTGCGGGAAAGTCGATGTGTTATCAGCTGCCTGCCGTGATGATGGAAGGTACTGCCATTGTGATATCTCCGTTGATTGCGCTCATGAAAAACCAGGTCGACAATATTCGTGGATTTGCGCAAAAAAGTTCACTGGCACATTTTCTCAATAGTTCTTTAACAAAATCTGAATTGAATCAGGTGTTTGAGGACATGTTGAGCGGGGAAACCAAGTTGTTGTATGTAGCACCTGAGACATTAAAAAAAGACGAAACCATTGACTTATTGAAACAAGTCAAAATATCTTTTGTAGCGGTGGATGAGGCGCACTGTATCTCTGAGTGGGGCCATGATTTTCGCCCCGAATACCGTCGCATCAAGCAAATGGTTAAATCCATTGACGATGTTCCAGTGATGGCTTTGACAGCCACAGCAACGCCCAAAGTGCAACAGGATGTGCAGAAGAACTTGGGCATGATGTCGTCTAACTTGTTCAAGAGTTCTTTCAATCGGTCCAACTTGTTTTACCAAGTGAGACCCAAGGGCCGGAAGGATATTGTACACAAAGAGATTATTTCATTCATCAAAGCCCGACCCAACAAGAGCGGCATCGTGTATTGTTTGTCGCGCAAGAAGGTGGAGGAAATTTCGGAAATGCTCAACATGAATGGCATCAAAGCGTTGCCATACCACGCGGGGTTGGATTCCAAAGTAAGGGGTCAGCACCAGGATGCTTTTTTGATGGAGGATTGCAACGTGATTGTGGCCACCATCGCATTTGGTATGGGTATCGATAAGCCGGATGTGCGTTTCGTGATTCATTACGATGTGCCCAAGAGTTTGGAGGGTTATTACCAAGAAACAGGTCGCGGCGGGCGCGATGGATTGCAGGGCGATTGTTTGTTGTTCTACAATCCTTCCGACATTGAGAAACTGGAGAAGTTCATGAAGGACAAACCGGTTGCGGAGCAAGAAATTGGAAGTTTGTTGATTGCAGAAACGGCCGCATTTGCTGAGAGCAGTCATTGCAGGAGGAAGTTGTTGTTGCATTACTTCGGGGAGACCTTTGAAGAGAGCGATTGCAACAAAATGTGTGATAATTGTGCCAATCCAAAGCCCAAAGAAGAGGTAACGGCGTCTTTGGCCCAGATGCTAAAGGCCATTGCCAATTTGAAGAGTGAGCTTGGCATGAACCATTTGGTGAATTATTTTGTGGGTAAACGCATCGATAGCATCCGCGATTATGGCCATGATTTGTTGCCTGAATTTGGTTTCGGCAAGGAGAAGGATAAGTTGTATTGGAAATCCCTCATGCGCTTGGCCCTTGTTCATGGTTATTTGAATAAAAACATCGAGAAGTACGGATTGATGAGCATCTCCGAATTGGGAGAATCGTACATTCAATCGCCCCAGTACCATGAGATGGCTGTGGATGTAGAATTTGATCACGTGAATGATGAAGACTTTGAGAATTTCAAAGCCGAGAGCATCTGTGACGAAGAGTTGTTTGGCCATTTGAAGGATTTACGCAGAAAAGTAGCCAAGGAATTATCGCTGCCGCCCTATGTGATTTTCCAAGATCCCAGCTTGGAGGATATGGCCACCAAGTATCCAATGAATATCGAGGAGCTGGGCAATATCAATGGCGTAGGAAAGAACAAAGCGCAAAAATTTGGTGAACCGTTTGTTGCTTACATTGCTGATTTTGTCAAGGAGCACTCCATTGAACGTCCTCAAGACATTGTTTTGAAGGGGAATTCAGAGCGTTCAGCAAAACGGGTGAATATCATATTGAATATCGACAAAAAGGTGGACTTGCCAGACATAGCCAAACAGTTGGGTATTTCATTTGATGAGCTTTTACACGAATTGGAGCAGATCGTGAATTCAGGCACGAAATTGAACTTGCGCTATTTCATGAATCAGTTCTTGGATGAGGAATTGCAAGCAGAGGTTTTGGCCTATTTCAAAACCACAGACGAGGCAAACATCGACGAGGCCGTGGCTTACTTTGATGGCGATTTCAGTCACGAAGAATTGGAACTTATGCACATCCAATTTCTTAGCGACGTAGGCAATTGACCTGCTTCCTTGTGAAATGTGCGGTGCCTGTTGTTATTTTGCATAGTACCGCAAACGAAAATCATTGAGCACACAGCCCACTTTCGAACAAGTTTACAAGAAATACAGACCGGCTTTGATGCAGTTTGCGTATTCGGTTACCCGCAGTATTCCGGATGCTGAGGAGGTCGTAAACGATGTATTTATCGCAATTTGGGAGCGTCACCAAGAGATGCTTGGTCTAGAAACACTCAAGAGTTATTTGTTTCGTGCGGTGAAGAATCGCTGTTTGAATCAAATTAGCCGGAACCGTTTGCCATTCGATGAAATGCGGGAGGAAATGCCGGTACCAAGCAAAGAATTTAGTGCCTTGGATCAGATGGAGGCAAAGGAATCGGGTGCGAGAATTACGGCATTGATTGATAAGTTACCCACCAAGTGCAAGCAGGTGTTTTTATTTAGTCGCGTTCACGAACTGAGTTACAAGGAAATAGCGGAATTGATGGACATTTCTCCCAAAACCGTGGAAAATCAAATTGGGTTGGCTTTGAAGTTCTTGAAGGACAACTATTGAGGGTTGACCACGCGCTCGTAAACCGCTTCATATTGAAGAAGGATGGACTTCAAATCGAAGTTGTGGGCTTGTAGCAGGGCATTTTTGCGGAAAGTTTTGAGCATATCTGGGTCTTTCAACAGTGTAATGGCATGTTGAGCCATGCTATCAACGTCACCAACATCGGACAAGAAACCGGTAACTCCGTGAACATTGACCTCAGGGATTCCGCCAGCATTTGTGCTGATTACAGGCACTTCACACGCCATCGCTTCGAGGGCGGCCAAACCAAAACTCTCAGACTCAGAGGGGAGGATAAACAAATCTCCGATGCTCAATATCTCCTCAATGGCCTCTTGTTTTCCCAAAAAGGTGACCCAATCGCATGTGTTGTGCTCGCGACATACTTTTTCAATGTGGGATCGCTCAGGACCATCGCCGATGAGCAATAGTTTTGCTGGGATTTCCTTGATGATGCGACTGAAAATGGCCACAACATCTTCTACCCGTTTGACTTTGCGAAAGTTGGAGGTGTGGATGATGATTTTTTCGCCATTCGGTGCGATCATCTGTTTGAAATGTTCGCGGGGCTTTTTGTTGAATCGGTTGAAATCGATGAAGTTTGGAATGACATCAATGGGTCGATTGATTTCGAAATGTTGGAGCGTTTCCTCCTTTAATTTGTTTGAAACAGCGGTTACGGCGTCGGACTGATTGATACTCCAACTCACCACGTGCTCATAGGTAACCTCTCTGCCAACGAGGGTGATATCGGTACCGTGCAAGGTTGTAACCACGGGGATGTGGATGCCTTTTTGTGCAAGAATTTGTTTGGCCAGGAGTGCTGCGGAAGCATGCGGAATCGCATAGTGAACATGCAACACATCGAGGTGGGCCGATTGAACAATATCGACCATTTTACCGGCCAAGGCCGTTTCATAGGGTGCGTATTCGAAAAGCGGGTATTTGGCGATGTTTACCTCGTGATAAAATACATTTTCGCTAAAAAAATCAAGACGAGCGGGTTGATTATAACTGATAAAATGGACTTCATGTCCTTTGTTGGCGAGTGCTTTCCCTAACTCCGTTGCCAATACACCACTACCACCAAAGGTGGGATAACAAACTATTCCTACGCGCATGATTACAATAACAAAGTTCCATAAAAAATGTAGGTTTGTGTAGGAAATTTATTTGCGATTGAGATGGAAGTTTTTACGGATGAATACTTTATGGCAAAGGCCTTGGAATTGGCGTTACAGGCCTTCGATGATGAGGAGGTGCCCATTGGGGCAATTGTGGTACACGAAAATAAAATCATAGGGAAAGGATACAATCAAACAGAGCGATTGCAGGATGTTACAGCGCACGCGGAAATGTTGGCAGTTACTGCCGCATCCAATGCTGTGAATGGAAAGTACTTGGATGGCTGTATTTTGTATGTGACGATTGAACCTTGCCTCATGTGTGCAGGGGCAATTCAATGGGCGAGATTGGGTCGTGTAGTGTGGGGGGCGTCCGAGCCAAAATTTGGGTTTAGTCGGTTGGATCCAAAATTATTGGGGAAAACAGAGACTTTGGGCGGCGTGTTGGGTGAACAGTGCGGTGATGTGATGAAGCGATTCTTCAAATCCCGCCGAAAGTAATGGACATGTGATTTTTTCTTTATAAAGGATCAAATTATTTGGTAATTTGATGATTTTGTGTAGATTGCATATGCTAATCTATACATTTATGATAAAAAATTACATTCCTTCGAACGTGGCACGGATGGTATTCGCTGCTACAATGGCCCTTTTTGGGGTGTTTCATTTTTTGGGTGCCAAAGACATGGCGGGCATGGTTCCTGCGTATTTGGGTTTTATCCCTTCTGAAATTTGGGTTTACCTAACGGGTTTGGGATTGTTGGCAGCAGCAGCGGCCTTCATCCTTGATCAAAAGGTAAAACTTGCCGGTTATTTGTTGGCTTTGATGTTGGTATTGTTTGTGTTGATGCTGCAAGTGCCTTGCTTGGGTGATCCTGCAAAAGGACAGATGGCCATGATCATGACCTTGAAAGATTTGGGGTTGGCCATGTGTGCGGTATTGATTGCCAACGATTCAGAAGAATAACTACGGTAGCTTTTCGTAGCAACCCAAATCAGGCTGCGATTTTCGGGTATTGCCCAGGATGTCAGTGACAACCGGCGAACCGAAGGTCGCAGCTTTTTTATAGGCAGCGGAGGTAGAATCAATTTGATAATTGCCCCGATCGGTATCCACAAATTTCACGTCCTTGTTTAATGTGTTCGGCTGGGTGAGAATGCCATTGGGATTTTGAGATTTAAGCAGGTTGTTTTCTACATCGAAAACAAAGGGAGATAAGTTGGTTTGGTCGATTTCAAGCTCTTCTTTGTTGTAGCCAAATACGATGGAATTGTTCATCGCACAGGACAATGGAGCGTGTTTGAGTAATACACCATTGCCATTTCTTAGTGTATTGGTAACGGCAAAATGGCCATCGTTGCGTGCCGAAATGCCAGAATATTCAGCGAAAGTGCAGTGGTTGAACTTGTAATCGCCACCCAGTAAACCCAAGAAGGTATAGGATCCAGCATCGGCAAAAAGACAGTTAATGGCTTTGATGTGGGCCGTAATTCCCAATAAGCATGCTTGTCCGCAATATTGGATGCGCGTGCTGTTCATGACCAAATTGTCGACGCCATTGACAGGCAAGGAATCGACCCTCACACCGATGGTGGCGTTGGTAATGTCAGCGAATTGAATGTTGTTGTTTGTGCTGCCCACAAGGAAGTGAATGCCACCCCATTGGTTGGCGAGAAATTGGGTTTCCCAAACGGGCTTATCGCCACGGATACTCACGCGTTTGCTGGCATTTCCATTGATGTTTAATGTGCCGCCTATGTAAATACTGCTTTGTGCACTGGCAAATACTTGAATTCCAGGGTTAATGGTCATCGTTGTACCTTGCGTAACGCCCAAATAACCGACAATTACATAGGGTTTGCCGTTATCGGTCCAAGTGATGTTTTGATCAAAAATGGTATCGTGGTAATAGTTTGCATCCCAACCGTATGCCGCGAGTTTGGTATTGTTGATTTCGCCATTGATCTCAGATTGTAGCGAGTCGATGACAATCACGGGTAGCGTTGTGTTGTTGGGTTCGAGTTTGCATTGAACGAAGATGAAAACAGAGTCTTTGGCACCGATTTCAATGTCTCGAAATGCTATGCCCGATTCACCGTCTATGGAAACCCGAAACTGGGATTGGGCGCCGCCGGCCAGTTTGAAATTGGCTTTAACGGGTAGGTTTTCTGGGTTTCTGATGGATACAATTTTGGTAACAGAAATGGGATAAGTAGAACCAGGCTTGCGGGTGAAAACGGTATCAAACCAAACCGTATCTTGGCTAAAGGTCAGCGTGTTTTTTTCGTTGTAAAAGCGTTCTTCGCTACAGCCCACGAGCCATGAAGAAATCAACAGCAACAACAATCCCAAGGCTGAGGTGAATGCCTTGTTGCGCTGGACTGGGGTGGCGATGGTTTGATGGATCACGGGGGAAAGGGTTATTCAAAGATATCTTCGTTGTTGAGGATTCCCAAGTAGCTGAGGTAGCGTTCTTCTGCAATATCACCTGCTTTTACTGCGGTAAGAACAGCACATCCGGGTTCGTGGGTGTGCTGACAATCGTTGAATTTACACGCATTCAAATAAGGGCGCATTTCTGGAAAATACTGACAGATTTCATGGGGTTCAAAATCCACCACGCCAAAATCACGAATTCCAGGGGTATCGATGATTTGTGTGCCGTCAGATAGGGTGAACATCTCTGCGAAAGTGGTGGTATGTCGACCTTTTTCGTGGTGATTGGAAATTCTTCCTACCCGCGCGTTGGCTTCGGGGAAAACGGCATTGAGCAGTGTGCTTTTACCTACGCCACTGTGTCCGGCCAGCAACCAGCGCTTACCCGTCAGCATGTTTGCAAAGGGATGGAGTGTTTCGGGGTTTTTGGCAGAGCCCATCATCAAGGTGATGTTGGCATTGCGGTATATGTGTTGGATATCGGCCAAAAAACCGGCTGCGTTATCGCCGAGTAGGTCCATTTTATTGAAGAAAACGGCTGCGGGTACATGATACGCTTCACAAGTAAGGATGAAGCGATCAATAAATCCGAGGGAGGTTCTTGGCGCAAACAAACTGGCAATTAGGGCTGCACCATCGAGGTTGGTGGCCAGAATTTGACGGCGCGAACTCAGTTTATTTGACCTGCGAATCAGATAATTGTTTCTATTTTCAACTTTGGAAATGGAGGCAGTGTCTGCATAATTGGCATCGGCTTCCATTTCAACGCGGTCGCCCACAGCTACGGGGTTGCTGGTATCCAGGTCGTTTAAGCGCAACTTTCCTCGAGTACGCGCCATCCACACCTTTCCATCATCGGTTAGTACTTGGTACCAACTGCCGGTGGATTTGGTGACGGTTCCCTGCATGGTTAGAAGATGGCTTCGCAGATTTTTTTGGTTTGGGTGCTTTTACCCATTGTGTAAAAATGCAACACAGGTGCGCCTTTTGACATCAAATCTTTGCATTGTTCGATGGCCCACTTTACCCCAATATCCGCAATGAGTTTGTCGTCTTTGCATTGGTCAATTTCGTTCGACAGTGCAAAGGGAATATCCATGTGGAATATTTTTGGCAACACATACAACTGTTTGCGTGTGGTGATTGGCTTGATTCCCGGAATAATGGGAACATTGATGCCGGCGGCCCGACATTTATCGACAAAGTCAAAATAATGTTGGTTGTCGAAGAACATCTGGGTAACCAAGAATTCTGCCCCCGCGTCTACTTTGCGTTTGAGGTATCGAAGATCAGACTCCATGTTGGGCGCATCGGCGTGTTTTTCTGGGTAGCAGGCTGCGCCCGTGCAAAAGCTGGATTCACTGGAATTGGTGATTTCTTCGTCCAGGTAAATACCCGCATTCATGTTTTGAATTTGGTGAATGAGGTCGAGCGCGTTTTTGTTGCCGTTTTTTTCGGGCTCGAAATTGGTGTCCCCCTTTCGGTTGTCACCCCGCAACGCAAGGATGTTGTCAATCCCCAAAAAGCTCAATTCAATGAGGGCGTTTTCGGTGTCTTCTTTCGAGAAACCGCCGCAGATTAGGTGGGGTACTGCATCAATTTTATAGTGGTTTTGCAATGCTGCACAAATGGCAACGGTGCCGGGTCTTTTTTTGGTAGAGATTCGGTCGTATGAGCCATCGGCGCGTTTTTTCAGTACGTAATCTTCGCGGTGATAGGTTACATCGATAAACGAGGGGTTGAACTCCATGAGTGGGTCCATACCTGCCAACAATTCGTTGAAGCTCGCTCCCTTCAAAGGAGGCAAAATTTCAAAAGAAAATAGGGTGCTTTTGGCCGATTGGATATGTTCTGTAATTTTCATGGATTTATTGAAATTGAATGGGAAAAGTAAGGGTTTCGGATCCGCGAAGTACAACCACGGTGGTTGGTTTTTCGGCAGACAATTTACCCAAGCCAACCATGTAATCCTCTACGCCATTGACGTCGAAATCACCCAGTTTTTGAATGATATCGCCCTTTTGAAGTCCGGCTTTCTGCGCGGGTTTGCCTTCTGAAACGCCATCGATGCGCATGCCTTTTCCGCTGAAACTGTAATCCGGCATTACGCCAAGGGTGATCTTGAATTTGGTGCGACCCATCTGTGCATCTTGTGTTTTGGTGAAGGGCAACTTGCCTTTCTTGTTGTTCAAGACAATGAGTTGTTCAAGTACATTGAGACTGTTTGCCATCCCAACATAGTTAATGAGGGCTTCGTCATCTGAGGGTTTGTGATAGTCTTCGTGTTGCCCACTGAAAAAGTGTATCACGGGAATGTTCTCAAGGTAAAACGACGCATGATCGCTAGGCCCCAATCCACTTTTTGTGGTGGTTATTTTGAGTTGGTTGGTATCGGTGGTGATGAGCGAAATGGATTTTTCAAACTCGGGGGATGTGCCAACGCCATTGAGTGTCAGAACTTTTTTGGTGGTATCAATTCTGCCCAGCATATCAATGTTGATGACATAATTAATCTTACCCAGTTTTTGGTTGGATTGACCCACGAATGTGGGCGGATTTTGCACGAAATGCTTAGAGCCCAAAAGACCGAGTTCCTCGCCGCTAAAAGCGATAAATAGGTAGTTGTTCTTTTTGTATTTTTTGCCTTTGAGGGTTCTTGCCATTTCCAACATTGCCGCTACGCCCGAAGCATTGTCGTCGGCGCCGTTATGGATTTCGGCATGACCAGTATGACGGCTGTTTTCGTATTCATTGATACCGATGTGGTCGTGATGGGCACAAATCACGATGGTGTTCTTCTTGTGGTTATTACTGAATGCGTAGACATTGTGGGCATCGGCGGTAAACACGCGAATATTGCTCACCATGGTTATGGGTGCTTGGGGGAAAATGCCGGTTTGGTTGCAATAAAACACAGGGATATCCAAAGTTTTCTCATTGCGTTTGAGGTTGCCCGACGGCGAAATGAATTTCTCAAAAGGTTTGATAAAAATGATGCCTACAGCCCCTCTTTTCATGGCTTCGGCGATTTTGGTGGGAATATCTGCAACTTCTGCAATGGGCGCATGGGGGTTTTCCTCCATGCCGGGATAACCCAAGCGAATCAGGGCAATTTTGCCTTTGATATTGGCGTTGCCATAATCGTCGCGCTGCAGTTTTTCTGAAACCAATCCATATCCGCAGTCATACCAGTCGGCTTTAACCGTGGCGGAATTGCTGCTTTGTGAAAGGGGATAATAGTCCTTGAAAAGGGTAAACTTCTTTACCACCGTATCCATCCCTGGTGCGCTGACACCCAATACACAATTGTTGGTTGCCATGCGCAATTGAACAATTTGAAAAACTTGGGTTTGGGGCGTCAATTTGGCCTTGGTGAATTCTTGGGCGATATAATTTGCACTCATCGCTTCTTCCGGTGAGCCCGTTTGTCGGCCTTTGAGTTCATCAGAAGCCAAGTAACTGATGTCTTTTTTTAATCGGCTGGGGCGATCGGTGGGTTCGTTGTTTTGAGCCCAAGTAATTTGGCAGGCAAGTGCACTTATCAGGAGGAGCCAATGGCGTTTCATGAATTGATTTCTATGAGGGTTTTAATCAGGATGATACTGGAAAGTACTGCAAATATAACGCGGAGCCAAAGAACGGGTACACGGGGTGCCGTTTTCTGTCCGAAAGATGAGAAAAACATTACACCCAATAACATGGGCAACAACAATATACCCAAAAGATACCCCCACTGAAAGGGATTGATGGTATCTGACGGGGCATTTAAGCCGTATTGAAGAAGCGATGCAATGGCCAAGATGGGCACAATGCTCAGGGAGAGAGCGGTGGCTTGATGCATGGGTTTTTTCAGTAACATCCGAAACAAAGGCACCATGATGATTCCACCGCCTAGACCACTCAATGAGACCACACAACCTGCGATGATTCCCACCAAAATGGGCAAAATGGGTGATGTTTTGGCATCATTGACTTGGGTGTCTGTTGATTTCGCGGCTGTTTTCCCCCATATCATGTTGGCGATACTCAGCAGAAGGAAACCCAAGAAAACCGTTTGAAATCGGGTTTTGCTATACCAATCGCCTTGTTCAATGGCCATGGACATCGCCAAGGAACTCACAGCACCCGGTATGCCAATATATAAGCTCTGTTTCCAGTCCCATGTGCCCATTTTTTTCTGTCGGAAAATGCCAGAAACCCCCGACATAAAGACCAATGCGATGGAATTGGCGAGGGTATACTTTACCAATTCATCGGTGGTAAGCGGATAACTCGACAGATACTCGTTAATCACAGGAATGAACAACATTCCACCCCCAACGCCAAGTAATCCCGCCAAGAAACCACCCACAGATCCGCAGAGAAGCAGCAAGAGGAAGGGCAGTATTTGGTGGGTGAATAAATCCATGTATTGGAGAGAAACTGAATCTAGGGCTTCAGTATTTTTTGGTATGCTTGAACATTCCTTAACATAGCGGCGGCATCTTTTGTTTCGGGATCAAAGGTCAACCACGTTCTGAAAAAATCTGTTTTCTTCAGTTTTCGCATCATGATTTCCTTGTTCAGTACTTGGATGATGGTGGTTTTGTTTGCCATCAATTCAGATTTCAAATGATTTTGTACTTGTGTTTGGTTGACTTGAAATCCACCGGTTTTTTTGATGAAGGCTGTATCGCTGTATACGCTTGTCATCGCCTTTTGCCATTTGGCTTGCATGGCGGCTTGACTTTTTTGAATCGCAAAGGATACGAATTGGTTGTATTGCGCGTCCGATATGGGCGTGAAAATAGTATCGGGTTGACCATTATATAAATCATTGGCCCAATCGAACAGGATCAACTCTTTTTCTAGCCATTTGTAGACGGCCAATCCTTGATATGGATCGAGGTATTTGTCTGGGTCAATTCCGCCTCCCTCAAATACTTTTCGACCATTTTGGGTTTGAAATGCCCGTTTTTTCTCTTGCGTTAGCACCGTTGCCTGTCCGTCTGAGCCCCGCTCTTGGTAATTGAGACGCTGAATGCATCGTCCGCTGGGAGTGTAATATTTGGCGGTTGTCAGTTTCATTTGGGTGCGGTAAGGAAGGCTGACGTAATTCTGTACAAGCCCCTTTCCAAAGCTGGTTTGTCCCATCACCACGGCCCGGTCCATGTCTTGCAGACTGCCACTTACGACTTCAGATGCGGAAGCGGAACGCTCGTTGATGAGAACCACGAGTGGTGTGTTGGGCAGAATGGCTTTGTTTGGTGTGAACCAATTTTTAGGTCCAGTCACGTTCTGTCCTTTCAGTGTAACCACCGATTTGTTTTCCCCCACGAAGAGTCCCACAATTTTTACGGCTTCTGCGAGAAGTCCGCCACCGTTGTCGCGCAAATCAAGAATCACCCCTTGGAGGGTTGTTTTTTCCATCATTTTTTTGAGCGATGCTTCTATTTCGTCGCAGGCATTTTGTTCAAATTCTTCCAGTTTTACGTAGGCGATGTTTTCTTGAAAGAGTCCGCTGTAAGAAACTGAGGCGGTTTTGATGGCCATTCGGGTGATGGTTTTTTCAAGGGATTTTCCATTGCGGGATAGCAGTAATTGAAATTTGGTGTTTGGTGCTCCACGGACCATGGTGAGGAGTTCATCGGTGGATTTGTCCTTGAGGTTCAGTCCGTTGATGTGGGTGATTTGATCGCCCAAGCGTACATCGGCAATGTCAAACGCGTACCCCTCTTCGATATAATCCACGGTGGGGTAGTGATTCCTCAGGGTAATTCTGCATCCCACGCCACCGTATTGGCCCTGTCGCTCCATGAGGGCTTCCTCGGCTTGGTATTCGGAAAAAAAGTTGGTGTATGGATCCAGAGATTTCAGCATCGCATCGATGCCGGTTTTCATGAGTTTACCGGGTTCAACTTCGTCGACATATGTGGAGCCGAGCTCTTTGTACAATGCCGTAAAAATCTCAATGTTTTTGGAGTACTCAAAGAGGTTATCGACCACCTTGTTGCCTTGACTCAGTAGCAACGCAGAAACACACAGAAGGAGCCATTTTGGCACACGAATCACCATGTACCAAAGATACGAAATATTGAATTAGCCTGCTCCCACCATTGCCTGTAAATCCTTGCCGGAGGGACCTTCAAAAATCTCAAGATTAAAGCTTGGGACTGTAGCCAAAACATGGTCGAAGATATCGGCAGCGATGGTTTCGTGATCCACCCATTGTTTGTCGAGTGTGAAGCAATAGATTTCCAATGGCAAGCCTTTGTCTGTGGGTGGCAGTTGTCTTACCATCATGGTCAATTGCTTGTTGACTTTGGGGTGTTGTTGGATATAAAGGCTCAGGTACTTGCGAAAAATACCAATGTTGGTGAGGTTTCTGCCATTGGCCAAGATGGACTTGTCGATGTTCTTTTTGGTATTATAATCGTTGATTTCAGATTCTTTTTTCACCACATAATCCCGAATTAAGTCAATCTTTTTGTACTGCTCCAACATTTCGGGCGTGCAAAATTTGATGCTAGAAATCTTGATGTTGACGGCCCGTTTCATTCTCCGACCTTCACTTTCTTCCATGCCTCTCCAGTTCTTAAAGGAGTCATTGATGAGGACGTAGGTGGGAATGGTGGTCACGGTATTGTCCCAGTTTTTTACTTTGATGGTGGTGAGGTTGATTTCCGAAACATTGCCATCGGCCCCGTATTTGGGTACTTCAATCCAGTCGTCGATGCGTACGATGTCATTCCCGGAGATTTGAATGGATGCCACCAGCCCAAGAATCGTATCGCGGAAGGTCAAAATGACCAGGGCGGAAAGCGCACCGAAGGCTGTGAGCAGGGTCCACAGGGGTTTGTCGGTTAGGTTGCTGATGATGAACAGAACCCCCACACAATAGTTGATGATGTTGAGCAGTTGTGTATAGGAACCAATGGGTTTGTCTTTGAAATCTTCTGAGTTGAGCAGCAGGGTTTTTGCGGCGCGCAGAACGGCTTGAACGAAGAAGATGATGGCGACGATGATGTAAATATCGACCAGTTTTTGTAGGGGCGATATCAGGGTGGTATAGTCTTGAAAGACAAAAGTGAGGCCCTCTTTGGCAACCAATGCAGGAACCACATGCGCTAGGTGTTTGAACACCCGCATTTCGACCAAGATGTCATCGTAGGGATTGTTGCTGCGCTTGGCGTAACGGGCAACGATGTTGAGGATGATGTTGCGGGAGATGTAATCGATGAGGGCAACGACCAAGATCAATCCCACAGCGAGGAGCACCAAATGGAGGTAGTAGCAAGATTCTGTGCTCGCACCGGTTTCGCTGAGCCAGTGCATCAACCATTGGGAAAATCGCGCTTGATAACTCATATACGCGAAGATAGTTGATGTGCTGTTTGGTTGATTATTCGATCACCAATTTTGCGCGCCAACTAAAGAATGCGGTCATTTCACGGCCATTTCGGATGTCAAAAGTTGCGGAAAGTCCTTGATAGGGCGGCAGGTTGTAACCCTCTCGTGGTGCGCGAATGCCATGAGTAAAGATCGCATTTGCTTCGGGACCCAAGATCAGTTTTACTCTTTTCCCCAATCTAAATTGTGGCATTACAGACAATGTGGCCAGGAGCGGGATTTCTTCAACGTGGCCCGGATACAGACCCATTCCCATGATTTCAATGGCAACGCCTCGACCTTTTTTTGCACCCAACTGAGTTCCCAAGCCATACCCAATACCCCAAAGTCTGTTTCCATATTGTCCTGGAGCGAAGTTGAATCTGTTGTAAAATTGGGGAATTCCCAATTGCATTTCTGGCATCAGCGGCCAAGTGCTTCCATAATTCAAAGCGAGTTGGACGATGGATTCGGGTGATTTATTTGCCTTGGTGGAGGTGGTTGCATGAGTTTGGGGCAATTTCTTTTTGAGATCGTCATTGACTCTTTGTAGTCCGGAAGCCTGTCGGTTCCAAAATGTGCTACTCGATATTGTATCAATCGCTTCATGTGCAATGGAGTTGAGGGCTTGAATTTCGGGAATGACGTATTTGTTGATGGATGTTTCGATTCTCCGCAAGGGACTCACAACCAAGAACGTGTCTTTTTCATGAGGGACGATGACTCCAATGGTTTTAGGTAAAGTATCGGAAACGCTCAATTCGAAATAGCCATCTTTATCGCTCAATGCTGCCTTCAACGAGGTGGTATCATACACTGAAGCAAAGGGAATCGCCCTGCCGGTATTTTTGTCTTTGATATAGCCTGTGATGGCGTATTCTTGTTTGCCATTGGTAATTTGTCCCTCCTGCAATGTTCGAATGATGATATGGTTGCCACGCAATCGGAAGGCATATTGTTTACCCAACATGCGGTCGAGACCTTGTCTGAAAGAGATATCAATCCATGTATCCTTGGTTACTGTTTTTGGAAGTACGTCTGGGTTGTAGGAGAAATGGAGATTGGTGGCCGCCTCCAATTTTTCAAGTGCTGCAGTTGTAGATCCTGCTGGTACGATGAAGTAAAGTGATCGATCGAGTGATGTGATGGTGGATGCTGGGCCCTCAGTTGGGTTTTGGGCGGAAAGCATGGTGGTTGTAATCAAGGCAATGATGAAGAGGAACAGCGTTTTCATTGACAGCTTCCTCCTTTCAACCAGACGGTTTCTTTTTCTGGGACGATTTCCATGTTAAAGGTTTCTTGGATGATTTCTAGAACGGTATTCAGCGGTTCGTTTTCAAAGGTTGCAGTGAGTTTACAATGTAACAATTGTGGTTTTTCAATTTTGATGGTTACGCCATAGGTTTGGCTTAGAATTTCAGTGACTACAGAGAGTTCAGTTTGTTTGAATTGCAAAATTTTACTGTTGGGTGCTTTGGGGACGGATGCTGATGGCTGTTGGTGGTTGTCTGATTTGGTGGAATGGGGGGTTTTATTTCCGTCTTTGCATAATGTTGGATCCGAAGCAGCGCTTAACGTGTCTTTCTTCGGTATCGCGATTGCAGAAGCATTTCGGGGTGATGGCGTTTTCGCTTTGTTTTCTTTGCGAGAAATTTGAATTACGGTAGCCGTTGTAACTCCTACTCCTATCGCACTCCAAAGCAAAAGTTTTTTCAGGGTGAGTTTTGCCATGGCTTTGACAGGGGCAGTTTGCAGCAGTGATGCCGATACTGTGGCTACTCCCAATTGCACTGATAGCTTGTTCCATGCCAATTCGGTATTCGGGGTCCATGGATTTTTGGGTTTGGTAAGATTCCACAGTGATTCTTCCGATGGGTTGTTGAAGGAAAACATGTCTTCGTTTTTCATGATAGATGATGGAGGATGAATACCAACAGTGTGATGGCATGGTTTGATAAACGGGATTTGAGAATTTGAATGGCTTTACGCAAATGATACTCGACGTTTTTTGATGAGAAAGTCAGTGTTTCCGCTATTTCTTTGTGACTGAGTCCATGAAATCGGCTGAGGATAAATGTTTGTCGGGTAGTTTCCGACATCTCGCCGAGGGCTTTGCTGAGGGCTGATTCGAGTTCTTTTGTGTGTACGTGTGATTCGGCCGTTGATTCGTTTTGGTTGCCCCAATAATGATGAATTTGGTACTCGGCATGTTTGCGTTGTACACTGCGGTGTTTTAGGGTATTGAGGGAACGATTGTAAACGGTTTTGAATAGATATGCGCGGGGATTTTCAGGCAGCGGGACTCGTTGGAAATCTTCCCAGAATTTTAGAAATACTTGTTGAACAATGTCTTCAGATTCTTGGGTTGAACCGAGGAATGTGTGTGCGTACCGACATAAATCTGCGTAGTTTTCGTAGAACAACGATTGCAGCTGAGATTCGGTCAATGATTCTATTTTGGGGGCACTCACGAGGGTATGACAACGAAGTAGCGAATTACCCTAAAGAAAAGTGAAAAAAACAGGAAAAAATTTGCAGGAAGAAAGAGGGGTGGTCCCGCCGCGAATCGAACGCGGATCTAAAGTTCCGGAGACTTTCGTAGTATCCATTCTACTACGGGACCATGCAAGAAACTGCGATTATGGGGCAGCAAAGATAAGGCAAAGGGGCGGCCATTTTGGCCGCCCCTTTGAAATTATTGGGCAATTACCGACTCATTTCGTGACTGTATTTTGTGCTCTGCCAAGATTTGATGTGCCGTGGTCTTGAGGTGTCGAAGGTGTGACCGAACCCCCGGTTTTGCTTATGCAGCGCTGCGCCAAAATTTGGCATACAGGGCCCCAACAATGGCGTAAGGAACAAATGCATCCAATAAGTGCGCCCAAATATCTGGGGTTTGGTACCAAATGTAGTTGGTGTAGGGTACCACCAAAAAGGCAAAAAACCCAACCGTACAAGCATAAATCATGGCCTTCATGGTATTGATGTCCGCAACTTTATCGAGCAGCCCAAACAGCAAGAAAATCGCCAGAATATCAATGATCAATCCGCGGATCATGGGCATAATCATTCCCGTATCCTTACCGCTGTGATAATTCACCATCGCCCAAGGCTTTCCTTGCGACTCAACGGCAAATTTTTGTTGGTCTTCGGGTGTGGCGTTTTCGGCAGGACGGGGTAGTATATATTGTTTGTCCTCCAAATTCAGCGTATTCAAAAAGGCCAAAATGGTGTCTTGCTTATCAGTATAAGCTTGAGCATTGCCGTGAAAATTGGCTCCGGCGAACGAAATGAATTGATACATGAAAAGAATCAATCCTCCCAAAAGGGCGCGTAAAAATGTTTTCATGGGAGCAAGTTGAACCTAAAAAATGAAAATTACAAGGCTCATCGCACGGGTGTGCGAAGCAATGACTTAAGGCTGACTTAATTCGCGACCAGAGGCATCGATCCATAGTGTTTGTTCCCCCTTTAATGCATACCAATAACCGGGAAATTCTGTATCGGTGATGGCATCGTAAACGAGGGGCACAATGATTTCTCCAAAATTGTTAACCACGCCCCAACGGTCGTTTTTCTTCACCATATATTGCGAAGGTTTTTGAGACAAAATGATTTCTTGGTACTGGGGTTTCAAACTCCACTGCATCGAGGGTAAACAAAGCAATCCCATGAGGGTAGCGCCATTTGCACCAGGTTTGGTGGCAAACCATTCGTGGTCATTGATGCGGGAGAGCGACATCAGCGTATCTTTCAGCAATACCTTTCCGTTGGCATGGGTGATGAACCAATAACTGCCTATGGGTTCCAGCAAAAGGGTATCGGTGAGTTGTTGTAAGTCGATACTTTTCACCTTTCTCACGGTTTTTGTGAATGCATGATACAAGATCCAGTTTTTCTTCTGTCGCGCATACACCATGCCATCACCGTAGAGTCGGAAATCGTCAATTGTGCCTTTGATGGGTAAACCAAATTCCCCTTTGGAATAGTAAAAACTCCATTTTTTGTTCTTCAACAGGGCGATGGTGCTGCCCACCAGCAGTGATTTTTCATAAACGGGCGGGACCAAAATTTTACCCAGGGTATCGATGATGCCCCAACCATTTTGTTGTACGAGGGTGTAGGGCTTACCAAAATCCACCGCTTCGGCGTATTGTGCACTGCAGCGAATTGTATCGCGCCAAAGGCAATAGCCATCGTTGATTTTTCCCATAAATCTGCCATACGGAAGGGTTGTCATGCTTTCATATGCGTAGGGTGTGAGTGAGTTTCCGAGAGTGTCAATAAGGGCCCAGTTGTCGTTAATTTTCGCTGCACAGCGGTTTCTTACCCACAATTTCGCGGGGGCTTCTGTGGGTTCGTTTTCCCAGGTTTCAAAACCAATTGCATCAAATTTCGGGGTGGTGATTAGCTTTCCGCTTTCATTGAAAAGCGCCCATTTTTTCCCAAGTTGTAGGGCGCCACGTTTCACCACTGTGTCATAGCGGAGGTTTTCAAATTTGCAGGGCAGCAATTCTTTGCCTCGGTGATTCAAGATGCCCCAACGTCCGCCGCGTTGCACGAAGGCCATCGTACTGGAAAACTGAAAAATGGTTTCGTAATTGTTTTTGGTAAAGGGTTTGCCGTCTTTGGTGATATAGCTAAACTCGATCAACCCGAAGGTATCGGTGCGCATTACCAAGGCACATCCCGGAATTAGCGTAGCCCCACTTTCCACGAAATGGTTGTGGTAATTGTTGAGGGCATAGGGATAGGCCATTTTGAAATCCAGCTCCATCCAGGGTTGAAGGGTGGCTGAATCGGCGAAATAGAACCCCTCTTTGAAGGGCTCTTTGTTTTTGTTATAGGCAATGGGAATTGGCTTTACTGTGAGCGATCGCAGCAGGAATTGCGCGCGAAAGGTGAGATCGGTACGCTGCAAAGGCGGTGGCAATTGCGACTGTAAAAATTGCTCATAGGCTTCCACGGTATTGAGCTGTTGGGCGCGTTCGAAGGCAAGTCCCTCCAAGCGCTGCAGGATGGCATTTTTCTGGGGCGCTTTGGGGTATTGGGCCAAAAACCGGCGGTAACTTTGCTCTTGATCTTCAGCGGTGGCGAGTTCAAATTCCCACTGAACCAGGGTGTCCTCTGCCCGTTGAATCATCAATTTCGTTTGCGCGTTGGGCTTTTTTATGGCCAAGAGCTGGGTACGACGGGCCGATAGTGCCGCTATGTTTCGGGTTTGCATCAACGAGTCGAACTCCAATTGATCGATGAATGCCAATTGGGTTTCTATGCGTTTTTGGTAGGCTTTGAGGGTGATGGACTCAAATTTGGGTGCTTTTGCGCTGGTATCGGGGCCATTTTTTTGTTTGGCTTGCCATTGTTGAAATGATTCGACTTCCAATTGTTGAATTTGTTCTTGGTAAGACGATATCCATTGCGATTCCACCTGCAATTCGAGCAGTATGCTCCTTGCTTGATCTAAAGTTGCATTGCTCCGTTTGTTGTAAAATTCATTGGTTTGGGCAAACAGAAGTGTATCGGTGTGGTGGTGGGTGAGCTGATATTTTTGTTTGTATTTGGCCCATTGTTTTGCAGTGATGTTGTTGCCTCTTTTGTCCTTGGCGATGGTGGCCCAGTACCGGAGCGCATCCAAGCTGTGTCGAATGGATGAAAAGGGCTCCTTTTCGTTCGGCAACATGGCCAGTGCGTGGTGCAAAACGGGGTTGTTGCTGTCTTTGGTAAATTGGCGTTTGTAGAGCAGGAGCGCGGCCTCTTGGTATTGCAGTTGGGTGGCTACAGCGATGCTTGCCTCGACGGGTACTGTTGGGGCGATTTTTTTGAATGTTTGTTTTTTAACCGATGATTTTGCTGACTGTCGGATGAGTTTAAGCGCATCGGCGATGGGGTCGGCTTGAAGTTGTATGGCAGGGATGAGCATCCAACATGCTACAATCACCGCGCGAAACAAGGCCTTCCTTTTCATCCGCGCGAAAGGTGCAAACCTTGTGCCATAAATGGCGAAAGTCTGCGTAAAAGAGAAAAGTAAGCCGTTGAGAAATCCGGATGGATTAGTATTGAGGGTGTTGGGGTTTGTTCTGAAGAATGTTCTCTATGCGCTCCATGACGTCTGCGGTTAGCAAGGGCAAAATACTGGGTGCTGTAAGGGTCTCTTGAAGTTGTTCAGGCTTGGTGGCTCCAAGGATTACGGTACTTACATCGGGGTTTTTCAGGCACCAGGCCACACCCAATTGGGGCATAGAAACACCCAAGTCTGAGGCAAGCGCCATGAGGTTTTTGACTTTTTCCGCATGTGTTTCTTGCAACAGCCTTTCCGATAACCAACCCAATTCTTCCCGGTTGAGCCGTGCATCGGCGGGGGATTGGTTGAGGTATTTTCCGGTGAGGTAGCCGCTGGCCAAGGGACTCCAGATTGTGGTTCCAAGTCCTACGGTTTTATAGATTTGGCTGTATTCCACTTCCACTTTATCGCGAACCAACATGTTGTATTGGGGTTGCTCTACGACCGGACCGATGAGGTTGTAGCGTTGGGCCACCATGTGGGCTTCCATGATTTCTTGAGCGCTCCATTCCGATGTACCCCAATAGAGGATTTTGCCAGAAAGGATCAGTTGGTGCATGCTCCAAACGGTCTCCTCAATGGGTGTTTGTTTGTCGGGGCGATGGCAAAAATACAGGTCTAGGTATTCAACTTGTAGGCGTTGCAGGGCTTGGTTACAGGCTTCTACGATGTGTTTGCGGTGAAGTCCTTTTTGGGTGGGCACTTTGGCGCCGGCGCCGAAGAACACTTTGGAACTCACGATATACGAATCTCGCGACCAGTTTTTTTTGTGAAGGATTTCTCCCATCACCACTTCTGAGGCGCCGGCGGCATAGACCTCTGCGTTGTCGAAGAAGTTGACGCCGGCCTCGTAGGCGATATCCATCAATCGTTCAGAAACACCATCATTGATTTGGTTTCCGAAGGTGATCCATGAGCCAAAGCTGAGTTCTGAAACGGGTAATCCAGTTTTTCCTAGTCTGCGGTATTCCATGACCGCGAAAGTACTCGATTAGAAGTTCATTTGCACTTGGATGCGGATCAATCGTCCTTTTTGGTCATTGGTTTGTTTGGCAAAATCCAAGAACTCACGGTGGGAATTGGTGTACATGGCTGTCAATTCAAAATTCTTGTTGATTTGCCATTCTGTACCGATTTCCAATTCTTGCATTTTATAGCTGCGGGCGTCCAATTCATGCTTCTTGCCGCCGCTATATTTTTGGATGCGTACGAAAGGAATCACACTGCCTTCTTTGGTGTTCATTTTATAAGAGAATGTGGCATAACCCCCTTGAAGTTTTTGGGTTTCGATGGAGTCTGTGATGGGGTTGAATTGAGGACCAACACCAATGTTGTATTCTGCTTGGATACCGAAGGGCTTGGGATAAACCACAAATTGGGCATTCACACGTTGGTCGAGATAGCTGGCATCGGGTTGGATATTGTTCATCAAGGAAGGTGCTTTGACGAATTTTACGCCCTTGGTTAATTGGTCAGAAGCCAGAGAGAAAACCCCTTTGTACGCTGCGATACCAGGCTCGATGAGTTGTTTGCCGATGGCGATGGGGTAGCTCAAACGGGCAACCATGTGACGGTTGTTGTTGAGTTCTGGCTTATTGGCGATTTGACCGTTGTAAAAGCCAAATGCAAAAACACCGTAATCGCCAGAGCCTTTGAGGTTTTCCTTGATGAGGTCGGCGTAGAGTTTGCGCGTTTTTGATGGTGCCCACATAAAGAACAAGCCCATATCACGTTCGTTGGCTACGGCAGAGTTGGTTGCATCGGCGCGGTCTAAGGGTAAGCGGTTTTGACTGCTTTGCATGTTTTCAAAACCAAACGGTACTTTGCTTTGTCCGAAACGCAGACGGAACTCGTTTTTCTTGTCGAGGCCATAGTCGAAATACATATCACGCACCTGGAGGTATTGCATACCCGTACCCACGGTATTGGCGGCATCGGTTTGGAAGTATAGGTAAACGCGTGGGTGAACTTGTCCGGAGATGATGAGTCGGGCACGACGGATGCCAACGCCTTGGTTGTTGCCCCAGTAACGATCGCATTGTTCGCATTTCAAGTTTGGGTTGGTTTCGCCCAAACGGTTGTAGCGCACTTGGGTATAGCCCCGCATTTGGAGGGATTCATACCAGTGTTTGGATGCCGGTTTTTCGGCAATTTTCAACGCTTTGGTGGTGTCGGTGAAGGGTTCCATGAACGCTGCTGTGGCTGCGGTGTTGAGTGCGCAAAATGTTGCGATGGTTAAAATAATGTTTTTCACAAATGAATCTATTGTTACCTAAATGTAAAGCGATGCAAAAATGGTTAACATTGAATTTACATAGGGTTAAACTAACAATAATTCTATATTACCAAATTGTTAATGAATGGTGTTTGATGATTTTGAAGCGGATGCGATTTTAGGGCTTGGATGAATCCCGGTGTTGGGAGTCTGATTTTTGTGTAAATTCGTTTTTGAACTTTTGTATTGATCATGAAATCCTTGAAATATTTAACGACGCATCTACCAACATTGGCGGTTACGGTGTCTTTTGTGTTGGGTGGCAATTGGTCTTGGTTTGCGGTTTTATTTGTTTTCGGTGCGATTCCATTGATGGAGTTGATCATGGGGGCCAAGGGTGCCACTTTGAATGAGGAATCGCTGCAATTGGAGGCGCAGGATCGGTGGTATGATTACTTACTTTATATGATTGTACCCATTCAGTGGTTTTATGTGTTGTGGTTTTGTTGGATTATGGGACACAGCGAGCCGCAGGCGAGCTGGCAGTGGTTTGGGTTGGTGATGGCGATGGGTATTTTGTGTGGCAGTTTCGGTATCAATGTGGCCCATGAATTGGGACATAGAACCACGCGGTTCGAGCAATTTTTGGCCAAGGTGTTGTTGGCAAGCTCATTGTATATGCACTTTTTTATTGAGCACAACCGGGGGCATCACAAGCATGTAGGCACGCCGGAGGATCCCTCTACGGCGCGAATGCATGAGGTGGTTTATACTTTTTGGCTGAGATCTATGTTCCAAACTTGGATGTCGGCCTGGCGGATTGAGGCCGAGCGCCTGCGGCGCGAGGCCTCATCACCGTGGACATGGCGCAATGAAATGCTGCGCTTCCAAACAATCCAACTTTCGGTGATCATTGCAATTTACCTCGTCTTCGGTGGTTGGGCGACCTTCTCTTTTTGGTTGGCTGCACTCATCGGTGGAATTTTCTTAGAAACCATCAATTACATCGAACACTATGGCCTGATGCGTAAGAAAACCCAAAGCGGACATTATGAAATCGTGCAGCCAGAGCATTCTTGGAACAGCAATCACGTGGTGGGACGACTCATTTTGTTTGAATTGAGCCGACATTCAGACCACCATTACAAATCCAACAAAAAATACCAGACACTTCAATCCATCGATACTGCCCCACAAATGCCCACGGGCTATCCGGGTATGATGGTTTTGAGTTTGTTGGTGCCCATTTGGTTTGCGGTGATGAATCCCCGGGCCAAACAGTGGCAATAAAGGGCGACGAACGTTTCAAACCCAGCTTCACCTATTGGAACTTCTCAGTGATCCATGCAAACTTGGTGTTCGCATATTTGGGTAAATGTACCCGCTGCTTCAATTTTACCAAACTGCTGTAAGGTCCCTCCGAAATAAACAAGTTGATGATCCATGCAGGAACTTCACCCGCCGGATCAAGCAGCAAGAAGTACTCGCATTTGTTTTTGTTTTTTGCCAAGGGCTTGATGGTCCAAGTGGTCCGATTTTTTTGCACCCTTACCACCCCCGAGACCACGGGCAGTATCTTGGGGACAGAATGGGTGATGATGGATACATCCAAACTCCTGGGATCCTGCTTGAGAACATAATGCCCAATAACATCGCGATCGTCTAATGGCCATGGCGTTTTCACCCGTTGATACACTTGAAATTCTGTATTGCTGATGGTTTTAATCACCCGGGCCTCTGTCATTTGATAGATCCATTGGTTGTAGGAAGGAATATCCGTCAAACACGCGATGGCCGTGTTGATAGAACAGTCTAGCTCCAATTCAGCCTTGATTTCCTTGATGGGTGTGCCGGCAACGGGACGTGTATACACCTTTACTCCATGACCAGATTTGGATGGACTCCAGGGGATGTCGGGCGACAGTAACCAAGGACTGGCGGTTAATAATGCTGAGATCAACAGCAGTTTCATCGTTTGCGAAAATAAGTGATTCGCAGTGAGAACGAAGATTATCTTTGAGGTTTCCCACCATGAATTTGCTCCAACAGGCTTTTTCTCATTCTGTGCCACAGGCCATTCAGCGATTTCCAGGATCATTGAAGTTGTTGCATTGGGGACAATCGTTGTTGTACTCCCGAAACCGAACAATCAAACGGTGGGTTCAGGTTGCTACCGCACAATTTCAAGGTGTCTTATTGGATGTTGGCTGCGGCGATGGTCATTATCTTTTCCAATTGAAGCAGGTCAGAGCGAAAAGGGTTGTCGCCATTGATTGAAATGCAGATTGGCTTGATTTTTTGTCGGAAGTTGGGACACGAATGCTGGTCGATGTCGACTATGCTCTTGGGAGCATCTTTCTTCCCATTGCGGATTGTTGGTTTGGTCAGTGTGCCAATGACATTGCCATTAAACTTGGTGCTCGGCTTTGTAGATCGACGTGCGCGGACGTTGAAAGGAAATGGTTGGATGGCCTCTTTTGAGAGGATTTAGGGTGCCGCAATGGATTTTGGCTTGATGCAAAAAAACTGAATCAACACCACCACCCCACAAAGCAACAATCCAATACTTTCCCGCGCCAATTCGTTGTTTGCCGTTTTCATTTCTGTACCAAAGCCCTCCCATTGCGGTGGGAATTGCAATAAGCTCCCGATCAACAACGCCATGGAAGCAACCAAATACAACCATTTTAGTCGCTGCACCCAATCGGTTTTCAAATAGACAAAACAGAAGATGGCGGTCATTGTGTAGGTGAATATCCAAATCGCAGGATCGGGGTCGTTAAATTGAACCGAAGCAAACAACAAGAAAATAATCCCCCAAAACAGGTTGATGAAGTATTTGAATGCATTTTGGATTTTGGACATGATACGAACTTATTTGGTCGTGTTTTTGAGGAAAATACAGGCTGGTCCGGCAGCGAACTTCTTCACTTGTTCTTGGCTCATGAAACTCTCGGGTCCCATCGACAAGTTGCCAAAAACCAGGTCTTGGTCGCCATCGCCATCCACGTCGGCCGCGTCCATCGTAAGCCATCGCCCAATGTCATACCCAGGCAGAGCGTAGGGCTTGAAATCCATCTTGTTGTTTTCCAAATACACGGCGGCTTCTTCGTGTTGCGACAAGAAATCGGCGAAGAACGAAACGGTGATGATGTCTTGGTCACCGTCAAGGTCGAAATCGCGTGCCAAGGCTTTGAAGCATCCGTGAATGGGGTAAAAATACCCTTGTTTGAGTTGGTTGCTCCCTTGGTTCAAGTACACATACACACCGTGGTAGTCCTTGAGAACCACCGAATAATCCGCGTTGTCGCCGCAGGTGTAAATGATATCGAGTTTGCCATCGCCATTCATGTCGGCCAGGTCGAAACTGTTCGATCCATACACCGGCATGGTTTCCAGTAAGGTGGCGGTTTCTTGGTATCCGTTGCCGGTATTTTTAAAGAACACGATGCTCTCTTTGTTCTGTGCGAACAGGGTGAGGATGTCTTTTTTGCCATCTCCGTCCCAATCAGCGATCCGTGAGCAGATGGCCCCGGGGATATCCCGCAGTATTTGTTCTTGGCTCTTATTGTTGGTGTTGTAGGTATAGGTTTGTCCTTTCAAATGTCCAAACGCATTGATCAGGATTTGGTTGGATTGGGGGAGGCGGAACGACATCACCGGTCTGGCTACTTTGCTGGCCACCAAGGTGCTGCTTTTGGACTCGGGAGAAAAATTGTGGATGCTACCAATTTTGGCGTTGGTGGGTTGCACAGATCCGATGCAGGTTACCAGCCATTGGTTGGGGTTGGAAAAATCGACCCAGGTAGGGGCTGAAGGAAATTCTTGAGACCAATTGAGGGTGCCGTTGGTGCTGAACGATGCCAGATTGCCTTTCTCGCCGAAGCTGCCCATGATGATTTCGTTTTTGCCGGGTACCATGGATACGAAGGTGGTCATGGGCATATTGCCCACGGCGGGGAACATCCCATTTTGGTGGTTGAGTTGGAATAAGCCATTGTCCTTTGCAATGGGGTATTTTCGGTTTTGCGCGGGCAGGGCATCGGGTGCCAATGTTTGGTAATAATGGAAAATTTTGTCGAGGTCATCCGGGGTGATTGTGGGGTTTATTGGATAGATGCTCGGGTCCACATCTGGATCGCTCTTTTCATTGAAATAGGTTTCGCCGTTGTGTGTGAAAATACCCATTTTGGGTGCCATGACTTTGATGACCGCTTCCCAAGTAGTTTTATCGAGTTTGTCGGCGGGTACGAAAGCATGACAGCCGCTGCAGGCGGTTTTGACCATGGGTTCGTTTTGCAGGGCGATTTTTTGCGCTTCTGGGTCTATCCCATTGTCCGTCTTTTCGTTAGCGCCACCGCAAGCAAAGAACTGGGTAAGTAACAAGCCAATACCAATAAAAACGAGTCTTTGGGGCAAGCGACGTTTGTAATTTTCGTTCACCAAAGGTGAACGCGAAAATGATGAAATTATTGTGTTGGAAGTTCAAATCCATGTGGTTGAATCCCCGTTTCATCAAAGAACTGACGCAGGTAGGATACCATGAATTGGTGTCGTTCTGCAGCCAAAACGCTCCCCGTTTGGGTATTCATTCGGTCTTTTAAAAGGAGCAATTTTTCCCAAAAGTGGTTGAGGCTGGGGTTGCCACCTTTTTTGTATTCCTCTTTGCTCATGTTGGGGTTGGGGGGCAGGGTTGGATTGAAAATTTCGCTGCCTTTGAATCCGCCATAGTTGAAGGTTCGGGCGATACCAATCGCACCGATGGCATCGAGGCGATCGGCGTCTTGAACCACAGCGAGTTCTTTTGAATGAAACTGCGCTTGTTCTTTGCCGCCTTTGAACGAGATGTTTTCGATGATTTTGATGATGTGATGGACCTGCTCATCCGAGAGCTGGTTGGGGAATGCCGGTTGCACTTGGGTTTCGAGAAACTGTTTGGCTGTGGCAGGTCCGATGGTTTCATCGCCGTCGTGAAATTTGGCATCGGCGATGTCGTGCAGCAAAGCGGCGAGTTCTACCACCAATGAATCTACAGATTCTGACTGTGCGATTTTTTTTGCGTTGGTATGCACGCGGTGGATGTGCCACCAATCGTGTCCGCCTTCGGCGGACTCCATCGTACGCTGAACAAAAGCCGCTGTAAATGCAATGATATCCACGGTGCCAAAGGTACTTTTTTGCTGCGGAAATAGGATGCGTTGGGTGCATCTCTTTGATAACAGACCTGGACAAATCTTCGGGCTTTTTTACTTGTGCCCCTCCTCCGCGGAAGGAATCGCTGTGGGCCGACTTGTATTTGGCATCGCCCGGCTCCCTAAAATTTCAGAAAAATGCCCGATTTTTGGGGAAGAATGCCCGAATCGGCGGTTATTTGTAGCAAGAAATTGAAAGTTTCATGATGGATAGAGAAGAAATACTGAAGCGGATCGACGAGAAATACCGCGCTATGGACCAGAACCCCGATGTGCATTTGGAGGGATTGTCGTGGTCTAACCCCATTACATATTGGGATTATATTTTGCCTGATGCGTTGTTGGGATTGCAGGTGCAGCGAACGGATCAGCCCGATGAGATGGTGTTTATTATGTATCACCAAATCAATGAGTTGCTATTCAAAATGATTTTGTGGGAGATTGATCAGGTATCGAAGAAAGAGGTGGTTGAGGCGACATTTTTCACGGAGAAATTGCGCAGGATCAGTCGGTATTTCGACATGCTTTCGAGTTCGTTTTCGATCATGGGCGATGGGATGGAGAAGGAGCAGTATATGAAGTTTCGGAATACGTTGACACCGGCGAGTGGGTTTCAGAGCGCGCAGTATCGGTTGATTGAGTTTGCGAGTACGGAGCTGATCAATTTGATCGATTTCCGATTCCGGGCCACCATCGATAGGAATACTTCTTACGAGCATGCTTTTGAACATTTGTATTGGCAGGCCGCGGGGAAGGACCACACCACGGGCCGGAAAAATGCGTTGTTGAGCAACTTTGAAAAGCGTTATAAGGCGGATTTCTTGGGTAAGATGGAGGGGTACAACCAAACGAATTTGTGGACGAAGTTTCAGCAGTTGCCGGAGGATGTGAAGTCGGATGCGGGGTTGGTAGCGGCGATGCGACATTACGATTACACGGTGAATGTGACTTGGGTGATGGCACATTATCATGCGGCGGGCAAGTATTTGGGCGAGGCGGCGGCTACGGGTGGCAGCGATTGGCGCAAGTATATGCATCCAAAATACCAGCGCAGGGTGTTCTTTCCGGGCTTATGGAGTGCCGATGAGCTTGCGAATTGGGGCGAAGGGGTTTAAAACAAATTGCCTTAATTTGCTGCGATGAATGCAGAAATTATTTTTTACGTAGGGATTGCCATTGCGTTGGCGGCGACGTTGTGGGGAAGGGTGATTAGAGAGCGGGGATTGAAGGCGTTGAATGCTGAGGAACTGCATGATTTGATGTCGTCGTTTGCCAAAACCCGCACTGTGAGTGTATTTGTTTTGGTCGGCATCATTGCGATTTATTTGATTTTGGGTGCCACCAACAGTTTTGAAAGGCTCTGGGCGATGGGTATCAATCCAATGTATGCCTACTTTGGAATGTTGATCGTGTATGTATTTGTGACCCAAGGCATGGGTATTTCCCGCATGCGCAAAATGACATTGCCCGCTGCATACATGAAATCTGTGTACCAAGCCGCTGCTTTACAAGTCATCGGCATCTTGTCGATTGCCGTGGGCTTGGTGATGTATTTATAACTTGACGAATACCCGTTTTTGCTTACCTAGCACGTTCAGGATATAAGTCCCTGTGCTTAATCCGCTTACATTCACCAAATTCCCAACGCCTGTTGTCAGTGTCGTCCCTTGAAGATTTGTGATGGTCCATTGGGTAGTTTCAGGGGCCTCAATGTACAACACATCGCTGGCTGGGTTGGGGTATATGCGCAGGCTTTGGTGACCAAACTTGTGCGTGGAAACCATTCTGGGTGATACGTAATAACCCTCTACACATTGTATGCAACCCACTTGGCCCATGCGTTTTTTAACGCCAGTGCATACATTGTACCATCCGGTATCGGGGTTTGACAATTGGTTCTGCTTGTTGGCGCGAATGAGTTTGCCATTGTGATACCAATACAGTGTATCCTCTTGCTGCGAGGTGACTTCCAGCAGCGTATCGGATTGGGTAACCCATCGTATGGAGTCGTACAAGGTCACGGCCACCGCTTGTGTGGTATGCGATGTGCACCCTTGGGTTGAGGTGATTGTGCACTGAAAGGTATCGGTGTGCAACGCTTTGAGGTGTGGCTTCATCGATTGGCTGCTAAACCCTTGGTTGTTTTTCCATGCATAGTGGAAGGTGGTATTGCTTAAGGTATCGCCCAGGGTGACGGAATCGGACTCACAAACACCTAGGGTGGGGAGTTTCGGCGGTATATTGGGCGATGGGGCAAAGATGATTTTCACCGAATCGTGGCTCGTGCAACCCGTGACGGATTGTTTGGCTTCGAGGTGTACGAATTGCGGCGATGAGTCTATGCCTTTGACCGTGAGGTGTTGGGATGAGTCGGTGACTATTTTGCCGTTGATGCGCCATGTATAATCGGTGAGTATGGCTGAATCTTGGGCTTTCAAGCGAATGCCGAGGCCGTTGCAATCGTATCGAACAGGTCCTTTATTGGAGAGCAGCAACGCCGGTGCTTCAAGAATTTCTGTCATTTGAATGGCCCCTTTGATTTCGGGTTTGGTGCTGCTCCATCGGAGGCGGTAGCCCATTCCTGCGGCGATATTTTTGGGCAGAACCCCTTGGATTTGTGTGGGAATGAGGGTGTCGGTGACGCGGTTCAACACATATCCTTTGTTGAAATTGCCTTGATCATCGCTGAGTTCTAGCAGAAATTCATTGCCTTTTTCAAACGTGCCGATGTTTTTGATGAAGGGATTTTTATAGGTGGTGGCGCTATCGCC
>JACCDS010566447.1_pt1 | contig 50481 bp, 59 predicted proteins | sample 7446441 | NCBI WGS metagenome assembly JACCDS01 (sample SAMN15323445, study PRJNA562643) | freshwater metagenome | isolation source: river surface water | place: USA:Blue River Watershed | collected 2017-08-17 | reverse complement strand
TTTCTAAAATGACCTGGGAACTATATGAGGTCTGGTCCGAAGATTCTGAGGGCCACGAAGAGCTTATTGATACCACGAAGAGCCGCAAAGAGGCTCTCCAATTAGCCAAAAAGGCTATCAATGAAGGCGCAGACATCGCCAAAGTATTTAGAGAAACCGAAGAAGGCGACTACGAAGAAATTGAACGGTTGACAGCATGACAATTCGGTGCTATAATATATACTTACAGTTAACAAATAGGAGCAGACTGTGGCAACCAAATTGAAGAAAGCATCTATCGCTATCCGTGAAAAAGGCAAGCGTGATCTCAGCCCAAAGTGGGATGGGCAAGAATCGTGGACTGCCGATCAATTCGCCAAACATTTCCGCGTCAGTATGGAATTCTATCGTTTGGAACACACTGGCAAAGAACTGAAACCTAAGATCATCAATTGGATGTCTCAAGCCGGATTTGGAAAAGACATTATTGCGCAGTTCAAAAAAACCCGAGACAGTCGTTGTACCATTACTATGGGTGCTGTTGCTGCTAATCTGCTCAAAGGAATGCCAGACATTCGTGCTGATTTCAACGAAGGTCGTAGCACAGCAAAATGGTTGAGCGAACAAATCAACAAAGTAATGCAGGAAGGTGCTAAGGACGTTGAGGAAGAAGAAATTACTGAACAAAAAAATACTGTGCCAGTAATGTCCATCCAAGATCGTGTTCGAGAAGCCACTTTTGGTATGACTGAGGAAATCGAAGACGCTATTGAATCCTTTTCGGCAGACCCCGATTCATTTGATCCCAAAGCATTTAAGGTAGTAAATCTTCTGAGAGGTAAGCAGGCTAAGGCTGCACATGCTCGCATCATCCGTGATTTTTATCAGCGTCAATACGATGAATATCTAGAACTACAAGAAGGTAAATGCGAACAACTCAAAGAAGGTTACAGCCATTTGAGTAAAGCACAGATTAAGAAAATCATTGCATTTTATCATGAAATTCTTTCAGCTTGCGATATGATGATGCAAGAAGCTAAGGTTAATCGCAAGCCTCGTGCTAAGAAGTCTAAGCCCGTTGAGAAAATCGTTGAGAAGCTCAAGTATTGTAAGGGTAACGAACCGTTGAAATTGGTTTCTATTAGTCCGGCAGACATTGTGGGTGCCAAAGAACTGTGGGTTTTTAATATTAAAACCCGCAAGATGGGCAAATATGTTGCCACTGAATTCGCTGAACTCAGCGTAAAAGGTACCAGCATTATAGGCTTCGACGAAGCTAAAAGTGTGCAAAAAACACTGCGTAAGCCCGAGGAACAGCTCAAGGAGTTCAAGGCTGCGGGCAAGGTAGCTCTGCGCAAGTTCCTAGAGGACATTAAAGCAGTAGATATTAAGCTCAACGGACGTATTAACGAGGATACTATCCTACTCAAAGCTGGCTAAAATCATTTTTGTTAGGGTTTGATAAATAGTTGTATGGAAAATCAAACCCTAACATCTTCTATTGATATATTAAGTCAAGCACTAAAAGAACTCGCAGATCTTAAAAATAAAAAGTTCAGCGAAAAGTTTTTAGACTTTCATGCTGAGCCCGGGGCAACGAATGCGGGTCGAGGCATTATCTTCAGCGGCCAAGGTTCAACAAAACAATTAGTTTACCTACCAGATCCTGATAGGTTTTTCTCATCTGAATCTTTAGATCTTGCAAAAAATAAAAATATTTCTATAGCTGGTGTAAAGGTATTAGACACCACCGAAATAGGTCCTACTGTACTTAAAAGTAATTTAAGAGAAGTAGGAAGACTTCGCGGTCTTATCGTAGACGGCAGTGTAGTTATTGATAATTACATCTTTTATAATACTTCTTCCAACAGATTAGGTCTCGGTACTAATGAGGCCAATGCGGCCATCAGTGTTGCAGAAATGGGCGTAGAAGTGATGTTAGGCACTTCCGAACAAAGCCACGGTATTGTAGGTACTTATGCATCTACTGATTTTGATATTGTCACAGATAATATACCGAGACTCACTGTTAAAGCAAACGGAAATATAGATTTAGGAAATTCTAACAAAGCATCTCAGGTAAGAGTCCATGGTAAACTCAGCGTGGGCGTAAACAATCCCGATCCTAATGTTGATTTACATGTAGCTGGACCTGTAAGAATCAACAACAGGTTGCATATGTATGCCGACAAGCCTCCTATTAGCGGCAATTATAGTATAGGGGATATAATCTGGAATACCGATCCTAAACAAAAAGGTTTCGTAGGATGGGTTTGTACCAGAGCAGGGGATCCTGGTGTTTGGAACCAATTCGGCGAAATCAGATAATTGCCTAGTCATAGGCAACGGCGAAAGTCGTAAAAATTTATATTTAGAAAATTTTCAAAATAATTATACCCTTATAGGGTGTAATGCCATTTGTAGAGATATATCAGTAGATCATTTAGTAGTTTGTGACAAAAGAATGATCGAAGAAGTAGTCAATCATCCCCATAATATAAATTCTAAAATATATGTCAGAGACGATTGGTTTCACTATTATAGAAAAATTAAAAAAAATAAAAATGTAATTTGTCTCCCTGACATACCATATAGTCCAAAATATAAACAAGACGAAAAAAGAAATTGGGGCAGCGGAACATATGCTGTTCTACTTGCAGCTCAGATGAATTTCAAAAATGTGTTTTTAGTTGGTTTTGATTTATACTCTATTAATAACAGAGTTAATAATATATACAAAGATACTTCAAATTATTCACCGAGTCATCAGCAGCCAGTGGATCCGTCATATTGGATTTATCAAATAGCTCAAACTTTTTCTCTTTATCCCGACATACAATTTACTGTTATCAACCAACAAGAATGGAAACTTCCTATTGATTGGCAACGATTAAATGTTCGATTCAAATCTATAAATGAATTTTTACTTGACAATAAATATTCTAGTAGTATAATAACTACATAGAGGACTTGAATGACGCTCACCCCTCTCTAAATACTCTGCGTGTCATCAAACTTACTCGCTTATTTTTACAGGAGGCAAGAGATGGCGAAATATTATTCAACAAAAACTTATGGCAACGACAGGGGTCTCAGTTGCTGCTTTAGACAATGGCGTGCCACACATAGTCATTGTTCGTTACTTCATGGTTACTCAATTGGTATTAGACTTGTATTCGAATGTGATACTCTGGATGAAAAAAATTGGGGCATGGATTTCGGCGGGCTTAAAGAATTCAAAGCATGGGCCGACTATATGTTTGACCATACTACTGTAATTGCTCAAGACGATCCACTGTTAGATAGATTTAAAGCGATGTCCGGCTGGAGCAGTGATGCGGAACACGATGGCAATCCAGAACGTGTACAAACTGAACCTTATCGTCGCAAGGGTGCCTGTGACCTTCGCATAGTTGAAGGTGTGGGCTGTGAGTTGTTTGCTAAGATGTGCTATGACAAAATGGATTGGCTATTGAAGAACGGTGACCATCGTTATCCACTTAATCCAACTGTACGCATAAAGAGTGCAGAAGTATTTGAACACGCTGGCAACTCTGCTATCTACGAAGGTTAAATCTGTACTCATAAATAATCCCATGCATACATTTAATATTGATCAAATATCTGTCAGTAATAAAAATAAAATATTTTTAATTGCAGGGCCGTGTCAAATTGAAAGTCGTGATCACGCTGAAGAAACTGCTGGTAGAATAAAAGAAATCTGTAATTCTCTTAACATTGATGTAATTTATAAAAGTAGTTTTGATAAAGCTAATCGTTCTAGTATAGGAACTAAAAGAGGATTAGGAATCGACGAAGGATTAAAAATACTCAATCATGTAAATGAAAAAATCAAGATTCCTGTACTTACAGATATACACGAAAGTTATCAAGCAAAGTTGGTTGCTGATGCTGGAGTAGATGTAATACAAATTCCTGCTTTTTTATGTAGACAGACCGATTTATTATTGGCTGCAGGACAGACCGGCTTGACTATCAATGTCAAAAAAGGTCAGTTTCTTGCACCACACGACATGAAAAACGTAGCAGAAAAAATTGCCAGCACTGGTAATCATCGTGTAATGTTATGTGAAAGAGGATACACTCATGGATATAACAATCTCGTTGTGGATATGCGTAGTCTACCTATTATGGCAAGCACCGGGTATCCAGTGGTTTTTGATGCCACACATTCTGTTCAGCAGCCTGGAGGATTGGGAACGAAGTCAGGCGGAGATCGCGAAATGGTGCCCTACTTGGCGAGGGCTGCTGTAGCCACAGGATCAATCGCAGGAGTGTTTATGGAAGTTCATGAGGATCCAGACTCTGCGCCCAGTGACGGGCCAAACATGATTAAAATGGATCATCTTTTTTCTACTTTAGAAGAATTAATTTATATAGATAGCTATGTCAAATCAAGAAGAACTAACTAAAGAGCAAAGGCGAGCTCTAAAGGCAGCTAAGAGATTGGCCAAAGCTGAAAAGTTCTCTAACGAAATTAAATCAGTTGAATATCCTCAACATTTTAACTTTACTGATAGTAATCGTCCTACTATTTTATGTGTACGATTTGGCAATCGATATGGAACAGAATATGTAGAAAGATTAAGAAATATGGTTTCTAGAAATCTTTCTATACCGTACAATATGGCCTGCCTAACAGACGATCCGAAACCCATAGAAGGTGTACAAACACTGTATCAACCTAATGCAGGATATCTGAAAGGCTGGTGGCACAAGGTTCATATGTTCGATCCGTCTCTGCCCTTAATCGGAAAAATTTTATATTTCGATTTAGATGTTGTTATACATAGACCCATTGATAAGTTACTCACGGCTAATTTAGGTTCTTTTGTCGCTATACATGATTTCAATAGAAAATTTTTCAGTAATTGGTCTCATATGAATAGTTCAGTTATGCTTTGGACACACGGTGAACAAAGACATATATGGGAAAGTTTTTCTCAAAATCCAAAAGAAGCACAAAGATTGCCCGGTGATCAAGATTATATTTGGAAAATATCACGATCATATGTTAAATTTTGGCCTAAAGATTGGATACAAAGTTACAAATGGGAAATCAGGAGCAGAGATCAACTCATCGTTCGAAATGGTAAAAGACAATTTCGAACTGATGACCATGATATAGAGCCTGATAAAGATTGCTGTGTTACTGTATTTCATGGGGATCCGAAACCACAGGATGTTAAGGACAAATTTGTTGTTGACAATTGGTGTTGAAGATTGTATAATAATACAATGACTAAACGCATAGGCTTCGCTTGCAAATGGATCGACCATCCCGGACAGGTAGATGGTATCAAGCCCAAAGACGACTGTAAAAAGTACAACACAGGTTCGACTACTGTAGCCTGGTTGAACAGACAAACTAAGGATGTGGCTGTAGAAAAACTATGGTCTTTGATGCAACAGAACATCGAATCTAGTCGCCTCCTTGTTGAACGAGTAGGAGGACTCGATGAAAATCTTAGAATGGTTCGACTCAGCAGCGATATACTTCCTGTATACACTGAGCCAACTTGGAGCTGGTTTTGGCGGACTCCCGATGTCCGAGCCTATTGCGAAAGAGAGTTTGGACGTGTGGGAGATCTGGCTCGCTCGATGGGCGTTCGGCTTAGTTTTCATCCTGGGCAGTTTACTGTCCTTGCTAGCGATAACGATGATATTGTAAATAGAAGTATCGAGGAGTTTGAATATCATGTGGACATGGCTCGCTGGATGGGATTTGGCAAAACGTTTCAAGACTTTAAAATCAACGTTCATATCGCGGGTAGACGAGGCCCCGATGGAATACGTGCTGCGCTACTTCGGATGACACCTGAGGCTCGTAATACACTAACTATTGAGAATGATGAAATTTCGTGGGGTACAGATGCTAGTCTAGAGCTAGTCGATGATTGTGCGTTAGTGTTAGACATACATCATCATTGGATACACACAGGAGAATATATCAATGCGGACGACGACCGTGTTAAAAGGATTATTGATAGTTGGCGTGGTCAGCGTCCTGTCATACATTATAGTGTGTCACGGGAAGAGCATCTTACTGGCCATCCCGGACACCAGCGCCCCGATCTTCGGACGCTACTAGAAAGCGGACACAAAAAAGCAAAACTCAGAGCACATTCAAACTTCTACTGGAACACAGCAGCAAATGAATGGGCACTGAGTTTTAGGGATAACTTCGACATCATGTGCGAGAGCAAAGCGAAAAATCTCGCATCGTTCGCACTCTACGAAGAAGCTAAAAGATTAGGCCTTTGATTTTGGCTTACGTCCTGATTTCTTAGCAACTGCTTCTTTGGCTTTGACTGCGGCTTTCTTAGCACCAGCTTTAGCTTTTTCGGCAACTACTTTGACATCAGCGGCGTCAACCTTACCGTCCTTATTTGCGTCTGCAGTTTCTTTGACACCACAAACGACGTTTTGAACGGCAGCCTTAACGTCAGCAGAATCAACTTTTCCGTCCTTGTTTACATCCAAACTTTTTGAGCTACGGTTGTAATAGATGAAAGCGCCGATAACCACTGCGGCAATAGCTAGAAGTACGATTTCCATAGGTTTTTCTCCTTGTGGTTTATTTATACGGTAAATATAAACATGCTACATTTTATTAAAAGTCTAAAAGAAAACACCGATAAACGAGAAATTTATCAAGATAAATTAAAATTCGGTAAAGATGAACTCGCGCCAGTGATGAGTGAAGCTACAGTCAAATATCACTATGATGGATTAGCCAGCAAGTATTCGGAACGCTATAATAAAGGTGAAGGTGATGCTGATTTTAATTATGGCGGTGCTATGCTGCACAACATCTTTTTCGCTAATCTTACCCCGCCCAGGGCTGCTAATAAACCCGAGGGGATCAGTAAATCTTTGATAGAAGACAAGTATGGCAGCTTTGACAAATTCAAAGAAGCCGTAGAAAAAACTGCTATGAGTATACAGGGCAGTGGTTGGCTATATATGGATATGAGTGGAGAGATCCACATCATACGCAATCACGAATATAAAAAGAACATGAGGATTGCGCTGTTGATTGATTGGTGGGAACATGCTTGGGCCCTTGATTATCAACAGGATAAGGCCAAATACCTTAACAATATTTGGCGTATCATCAACTGGGAAGTTGTTGATATTCGACTACAAGGAGCATAAAATGTTAGATACAATCGTATTATTATTAGTGGGTGCTTTTATTGGTTGGCATTTTCCTGAGCCTGCATGGGCTAAGGTAATCAAAGCCAAAATTTTATCAATGATTAAGAAATAAGGAGATAGTATGGCATACTCAGAGAAAGTAATTGATCACTACGAAAACCCTCGTAATGTCGGTAGTTTCTCTAAGGATGATCCCGAGGTAGGCACCGGTATGGTTGGTGCTCCTGCCTGCGGGGACGTAATGAAACTACAAATCAAAGTCAACGAAGAGGGAATTATCACAGATGCGAAGTTTAAAACTTATGGCTGTGGTTCGGCAATCGCGTCGAGTTCACTCGCAACAGAATGGCTCAAAGGCATGTCTTTGGATCAGGCAACTGCTATTAAAAATTCAGAGATTGCGGAGGAACTAGCATTGCCCCCAGTTAAAATACACTGTTCTATCCTAGCAGAAGATGCTATCAAAGCAGCCATAGCAGACTATAAACAAAAACATGATATCATTGACACCGTTAGCAGCTGAAAAAGTTCGTACACATTTACAGCGTAGAGGTAAGGGACACGGTATCAAAGTAGGTGTAAAAACCACAGGATGCTCGGGTCTAGCCTATGTTCTTGAATACGTAGACAATCCATTAAACGAGGATCTAAGTTTTGTCAGTGAGGGCATTCATGTTTTTGTAGATCCTAAAGCACTGTCTTATGTTAACGGCATGACCATGGATTGGGTTAAAAATGGTTTAAATGAAGGATTTGATTTTATTAATCCCAACGAACGAGATCGCTGCGGATGTGGAGAAAGTTTTAGAATTTAGACACTGGCCAGTCTAAACTTGCTGGCATATCCCAGATTTTCTTTTGTTCAACTCCTTTACGTTGAGCAAACTTTTTTGCATCGCAATTAGAACAACAGTGAAAATAATTATTACTTAATCTTTTACTGTGTATTTTTTTAAGTTCTCGTTTAAAAACCTCGTCACAGTTATCACATCTAAGGACCGCTAGGGTCTTTTTTCTTTTATACCTATGCTTTTTTCCTAATTTGCTGACACGGATATACTCTACGATTTCTGTTTCAATTTTTAAAAACATAAGTTATTTACATTAGGCTTATAGAATTTTGGGCTAAATAATGGAGTAATCTTTATTCTTGGGAAGAAATATGGCAAGAAAAATCATAGACATCGGTACCATAGGCAATGACGGTACTGGCGATAGTATCAGAGACTCATTTCGAAAAGTAAACGATAACTTTAGAGAACTCTATAGCTCATTAGGACTCGGCGAACTATTAACTTTTACTGGATTAAGTGATACTCCAAACTCCTATGCTGGGGCGGTTGGAGAGAATAATAATACTGCATTGCTCACAGTCCGAGATGATGCATTAGGTGTTAAATTTAAAAATCTAGTAGCCGGTGTTGGAATGTCTTTAAATTTTCCAACTGACAGAGATGAAATAGAAATCAACTCAGAATTTTCATCTATACAGTCGGATCCGAATCCAAAACTAGGCGGAAATTTATCAGTAAAGTCTGGGGGTATCACTTATAGAATTACTGATTTAGGATTGCCCGGCGGTGACACTGATGCAACCAGTAAATTATATGTAGACTCTAAAATAGCCAGAGCAGGTACTAATGCTAGAGACACTAATAATGCCGAGCGTCCAGAATGGGGGAGAATGTCCGGGCCATTGATTCTTGCTCGAGATCCCGAACCCGATGACGATCAAGTTTATGATGGTTTAATTGCAGCAACCAAGAGATATGTAGATAATGCAGCATTCGGGTCGATAGCTAATTTATTTGTGGCTACATCAGGTCAAGACGAACGGCCTGGTGTTTCTCCTCAACTACAAGGGCGAGCACTGGCCTATGCCTATAGAACATTCGAAGCTGCTCTTAAACGTGCAGAAGAATTATTATTAGAATCAAGAGTAGAAATAGGACCTTATAAAAAGGTTCTGACTTACAATAATGGTTCTGGTATTTGTACTCTAGAGGAAATAGATACAGCACCGTCTCCGGCTTCGGGAAATGGTTTCTCCGGAGTAGCCGTGATGAGTATCGATACTGCGGCTATAAATTTACCCGGAGTAAACTACTATGCCGGAGACATCATAACCATTCAGGGCGGAACGTTAGCGCCAGGGGGATCGAGAGCTACAATCGAAGTGTTAACAACTGCTACCGCTCCGGGTCCAATTTTATCCTTTAGATTATTATCCGGTGGTTCTTATTTGGTTCCACCTTCGTCAATAGCGGCTCCTGTTTCTAATGAACAAAATCCGTTATCGGCAGGTGCAACTTTTAATTTAACCTTTAGAGTAAACGGAGTTCGAATTCTATCTGGAGGCACAGGGTACAGTCTGGTATCTGTAAGAATTTTAGGTGGAGGCGGAACTGGGGCTTTTGGTACAGCACAGGTAGTTGGCGGAGTTATTACTTCTATCAGCATAGACGATCCCGGAAGCGGGTTTACCTCGGCGCCCGCCGTTCAGGCAGATCTACCAAGACTCTTTATAAAAACAGAAGGTTATAGAACTGATTTTTCTGGAGACTATAGTACAAATACTGCAGAAGCTTTCAGAGGAAGAGATATTAGAGAAGGTCTATTTCTACGAGGAGAAGAGAGCGGAGCATTAGCTCAAATTCTAGCTCACACTGGAGAATTAGACAGCCAAGGTAGAGAAATCTTTGATGTAGATATTAAATTTGGTGTGTTTCAAATAGGTGAAGCCATTTCTTATGGTGATGTTACTAAAAACATTCAAATAAGCATTATCGTAGAAAGTGGAGTTTATGAAGAAAATTATCCGTTAAAAGTTCCACAAAACGTTGCCATAGTTGGAGACGAATTTCGTCGAGTTATTATTAGACCCAAAAAAGGAACTAGCGCCAGTCCTTGGGCATTTATCAAATTCCGCAGAGACATTGATGTAGACGGAATGACCGTTGCTGATAGACTATATGGATATCATTATCTTCATGATTCTTCTCTGCCGGTATATCCGAAAATTAATAATGCAGGAGGAAATAAATCTGCTGCGAGATTAATTGATCTCAATCGGTCTTTTTTACAAGAAGAAGTAATAGCTTGGATTAACAGTCAAATCGCTAGCAACACTGCTCCGTTTAGTAGTTTGTTTCAATATGATCAAACTCTTTGCAAAAGAGATGTTGGCCTAATAGTAGATTCAATTTCCTTTGATTTAAAATACGGGGACTATAACAGAACTATATCCGCGGGATTAAAATATTATCAAAATGCCAGCGGTCTAATTGCCATTGGAGCACAGCTAAATCAAACATTGGCAGCTATAGATAGACTAAATGTTCTCATAAACAGCGTCATCAGCAATACAGAAGTTGACCCAGCACTGTCTCAGGTATTCACGCAGGTTATTGATCCTGCAATTGTTGCCGAGGTAGGATCTACAACTATTGTAAACAGTTTAATCACTGCCCTAAAAGACATCATGAGTGAATCGGGCGGGCTTTCTGGCAATGTTAACTTTCCTAAAGAAAACGAACAGATGGATGTTTTCTTATGTAATGATGCGGTGATTCTAAGAGCAATGACTGGTCAAGGTCACGGTGGATTTATGATGACACTTGACCCCACTGGTCAGATTCTTGCTAAATCACCTTATGCTCAAGAATGCGCATCTTTCAGTAGATCTATAGATACTCAAACATTTGCCGGGGGTATGTTTGTAGATGGTTTCTCGGGAAATTTACAATTCACCCATGAAACAACTGTTCCTGGAAGTGACAACAAAAGAATTACAGTATCCGGATTAGATAGATTTCCGCAACTACCTGCTTCGTTTATCGTTGACGATACTGTTTACAGAATTAACTATGTTAGAGATTATGTATATAATCCCAACGGTTCGACTGCTACATTTGTTCTAGACGATCCAACTCCTTTTGATAGAACACCCGGAAAACAAACCTGTACCATTTCAGTTGGCAGCCCGGCAACAATTACATCAACTGCTCATAGACTTCAGCCAGGATCAATTATTGTATTTTCGGTCATTGGCGGTAGTTTACCCGGAGGGATAATTGCAGGTAGAGAATACTACGTAATAGCTACTGCTTTAACTAATAATACATTTAGAATTTCAGCCACTGCCGGTGACCTTACAGCGGTTGTAACTACCACAGCAGGTTCGGGAACATTCCAATATCAAAGAACCTATGAAGTGCTTATGCCAGGTAATAGATCTATGCTGTGTAATGACTATACACAGATCAATGATCTAGGATATGGTATAATTGCTGTGAATGGTGGTTTAGTTGAAGCAGTTTCTATGTTCACCTATTACTGCCATATATCTTATTATTCTCTAAGAGGTGGTCAGATTAGATCAGTGTCTGGGTCGTCTGCTCACGGAGTGTATGCACTAGTAGCACAAGACTCTGACCCTTTAGAAGTTCCAACACCAACTGGTGTTTATTTTGAATTACAACAAAGAGCAATAGTTTATTCTGTAGGTAGTTTTTCAAATACTGCAGGTGGATTGTTTATCTATGTTGATGGTTTCAATTATATTCCCACTTCGGGATCAGAAATAGAAATTGATCATGGATATAGATTGTTTAGATATCCGATCAATTCTGTAGGTACCGCAGGTAATCCTCCAGGAGTGGTAAGATTAAATCTTACCACAGCAGATGGTGCAGCCAGTGATGGTTTGGAAGATGCCGTACCTGACGGTACAGTGGTCACAATAAGACAGCTATCAAAACTTATTTTAACAGGCGATCTAGTCGACGTTGCTGTTAGACCGTCTACTGGTTTGGTATTAAACGACATTGATGACGTTTATCGAGTTCTACAGTTTGAAGAATATCAAGATCCTCTAGGACCATATACCGTTAGAATTACTAACTCTGCAGTAACCGGACAACCTTCTCAAATATCTCTGGTTGTTACTATTACAGATATAGCTGCTGATGTTTGTACAACTTCTACAAATCATAATTTAATAGAAGGTGATGTTTTTGTAGCAGATACTACTGCTAATGGATTTACATCTGGCACTACTTATTATGTAGTGAGTGTTCCTCAATACAATCAATTTAAATTATCAACAACCCCTGGAGGTGGAATATTACCTCTAACCCCCGGCACAGGATTAACTCTAACTGGCGCAGTAAGTCATAAATTTATAGAAAATTATCAGTTTACTGTAAACAGTGTAGGAGGAAGTTTACCAGCGGGTCTAAATTCTGAACAAATTTATTTTGTTGTCAGTTCAGGCCTAACTGTTACTTCTTTCAGATATTCCGAGACTAAGAATGGTGCCATAGTATCTACTTCTAGCAACGGCTCTGGGGTTTTTCAACTAGCTCCGGAAGGACTGACTAGAACTACGCTGAGAGAAAATTATAATTACGTAGATCTCAGTGTGCATAAATCAGGAGAATTCGTATCGGGGTCAACAAAGATCTGTACCATAACTATTGGTAGTCCTACGTTGATTGATTGTGTAGGTCACGGGTTTAGTATAGGCGATGTTATTAGATTCTCAACAACTGGTTCATTACCATCCGGTCTAAGTGCAACCAGTCAATACTATCATATTATCAGTGACGGATTTGGTGCTAATCAATTCAGAATATCTTTAGATCCCAACGGCTTACTTGGTCGTGTAGACGTCGAAACCAGTGGAACACAAGCTGGTACACATACTGTAGGACTGGTCAAAGGTAGAGTCGGGGATATATCTTTTGCCGTGGTTCCTGTGTCACCAGCAGACGAAAATAGAATTGTCGGTACCAGAATGATGTTTTATGGTATCGAATATACGGTTGTTACCTACGACAATACTAACGTTACCAACGATATATATGCTCGAGTTACACTTAACAAACCATTAGAACATAGTCTATTACAATATCAAGGTACTACATTCTTAAAAACTTCTGTGGCTGCTAGAAGCCTGGCTGCTCAAGGTGACTTGACTATTAGAATTTCCTTAACCAGAGTAACGGGCCACGATCTTCTTGAAATCGGAACTGGTGGTTACGCCGATACCAATTATCCAAACGAAATCTATGGTCCTCCTGTTAATTCATTGAACGAAGCCAATGAAGTTGAAGAACGAGATGTAGGTCGTGTATTCTATGTGACCACCGATCAATTCGGTAACTTTAATGTTGGACCTTACTTCCGAGTAGACCAAGGTACAGGACGAGTAACCTTTTCAGCTGCACTGGCATTGAGTAATTTGGATGGATTGGGCTTCAGACGAGGCGTTCCTATTTCTGAATTCTCTGTTGATGCGACATTCGTAGATAATGCTGTTGATAAAGTTCCAACAGAAAATGCTGCAAGGGGATATATTGAAAGAAGACTAGGTATAAGTCATACTGGGGCTGTTATCGAAGCTAATCAGCTTATTCCGGCAGGTGGTGGATTCATGAGTTTAGATGGTCAGTTGGCCATGAAAGCCAATATGGATCTAAATAATTTCAAAATTGTAAACCTAAACGATCCGACTGATCCCAAGGATGCTGTAAATCTTAGAAGTTTAACATTTTCTAATTTGCAAGAATTTGAAGTTGACAATGTCGACGCTGGTGATTTGTTAGCTTTTAGCGGAGTCGGAAATACTGCGGTTAACGCCAGTGTGATCGGTGATATCAGTTTTGAACTACGTACAGGATTAGATTCTACTCTTAATAGAATAGATGCACAGATTGTTGCAGGTGCTATTGTAGATTCGGATGTTAATTCTGCGGCAGGTATTGTTCAAAGCAAACTAGTATTAAATCTTGCTTTAGAACGAGCTGCGGCACCGACTGGTACTGTACAAGACAAACAGGCAGCCAGTGGTCTAGCATCATTCGACACTGCGCAATTTACAGTTACAGACGGTTTTGTCACTCTTAAAAACAGTGGAATAGCCTTTTCTAAATTAGAAAATGTTGCAGCAGACAGTGTTTTGGGCAATTCTGGATCTTCGCCTACTGCTCCTAGTAATGTCACATTCGCCACTGTGGTCAACGAAGGTGGTGCTGTTAAGAAAAGTCAATATACTTCGCAAGGGGTATTGAGAAGAACTGGTAGTGGTTTTACCAACGACAGCGACTTTACACTGACTTCAGTGTCTGCATTATGGACTGGTGCTGAGGCCAATCACTTGGTCATAAGAAATTCATCTGGTGATATTGGGGCCAACGTAGGTAATTTCAATCAATTACAAATAGATGGATCATTGGCCTTAGACAGTAGTACTTCGGGTGTCACAGGTTCGTTTATAAGATTATTTGCTCCCAGCAACGCTGGCGGCATTCTCTGTGGTAATGGTAGCCTAGCATCTGATAGAAAAAATCAATATAGAAATGACATTCACGAATTTCAAACACAGGATGGTATTGCTAACGCACCGATTGTAGCATCTAGTGTGCAGGCTTTGATATTAACCACGGGCGGTACTACAACAAACGGCACAGTTACTGGTTATTGGTCGCTGTCTTCGGGTTCTAGATTCCAGGCCACATATTCTGCAGACGTTGCAGAATACTATGAAGGCGATGCTGTCTATGACGTAGGCACTGTATTAATATTTGGCGGCGATAAAGAAGTTACCACTACAAATGAAAAGGCTGATACTAGAGTAGCTGGAATTGTTTCAGAGAATGCAGCATTTGTAATGTATGATGCCTGTCCTGGAATAAAAAATCTAGTTGCACTTACTGGTAGAGTTCCTTGTAAGGTTGTTGGAAAAATACGCAAAGGTGATCTACTGATAACCAGTGGAATAAAAGGAGTAGCTGTGGCAGCTAATGGTAAAATTGATGTAGGTACTTTGGTCGGTAAAGCACTAGAAGAATATGATTCAGATCATATTGGTATGATTGAAGTTGCAGTGGGGAGAGCATAATGTCGTTTAATCCTAATATAACACCTGGTAGTCCTCCACTGCTGTGGAGTAATATCGACGAAGCGTTTAGTAAAATAAATGAGAATTTTGATATTCTAGTAGCAACTATAGGTGCAGGCTCTGGTTTAATACCTTTAGATTTTAATACTCTAGACACTAATGTTAGTCCAACTGTCAGCGACACTTATAGCCTAGGCAGCAACACTAATCGTTGGCGCAGTGTCTATACCGAAGAGTGGAGCAGCATAGGTGCGAGTGTATTAAACGGTGTCTGGATTGGTACTGCACAGATCAAGGGTATATCCGGTACCGTCGATTTACCTGCAAACTCAACCGTTAACGGCAATCTTATAATAGATCCTGATAAAACGTTTTTTAAATCTGCACAAGTAGACAACGGTGATCGAATAGAAGCCAATGAATTCAGCGACACATTAAATTTTATATCAGGTACAGGTATCGTAATGACTGTGGGCAGTCCCGGAGAATCTATCACAGTTACCAATGATGGAATTGTTACTATCAATGGTATCGATGGAATTACAGCAACCACCGTATCGGGAACAACAACTATCAGCAATGCCGGAGTAAGAAGTTTAACCAACATAGGTGCTTTACCGCTGGGAAGAACAGTAGGAGCGGGTATTTACATCGATGCTAGTATAGGTGCTGGAATAAAAATTACCAATACAGGTATTTTAGGTTTTGATAATTCGGGATTCGGTACAAATGTTTCGGTGGATCAAGCAACAGGTTTGGCCACAGTGAATCTAAGTACTGGTGTAGTTACTACAGCAGCTTTTAGAAATATTGCAATAACAGGCACAGCTGGTCAACCAACAATAGCTGCAGATTCGCCGGCGGATACATTAACATTAAACGCCGGTTACGGTATCATAATAAATTCGTCCGATGATCCGGAAATAATTAGTTTCTCTATAGATCCGGAAATAGATATAAAAGGTTCTGTCGTAGGAAATGATTCATCTGTAATTGTCGACGCTGAAGATAGAAAAGTCTATGCTGATTTAATTGGTAATGTAATTGGTTCAGTGTTTGCTGATGATTCTTCACAGATCGTAGACGGAAACTCTAGAACTGTATACGGCAACATCGAAGCTACAACATTAAGAACAGCAGAACAAAATATTGTCTTAGGAGAAAGTGCAGGAGCAATAACTCAAGGCACTCAAGCCATAGCTATAGGTAGGTTAGCTGGCCAAACAAATCAAGGCTTACGTGGTATTGCTATAGGACATCAAGCAGCAACTACTAATCAAGGAACGAGAGGTATTGCGATCGGAACGGCTGCAGGATCAAGCGGTCAAGGTGATTTTGCTATCGCCATAGGACAAGATGCTGCAAATATCAACCAAGGCACAGAATCTATCGCTATTGGTACTAATGCAGGCGGAACGGGCCAAGGTGCTAATTCTATCGCTATTGGGCGTAACGCTGGTGCTACAGGTACTTTTGCAGGCAGCATTATATTAAATGGTACAGGAACTTCTATAGCGAGTTCAGCGGCAGGTTTCTATGTCGATCCTATCAGAAATCAAAGTGGGGCCAGTGGTGTTATACAGTATGATGCAACAACTAAAGAAATTTCCTACAGTTCTATCATAGGTTCAGTCAGTGGAACGTTTACTGGAAATATCTTTACTAACTTGATTGATTCAGCAGATTCGTCAGCGATTACTGTAACTCCTGCAGTAATTTTCAGTTCAGACGTCACTGTAGAAAATGAATTAATAGTAAGTGGAAGTAGAATTATTAATTTAAATCAACTGAAAACTATAGTAGCAGCAAGCTCTAGCTTCAGTGATTTCCAAACAAGAATAGCAGCATTGGTATAATGGAGCGATAAATGGCAAAACAAACGATTAATGTAGGCACAAGTCCAAATGATAGAAAAGGCGATAGCCTTCGTATCGCGTTCCAAAAAGTCAATGCTAACTTTACAGAACTTTACACATTATCTGGTAGCACAGGCGACTTAACAGAACTAGCACAAGACGCTGTGGCGCAGATGATAGTCAGCGGCAGCCATCAAGGAGTGACTGTGAGCTATAATGACACCACCAACAAATTAAATTTTGTTGTAGAACAGGACCTAGACGGAGGATCGGCCTCCACTGTGTTTGATGATGATAATACCATTGATGGAGGCGGAGCTTAAAAATGGCAAGAAAAATCCAACTAAGAAGAGATACAGCAGCGAATTGGACAAGTACTAATCCTGTGCTGGCACAAGGTGAAATCGGTTTAGATATCACCAACATGAAAATTAAAATAGGCATAGGTGGTGATCCTGGGTCTAGGTGGAACAACCTTCCTTATTGGGATGATGAGGAAACTAGCTTATCAAATTATGCAGGACATATTGTACCTAGCACAGACAATACCTACGACCTAGGTGCTCCTGACAAACAGTGGCGAGACATTTATGTCAGCAATGGATCAGTATATATTGGCGATATCAAACTCAGCAACGACAGCGGTACGCTGTTAGTACAACAGGTTACAGATCCAGGATTAGAGACAGAAGAACCAGTGCCAGACGCTCCGGGTGTGGTAACTACTGATAGATTAGTCCACGGTGAATGGACCGTTAATCTCAGCTCAGATGGTACACTAATAGCACCTTCCGCTATCGCATTCGGTGACGGTAACCGTACCAATATTAATCAGGTAAACAACAACTTTGTAATCACAACCAATACCGGCCCTGGTAATCCATATAGTTGGACATTTGACGAGTTTGGTAATCTTACTCTGCCGGGTGGTGCTGTTATAGACACCTACAATAACGGTGGTGAGAACGCAACATATCTCTGGAGTGCCCCTGGCGAAATTATAGCAGTTCGAGGTATAATTGCTGAAGGAGTCTTCGGCGGTGGAATCGATATCAACCCCAACGGAACTGTTGGTATAGTTGCTCAAGATGGTGAAGCCAGTACCGGTTGGAGTTTTAATGTGGACGGTAGTTTAACTTTACCTAACCTTTCCGTAATTGCTGTCGATGGTACTAATGTTGAAGTTCGTAATGTGACTAATTTCAATGTCGAAGCCGCAGGTGTTGTCAATATCTATACTGACACAGAAGGCAGTGGTCATCAATGGCAATTTGGTGACGATGGTAATCTACAACTGCCCGCAGGCGGCGACATTGTAGACAGCACAGGTAATTCAGTGTTAGGTGGCGGTGGTGGATCTATCGCAGTTGGCGACGGCTCTGGCCCCAGCGTCGAAAATGTCACAGAGATTTTAATCAACGGTACAGTTACAGAAATTGAACCTGGATTGGTTGGTGTCAGCGTTACTCCTAATATCCCCAACACTAAGAAAGGATTCATCAACTTAGTAGGTAACAGACCCAACGATGAAGATGATGTGTTTTTTGAATCTGTGGCCGTACATGAGCAGTATGCCTATGTTCTAGGAGAAGATGAATTCACAGACGGCAGCGACGATTTGCCCACGATATGGAAGTTCAATCTCGAAACTGGTGAACTGGTATGGACAAAGAAAATCATTGCAGGCAGTGGTGCTGAATTTGATTTCGAAATCACTTCAGAAGTCATAACCATCACTAATATAGTTTCAGGTGGTGGTCGTTATCTAGTCAATGAAGAACTACACTTCTACGGTTGGCGCTGGAACGGTAACGACATAACTAATCTGGTCACAGTGGTCGTTGACTCTGTAGACGAAGATGGTATCATACAGTCAGTGTCTATCAAACCAGGTTACAACCTAACAGGTATCAGTGACGGTACATTCACTAATCAGATCGCTGACAACGACAACGCTGTAGGCACCCCCGTGGGCATAACCTATGACACTGACAACGATGTCGTGATTGTGGTACAAGAATATCGATCAGGACAAGGCGATGCGGTATATGACACTTATTGGGAATGGGTAAATGTCCATGCTGTCAATCCCAGCACGGGGAATATCGTAGAAACTACTACATTAGCCACCAACGGAGACATTTATCCCAACGCTGTGAGAGTGAATCCCAATACTGGTCAACTGGTAGTAGCAGGAGAGAAATACGGCGAGTTTAGACAGTTTGGTACGCTGACTATCCTCAACGGCTATAACGGCTATTTTGATATATTAAAATCAGATCTGGATCCAGAACACTATCCTGGATCGCCCTATGACGATTATTACGATTTCTGGATTTCAGGTACAGGCATCGCCAATGTTAACAATGTTAATGGCGTCAACGAGTATCCAAATCTATCTACAACAGTAAGACAAGGCAGTGGTGCGGTGTTTGAAATTGATAACACTGGTGAAGGCACTTACTATACGGCTGGTACTCTGAACCCTGGTATTAACTATCGTGCGGGACATAAGATCAAGGTGTTAGGCACTGATTTAGGTGGTGCGACGCCAGCCAATGACTGTATTATAACTGTAGACTCTGTGGGACCAAGTGGCGATGTCGCTGGGTGGAGTGTGTCGGGTACAGCGGCAGGCACTACTTATACGACATATTCAGGTGTTTCTGGCACAGCATATCAGTCTGGTAGCGGACTCACCGTCAACGCCTTTGCCAATGGACAAACAGGTGCGGTTGGTATTAATTACTTTGGAAATTACGGAACTGGATATGTCAATGGTGATGTAGTCACTATCGCAGGTACACTATTTTCTGGTGGTACCAGTCCCACAAACGACGTCACATTCACTATCAACAACGTGGGTGGCAGTGGCGAAGCATATGGTTGGGATAACACAACTGTCACGGGTTCTGCTCCCAACGATAGATTAAGAATACGAGTTGACGGTGTAGACTTTAGCACACCGGGCGGTTCGTGGACTATGAAACAAAGCCTAGACGGCGAAGCATTCCTTTGGACACAAAACTGGAGCAATGCTATTGGTGGCCCTTCGGGGGATCGTTTCTATGACTTCTGTTGGAGCCAAGACAACAACAGCATATTTGCTGTGGGCCGTGGACGCTACGAAACTACTTACAATCAAGCATTGGTAGTCAAATTCAATGCTTCAACAGGCGCTGTTATATGGGGCAAAGACATTAAGTTTTCTGAAGCCGCGAGTGAGAACAGAGAAGCCCGTGCTGTGTGTCTAGTGCCTGGTAGTTCAGACATCATAGTAGTGGGCGGTTGGTACAATTCTATTGGTACTCAATACGACGAAATGATCGTAACAAGGCTCACAGAAGCAGGCGTGGCTGTATGGCAAAAACTCTACTTCTGGAACGACAATGCCGCCGGCTACGATGTAGACTTTGAATTCAGCATCAATCCTATGGGCAATAATGTGGTCATAGGTGCTGATCTATATACACCAGATGACAATGGTATAGGATACGTCATCATAGATCCTGCCAACGGTGACATTGTAGATCACAGAGTATTGAGTGCTGATGGTAACGGCAACAGGGTAGGAAGAAACGCATCATCATCACAGTGGTCCGCTGTTTACAGTCCTGAAGAAGGCGAAGACTATTTTATTGGAGCAGGTTATACTTTGGCTCCCACTGACGGTGATGACAACGGTCTGTTGATCAAGTTACCATTAGATGGCTACAAGAATCTCAACGCAGGCGAGAAGGTAAGCCTAGGCGAGCATATCTTAGCCAGTTACATGTGGGCTGTGTCCCCAGTAACTCCGGCGTTTGACAGTTTCACTGCTACAGAACATACCAATACCATTGAGAGTGGAGCACTGACCAAAAACTTCCAGACTGCTCAACCAAGTAACGCATCACAGGTATTCCGCTTCGACATCACTGATGACAGTTTAGGCTATCTAGAGTTCGGCGACGGCAGCAAGCAGAGTTTTGCCACACATGTGATACCACAGATTCCTGCAGCCAATGATTATTATCTCACAGCACAGGATTCAGGCAAGCATATATTCTTTGAAAGTGAGAGCGGTGAAGTTTACATTCCACACTGGACTGTGGAAAACCTACCCGTGGGATTCACAGTAACCATAGTCAACACCACTGGCAGCAACTGTTACATCACCTGTCTAGGTAATCTAGTAGGTGACAATCGCGGTAGATTAAAACTGGCAGGCAGGAACTTGGAAACATCCTTTGTAGGCGTGCCAGATAGTGGTTCAGGATCTATGGTAACACTATTAAAGGTTAAGAGTGGTTACGACATGAACAACACTGAATTTGATACAGTATATCCGGACATATGGGTTGTCAGCGGTCCTGGCGATTTATTTGATGCAGACTAAGGAGTCACTGTGAGTATCATACAGACCATCATAGGCACTAACCTTACTATCAGCGGCGTAGCACCTCCGCCCTCATTATCTGTTTCAGGCGTATCAACCTGGATGGACGAAGGCTCTATCAATACCGCTACCTTAAATCATTCAAATGTAGTCAACACCACAACGATCTATTGGCAGATAGTCAACGGAACTACCAATGACAGCGATTGGGTAGGAGGCACGGCTCCCAGCGGAAGTTTCAATGTGACCGGCAATGGAAGTCCTCAATTCAGTTGGGAAACTGCCAACGATCTTACCACAGAAGGCGAGCAGTTCTACACACTAAATGTTGGAACTTACTCTGGCGGTACAGACATTTATACCAGCACACTCTATATCACAGATACCAGTGTGGCATCATTTACCTATGATGACTTTACCATAGAGTGGTGGGACAAGACTTTGAGCGGGGATGCTTATCCAAGACCCTGGGCTATTGGACTATGGCCCGATCACAGTATCGCTATCAGTTATGAAGGCGGAAATGATCTACATTGGATCGATACCAACTATACCAGTACTCCCCAGGCAAGAATAGGACAAGGTTGGCGACACAATGCCTTTGTCCGACATAATGGTGTGGTTAAAGGTTATGTCAATGGTGTTCAGTATTATACCACTAACAGTGGCAACCTAGCCATAACAAGTACCATACAGCCGTTGTATGTAGGTACAGGTGGTGCCAGCGGCGATTATACTGGTTACATCAAAGATTTACACATCGTCAAAGGCTATGCCAAATACACAGGTAACTTCACTCCTCCTGTATTGCCTATAACACCTGTAGCAGGAACTGTGTTCTTAATGAATGTAAACAGCGATGGTAGCAAGTATGTGGACAGCAGTGGTGCTAAATCTGCCACTGTAACAGGAACTGTGGCCTACTCCGCAGACATTCCTTACACAGCCGCAGGACCCTATTCGCAGTTCACAAATCAAACTGGTTCAACACCTGGCGGCGACTATTATTTGACCTACGCAGGTGCTACCTACAATGCTGACCTATTAAATGTCAAACAAGGTTGGACCGTTAGCATAGGCGGCAGCGATGTGGCCACAGTTACGGCCAATGCTTTTGAATCTGCTGGCACTATCAGCATCAAAACAAATGTCGACCTTACTTCGTCTATGCCCACTACTGTGACATTTACACAGCCTAATGTGGGAGGTAGCCTATACTTTAATGGTGCCAGTTATCTCAACTACGGTGCCAGTGTAGACTGGGCCATAGATGTAGATGATATTCCCAGTGGACTGACACTTGATGTTGATGCTAATAATCCTTCAAGTTACCCGGGAACAGGCACTACTTGGATTGACCTATCAGGCAACAGTGGTATGACTCTGGTAAATTCACCCGCCTATTCAGTAGGACCTCCAGCATATTTTGATTTCAATGGCTCTAATCAATATGCCACAGGTAGTGCTACAAATGTACTACCACTAACGAACTATACTAAAATAGTATGGTTTAGACTAGACACCCTGTCAGCGGACAACAACCTAGTCAGTAGCGAAGCAGGAGGACACTATATGTTCTTCTCCGGTGGTAGCAAACTCTACGCTGGAAACTCTAATGTACCACCCTACCAAGGAGTGGGTGCTTTTGGTTCTAATGCGACATTTAACATCGACACTTGGTATTTTGCCGCAGTGACTTTTAGTGCTACCAGCGGCAATGGAATTAGGATTTATGTAAACGGCAATTTAGATGCCAATGACGCAGGTTATCAAACGCCTCACGCTGGCAACGGCTCTGTAAACATTGGCTGCTTTGCTCCGGCAGGAAACTTGCTGAACGGTAAGATTGGTCGTGTCTTATGTTTTAACAGAGAACTTACAGCAGGGGAAGTAATGGATGTGTTTAATGCTACTAGAAACAGATACGGAATATAACGGTAAATATACAAAAGAGAGCGTATTATGGCAAATCTAAATCTTATAAACATAGGTAATCTAGTAAATGACGGCACAGGCGACGATCTGCGCACCGCGTTTCAAAAAGTGAATGCTAATTTTTCAGCGTTGAATACCGAACTAACTGTTACAGCATCCAACGCAGGAACTGTTGGGGCCAGAGTTTTTAAGGAAAAGATCGGTGCAGATTTAAGATTTAGAAATCTTGTCAGTGGAACAAAAATATTATTGGATGAGGCTACCGATGCTATTATCGTAAACAATACTGCTCCTGACGCATTTTTTAGATTTGATACTAATTCAGGATCTATAATTGCAGGTTCTGGCAATGCAGGCGGACAAATTACTGTAGGTGGACCACCAGGAGGCGATATTTCTGTTACTACACTAGGTTCGAATATGTTTATCGATACGAAACGTTTGAACAATCGAACGTTCACGTCAATATTGTCTTACATAGATTTTGGACCTATCACAGGAGCATTTGAAAATACTCTTCAGTTCGCAGCGGCCAGTGCCAACGTTGACTTCGGTACTATTACTCTGCCCAGTAGATTTGACCTAGATTGTGGCGAATTAGAATAAGGATTAACCATGGCAATTACATGGAACACTCCGGCCGGTGACCTAGGAATAATAACTGAAAGAATAACTTTATCTATTCCTTTAGAGATAAGTTCTAATAGTTCTAACATAAGATTTTCATTGATTTCTGGAAACTTACCTAGAGGTTTAAAACTTTCGACAAGAGTAGATAGAGACAGTACTGCATTTGTAACTTATATTCAAGGTAGTCCTTCAGAAGTAAAAAGATTCACTACCAATAGATTTGTAATTAGAGCCTCAGAAGTTATTATCAATGAGCAGACAGGTGACGTCATTGATGTTATTGATATAAAAGATCGAACTTTTTCCTTATCAGTCGACGGCGAAGATATTCCCGAATGGGTTACTAGAGAAGGTTTTTTAAATGTTGGTCCAGGCCAAGCATATTTCGTTCTCGATAATGCCAAAGTTGATTTCCAACTTGAGGTCGAGGACACAGACGAAATCGCAGGCGATGTATTAGAATATTATCTTTTACCTATGGGAGGTCAATTACCTCCGGGTCTATCTCTATCAAAAACAGGAAGAATTACGGGATTCACAGATCCAGTGTTTGCATTAGAATATGGAAATGTATCGGGCTCTTATGATACTAGTCCTTATGATTATCTACCCATTGATTTAGTACAAAAAACCTCAACCGGATTTGATGATTATTTTTATGATAATGTAACCTTTGATTACAGTGAAGATAATAGAGTTCCAAGACGATTAAGCAGAATATATACTTTTGCTGTGGCAGTTTCGGATGGTGCAAATACCGCTACTAGAATTTTTAAAATATATGTAGTCACAGAAGAATTTCTACAGGCAGATAATAGTTTACTGCAAGTTGATACTAATTTATTTCAAGCAGATGCTTCAAACGATCGTAGACCAATATGGATAACTGAAAGTCATCTAGGAAGAATTCGTGCTAACAATTATGTAACAATATTTTTAGAAGTCTACGATCCTCCAGAATTAGTTGGTACTATAACTTATTTTTTATTACCTAAAAATCCAGATAATACCAATAGTGTTGTTCCTCCCGGTCTCGAATTAGATTCCATGACCGGTGAATTGGCCGGAAGGGTTCCTTATCAGACCGCTGTTACAAAACAATATAAATTTACCGTTTTAGCTGTAAATTATCCAAGAGAATTTGCTACAGCCACTTACAATCTAGTAGGAGATTGGATAGCTACTAGAACATATTTAGAAAATGAAAGTGTAAGGTATGAAGGTTTTATCTATAGTGCTCTTAGAAATAACAGAGCAAGAGTTCCTTCTGAAGAACCGGAATTTTGGGAAGAAGCTACTGCTTCGACAGAAAAAACCTTTACAGTTGATATCATAGGCGAAGTCGAAAGCGCCATAACATGGGAAACTGCCAGCGATCTCGGAACTATAAAACCAAATCAACCTTGCCAAATTGAATTTAAAGCAATCAGTACCTTTTACGGTAATAGAGTGCAATACAGTTTAATCAGTGGTAATTTACCTCCGGGTCTAACATTTTTACCTAACGGCCTATTAGAAGGTAAAGTACTACAGTTTGCCGATGACGATAAATTAGGTTTAACTCGATTTTATGAAAGAATAGACAGTATAAACGATGAAACTGAAGATTCTTCAACCGGTTCAAGAAGTTTTACAACTTCATTCGATGACAATCAAACCGGATTTGATACTGTGTTTAAATTTGTTGTTAGAGCAAAAGACGCTGTAGGATTTGCACAATTAGATAAAGAATTTACATTAAAAGTTACTGCGACCGGAGATAAAACTTTTAGTAATCTCTACGTAAAGGCGTTTCAAAGCAAAGACAAAAGATTACAATGGTATGATTTTATTACCGATGCTACTATTTTTCCTCCGGAGGATATCTATAGATACGGTGACCCAAATTTTGGAATACAAACAGACCTTCGAGTATTAGTCTATGCAGGCATAGAAAGTAAAGAAGCTGTAAATTACGTACAGGCCATGAGTAGGAATCATTATCGAAAAAGACTACTTTTTGGAGAAGTTAAAAAAGCTCTTGCGAAAGATATTAATAATCAAGAAGTGTTGTATGAAGTTATATATGCTGAAGTAGTAGATACTTTTGAAAAAAATGGAGATAGTGTCAGCGACACCGTCGATTTATCCAATACTATCAAAAGTAAAGTACTGGTTAGTTATGATGCTATAAAAGTTGACAGCGATATTCCTTTTGTCAGTGACAGCGATCATCAACGAGTTTTTCCAAACTCAATTAAAAATATGCGAAAAAGAATTAAATCGGTCGGAGAAAGAGATCGAGAATTTTTGCCGTTATGGATGAGAAGTATACAGCAGACTAGTTCTTTTGAATTAGGATATACCAAAGCACTGGTATTTTGTTATGCCAAGCCTGGACGAGGAGATAATGTTTTACGAAGAATAAAAAATAAAACAGATTATGCTTCTCGAGGAGAATATTTAGAAACAATCACGTATCAAATAGGTGACTCAGTTATAGAAAACGGCGTATATTATACCTGTATAAAAACTGCCCGAGCAATCAAACCCAGTGAAGATGTTAAAAAACCTAGAGAAATAGTAGAAAGATTCTGGGTCAAAAATTTCAGTTTTAAATATCTAGATTTCGAAGCTGATCGATATATCATAGATATTATAGGTCGTCAAATACAAGATAAATATCTTGCATTTCCGCAACGTGGAGAAAAATTACCGTGACCAGCAACATTAATTATTTAGGAATCAATGAAAACTTCCCTGTAGCAGGGCAAGACAACGATACTCAAACTTTCAGAGACAATTTTGATACAATCAAAACTAGTCTAAGAAACGCCAAAGACGAAATTACCGATCTACAAAATAACACAGCCAAAATAAACGAACCTAATAATTTTGCCCTTAATACTATTAGTTCAGCTATTATGCAAAATAATTTTGATAAAATAGCAAATTTAGGTGAGGTTCCATTAGAAACAGCTACCTCAAACGTAGTAGAAATTGATTACGAAAACGGGTCTTATCAAAAGCTAAGAGCCAAAACTAATATTGTATTAACCTTTACTAACTTTCCCGGAGATCCAAATTTACTAAGTCCAATCGATGGTGTAGGAAAAGTTACTTTAGAATTATACGGAGACGGTACTCTAAGAACTGTGGGATTATCTTCATCGGGAGGAACTGTTTTTAAGAAAGACGCAGATTTTCCTCCTACATTACAGGTGTCGTCTACTATCGATCCAATTTTTATAGAAGTATGGAGACATCGAAATGACGAAATATTTCTTAGATATCTAGGACAATATTCATAATGTTTCATCCATTAGAACAAGATCTTTCAAGGTTTAAGGATTCCGAAATCGAAGAAAGAATCATTGATCTTAATAAAAAATATTTTGCTGCTGCAAGATTAGGTAAGCCTGAACTGTTGACACAAATCTCTACTTTTGTTACAATATATAAAGAGGAACTTGGCAAAAGATATGCCGAAAAACTCAAAGGACAATTAGATAACGATTTGGATCAACTTATAAATGTGGATTGAAGACAACAAAGAAGAAGACCTAATTAAAGGTATATTAAATCACGGTGTTGATATATTAGACTCGTGTAAAACTTCTTTTGATTTAGAAAAATATATTTCAAAAATTTCCCAAGAACATCTTTCCTATCCTATTCCAATTAAAGAAATAAATCAAAATAATTGGTACGTCCCACAAATTTATAAAGATTTAGATATAGAAAAATATCTGATCGATCTATGTCCTATAGAAAATATGGATAGATTAACTCTAGAATTAGATTTCTATAAGAAAAAAAATTTACTTTCACTATTAAAATGTATGAAATATATCGTTGATACTCTCCGTACAAATAGCATTGTATGGGGTGTTGGGCGAGGTTCAAGTGTAGCTAGTTACGCTCTCTATTTGTTGGGGGTACATAAGATAGATAGTGTTAAATATAATCTACCAATAGAAGAATTCTTTAAAGGAGAATAAAATGGGTAAACTTTATCAGAGTATTCGCGGTAAAACCGTTGATATGGAAAAATTAGCATTAATGCACGAAACTGAACCTGCTGTAGGTAATGTTCGTGTAAACGCCAGAGGAGACGAATTAGGCCAGGGTGGAAAAATCGTAAGAACTAGAGAACAAATTCTACAAGATTACTATGAAAAAAATCCATCTGCTTTAAAAGAAGAAGTAAAACCATCTAGAAAGAAATGAGGTAACTATGGCAGCATTTGAAGCCAAAAAAATTAAAATTCGCGCTCTTCATGACGATGTGATCATTTCTAATATGCATTTTGGAGAAATGTCTACTAAGTCAGGAATCATTCTAAGATCCGATGACGGCAAGGCTCACGGTGTTAAACCTAGATGGGGCAAAGTTTACAAAATCGGTCCAGAGCAAAAAGATGTTAAAGAAGGACAGTGGATTCTTGTAGAGCATGGTCGTTGGACACGCAAAATTAAAATCGACGATGGGGAAAGTGAAAAAGACATTCAAAAGGTCGATGTTTCTGCTATCCTAGCTGTATCAGATGAACCCCCAAGTGTGGATGATCTACAGATCGGTGATTCTATCTAATGGGTTTTAAGAAAAACTGGGACGTTGCAGATATAATGTCTCAGATACAAACTATGTCTAGAGAGTGTAACAGCAGTTACAACGATGGAATTCTTTCATTTGAAATTAAAAAAGACCTCTGGCAGATAAAATTCTTCGTTGACGACACTCTAAAAAAATCTTCTACTTTCTCGGGAGAAGACGAGTGGCTGGAAGAACAAGAGAAAAAACGGTTAATTAAACACCTAAAAAGCTAGGAGAATTTATGACTAACCCTTTTCGAGATCAAGAAAAGTTTATGAAAGCCTGCGATCAACAAGTCGACGGCTCAGACTTAAATCAGTATGCTATGTACATGCGACTGATCGACGAAGAAGTTGGAGAGCTGCATCAAGCTGTTCTAGCAGGCGATAAAGTTGAACAACTCGATGCACTGATTGATATTTTAGTGGTAACTATCGGCGCTATTCATAGTGCAGGATATGATGCCGAAGGTGCATGGAAAGAAGTTATGCGCACTAACTTTGCTAAGATTGACAAAGACACCGGCAAAGTTCGTAAGCGTGAAGATGGTAAGGTTCTTAAACCTCTAGGTTGGACTCCTCCCAATTTAACTAAATTTATTAAATGAAAAAATTAATACTGGTGGCAATATCAGTATTAATGATTAGCAAGGCATACGCAAACGCACCTTCTCATTTAATATTGGATATTAGTTCTAAAGAAACAATTTCTTCTAGTAATGATCTAAATGTTAGACCTATAGCCTCTATAACTAAACTAATGACGGCTTTAATAATTGTTGAATTCAATTTAGATATGAATGAAGCTGTAGACTACAGAGGAGGTATCTGGCGTAATAAAAAAGTTAAAAGATCAGATCTTCTTGAGTCGTTATTAATCAAAAGTGATAATGCTGCTGCAGAAGCATTGGCTAATTCCATTCCTGGTGGCAGATCAGTTTTTATAGACCTAATGAATTCTCGAGCCAAATCATTAGGAATGACTAATACATTCTTTGAGGATCCTAGCGGTTTAGGTAGAAATAATATTAGTACAGCTAGAGATTTATCAATATTAATTACCAAGACCTACGAACATCCAGAAATCAGTAACACTTCGTCATCAAAATTTTTCAAAGTAGAAATCAAAAACAAAAAGAAAATAACCTATATGACTGTAGGAAATACCAATAGCCAATTGTTAAGCCTTTTTGATTCTATTACTCTAAGCAAAACTGGATACACAAATCCTGCAGGACGCTGTTTGGCTCTCATGGTTGAGCGAAATAACAAAAAGTATGCTATAATAATACTAGGAGAACGTACATCTGGCGATCGATTTTATCGTGCTAGAAATTTAATCAATATGGTGTCAGAATGAAAATTGGATTTACTTGCTCAACTTTTGACCTATTTCATGCAGGTCATATCATAATGCTCAAAGAAGCTAAAGGTCAATGCGATTATTTGATTGTTGGACTGCAAACAGATCCAACTATTGATCGCCCCATTGAAAAAAATAAACCTGTTCAAAGTATTTTTGAACGTTATGTTCAACTACAGGCCTGTAAGTATGTAGACGAGATTGTAGTTTATGCCACAGAAAAAGATTTGGTTGATATCTTGCTTTCTTTTCCTATTGATGTTAGAATATTAGGTGATGAATACGAACACAAACAATTTACTGGTCGTCAAGAATGTATTAATAAAGGTATTAAATTTTACTTTAACAAGAGAGAACATACTTTTTCAACAACAGAATTGCGTCAGCGTGTCATTGATACAGAAGCAGAAAAATTTATGAAAAAGGCTAACAATGAATGATTTAAAGTTTACCACAGCCGGCGAATATATGAAAAACGATAAATGCACTATTTGCGATAAAGAATATTCACTTTCCTGCGATTGGCAACAAGGACGCTGTCCTCATCATCCTCCCTTAATCAATCCTCACTCTTTTCGATTTCTTAATTTAATTAACTCTATTAAAGGCTGGATTAAACGATGAAAGAACTATGGGTAGAAAAATATCGTCCTAAAAATATAGATGGATATGTTTTCCGTGACGAGCACCAACGCAAACAAATAACGACATGGATTAAAGATCGCAGTATCCCCCATCTTTTACTCAGTGGTAGTGCTGGAATCGGCAAAACTACATTAGCGAAAATTCTCATCAACGAGTTAGGTATTGAAGATTATGATGTTTTAGAAATCAATGCTTCGCGTACTAATTCAGTAGATGATGTACGTGACAAAATTACTAACTTCGTCCAGATGATTCCGTTTGGACCTTTTAAGGTGGTGCTACTAGATGAAGCTGATTATCTTAGTCCGAATGCTCAGGCAGCGTTACGTGGGGTCATGGAGGAGTATCATGCAACTGCTCGTTTCATCCTCACCTGTAACTACCCTAATCGCATTATCCCTGCTATACATTCACGATGTCAAGGATTTCACGTTGAGCGAACGGATCTTACTGAGTTTACCGCTCGTGTTGCTACTGTTCTTGTTGAAGAGGCTGTGGAGTTCGATTTGGACACGCTAGATCTTTATGTTAAGGTCGCTTATCCGGATTTGCGTAAATGTATAAACTTAGTTCAACAGAATGTTAATGAAGGTGTATTAAATGCTCCTAACAAAGGAGATGAGGGAACTGCTGACTGGAAATTCGATATGGTCGAATTATTCAAAGCAGGTAAAATTACAGAAGCTCGTAAATTGTTATGCGGTAAAATTCGTGCCGAAGAAATGGAAGATGTTTATAGATGGCTCTACGATAATATTACTATCTTTGGTGATAATCAAAAACAGGATTCGGCTTTATTGATTATCAAACAAGGTCTAGTAGATCATACCTTGGTAGTTGATGCAGAAATTAATTTAGCAGCAACACTAGTTAAATTAGCGAGACTAAACACATGAGTTATTTGGTAACTGAAAATTGTATCAAATGTAAGCATACTGATTGTGTAGAAGTTTGCCCCGTTGACTGTTTCTACGAAGGGCCTAATTTTCTTGCTATTAATCCCGATGAATGCATAGATTGCGGAGTGTGTTTACCAGAGTGTCCTATAGATGCCATTGTGGCCGATAATAACACAGATATCGATGTAGTATTTTGGACTAATTTAAATAAAAGATTAAGCAATAAGTGGCCCAATATCACTAAAAAGAAAGATCCTCTTCCCGATCACGAAAAATGGAAAGATCAATCTGACAAATTAAATTTATTGGAAGAATAATGTCAGATGAAAAGAAATCTAATTCTGCCAAAGGAAGAACAAGCTACGATTCAAATCTAGGCGGATCTTTAGTTTCTTTTTTCAACAGAAATGTTACTCCCTATGCCACAGAAGTCGGCGGCCCTAACTTTGATCTCGTTCCTGTAACTAAACAAAAAGATATAATGCTGAATGTTGCTAGGTTACATGCCCGGCAAGAATATAACAGAATTATGGAATTGGTTGCAGTATTGCAACGGCAGGCGGCAGAAATACAGAAGCGTTTAGATATTACAGATATGGTAAATGCTGCCAAATATGATTTCCAAACTTATCACGATAAAATATATTGGTTAGTTTATGATCATAGAAAAGATTTTACTAGATTAGTGACTAACGGTCCCAACGACTGGACTACCGGACCTCCCGAAGAATGGGAATATATAACCAGAGTCAAATGGCTAGGCGATTATACTTGGATTGAAGTAGAAGATGAAAACGAAACTTAAAAATGCCTACATGAAAACTGCGGAGATATTTGCAGAGTTGAGTCATGCCAAACGATTACACGTTGGCGCCATTGTTGTTAAGGATGATCGTATCATCAGTATCGGTTACAACGGCATGCCGGCAGGATGGGAAAACGATTGCGAATATAAAGACTATATGAGCAGAGATGCTGGCGGTTGGCTGTGCGTTCCAGAGATCGAAGAACGCTGGCAATATCTAGAAGAAGATGGTACTAGATATGCTCTAAAAACCAAACCAGAAGTGCTTCATGCTGAAACAAACGCAATATCTAAATTAGCAAAAAGCACGGAATCAGGCGACGGTGCTGCTATCTTTATTACTCATAGTCCTTGCTTAGACTGTGCCAAACTTATCTATCAAAGTGGCATCAACAGTGTTTACTATAGAAACAGTTATCGTAGTGACGATGGTATTGAATTTCTTAAGAAGTCTGGAGTAACCGTGGAGAAGTTAGATGGATGAACGATATATGATTGTAACCTATATCTTGAAGCCCAATGGCAAACATGATGAGATTACAGAATTTAAAAGACATTACAGAACCAAGCACATTCAGAGTGCTAAGGTTATTTTAGATCTTAAAGAAAAGAAAGTTGTCAAAAATGGTCTTAATCCTCAAGCAGGCTTCGATGATATGCTAGAGTTTTACAAAAGGCTGTTGGGGGATCGACTGACCCCCCATCTTCCTAAAGATTAAGAGTCTTTATAGATCGCTAATATCTCCTTAACCGCCTCGTGGCGTTCAACATCTTGCACATCAAATTGACAGATGTCAACATATCTGTGTCCTTTAAAATCATTATAAAGTTGTAAAAACTCTAATAAGCCGTTATTGCTAGGACGGTCTGCTTGTTGTAAGTCTCCAGTTACAACCATTTTACTTCCTTGTCCTAACCTAGTTAACAGCATTTTCATCTGACTGGGTGTGGCGTTCTGCATCTCATCTGCAATGATGATGCTGTTCTTGAATGTTCTACCCCTCATATATGCTAGAGGACTGGTTTCTATCACCCCCTCGGTTATCATGTTAGTAATTTCTCTAGCATTGAAGTTTTCTGCAAAAACATCCATTATGGGCTTGGTCCACGGCTCCATCTTTTGATTCAAATCTCCAGGTAGAAATCCGTGTTGTTCGTCAACACTCACTGCGGGTCTTGTTATTACAATTTTTGTAATTTCCCCAAACTTTAACTGTTCAATGGCCCACTGAACTGCCAAGAGAGTTTTACCCGTACCTGCAGGTCCGATAGCAAAAACTATCATTTTCTGCTGATCATTTAATTTTAATAGGTAATTTTCTTGGGAGAGGTTCTTGGGATATATTTGAACTCGCTTACGTTTTTCATGTAGTTTGCGGTCAATATTTATAACGTTAGACTCGAAATACTGTGTATCTTGCTTCAAAACTGCGTTTCTTCTACGCTTCATATAAGGTTAGCCCTCCTTTAACTGTGTTAGGCACGGACCTCGGACCGTAGTGCCCGTACCGAGCACATCAGTATTTAACAAACTGTCAAAAAAGTTAAAAGTTATGTTAAAGTTTTGAAGGATAAATACATTTGGGAGAAATCATGGCTGATTTAAAAGATATTATTTCTAATATAGAGCAGGTTTACGGCAGCAATAATAGCCTAAATCTGCTGAAAGATTTTGAAAGAGTCATAGACGAGCTAGATGTCTATGTCTACGATAACTGGATCGATGGCGAATTAGTCAGCGGTCCTAAAGAAGGTCGCTACTTTGTCGAATGTACATTTATGTGGCCTAAAGAAAAAATGCCTGAACCTAAGGGCGGTTTAAGATTAGTCGATTACGGATGCAAGGTACAATTTGCAGAAAGCAGAATTGCCAAGGTACGAAAAATTAAAACTCCAGATGACATTCGTCCCGGAACAAGAAAAGGCAAAATTGATCACGAAGAAATTTGGATGGTTAAAATTGCTATGCCTAAAAAATTAATGCACGATATTACCAGAGGCTATACAGAATTAGATAGAAACAAAGTAGAAGATATTTTAACTATGAATGGCGGAGTCAATGCTCATATTGATCCGGCAGAGCAACAAGCACAGGAGATGACGGGTGAGCAACAACCAGCAGCTTAACGAAGGTTTAAGATCATTGGACCTTAAAGAAATGGTACATTCTACTTTTGAAGTAGATACTTTTAGATCGAAGATGGGAGAAGACCGCGATGTCTGTGTTGTAAGTTTTACTGTTCGTGATCGAGCACCAGCCAAAGATTTAATGGAATTTGTCGAGAAAGGTTATGATTTTGTTTTAGATGCAGATGTTAGCTCTGGTGAAAATAATGAAGGCGAATATTCAGTATTTGTAGAATTAAATCGTACACCCAAACTAGCAGAAGAAATTAAAGAGCTTTGCTACGGTATTCGTAAACTAACAGGTATTGAAAATTTTAAGTTTAAGTATCATAAAAGCAATGAAGAACATCCTGTTAAAGAAGATATACTGAGTTCTATTATTCCGGGTAATCCAAGTGCTTATGATGGATTTACCACTAGAATTAAAACCGAAGGTATTAAAAAGTTTTTCAACAAAACACTGATGGATGACCTAACCTTAGAAGGCGACACAGTCGTCATCCACAAACCTTTTAATCAATCGATTAAACTACGTATGATTAAAGAAGGTGATGAAGAAACTATACTAGAAGGCAGTGAAGATACAGTACAGGTAGATACACAGGCTACCAGCGAGATATTCTGGCTTACTAAAGTATTAGGGGATTACAACATTAACAAAGTAGGTGAAAACTTTGTATTCAATAATGGCAAGCAGGCCATGTTAATTAGATTGGAGAAATAAATGAGCGGATTTAAATTTGAATTTAGAAAAGACATGCTGGAAGGTATTATCGGTAAGAATCCTTATCTAGATTATTGGTACAATGCTATTTGTGAAATTTTACCTGTTTATGAAATTGACACTCCGGAGCGTGTGGCAGCTTTTCTAGCGCAGTGCGCACACGAAAGCGGTAACTTCCGTTTTCTAAAAGAAAATCTAAATTACAAAGCAGAAAGCCTAGTAAAGGTATTTCCCAAATACTTTCCAGACATGGGCACTGCTAAACAGTATGAAAAGAAACCAGAAAAGATTGCCAATAGAGTTTATGGCAACAGAATGGGCAATGGCGACGAAAGCACCGGTGATGGATTCCGTTACATGGGTCGTGGACTGATCCAGTTAACTGGTAAGAACAATTACACAATTTTTGCTGCTAGTATTGACACACCACTAGAAGAAATCCCCGAGTATCTACAGACATTTGAAGGTGCTGTACAAAGTGCCTGTTGGTTCTGGGAACAGAACAATCTTAACAAAGAAGCAGATGCAAAAGATATTAAAACTATGACTAAAAAAATCAACGGTGGATTTATTGGTCTAGAGGATCGAATTAAACATTACGAACACGCTCTGCATCTTTTCGGAGTACACTAATAATGTGGTTAACTAGCTGGATGCTGAGTTTCATACCAGATGCATTTTTTATCTGGTTGAGCTACGGGCTGGTTGGTTTAGGTATAGCGTTATACATTATCAGTAAATTAGTCAGCTGGATCCCGTTCATTAGCAAATATAAATTTCCTGCAGAAGTTATTGGAATTTTATTATTAGTTATAGGTTCTTATGTGTTTGGCAGCTACGGTACAGAGATGGTGTGGCGTGAGCGTGTTCGTGAACTAGAAGAAAAGGTAGCCATTGCTGAAAAGAAATCCCAAGAAAAGAATGTAGAGATCCGTACTAAGATTGTGGAAAAAATCAAAGAAGTAAAAGTAGTACAGGAAGTAGTTAAGAACATTATTGTTGAAAAAGAGAAAGTTATAGATGCACAGTGTAAAGTGGCTCCGGAAGCTATCGACATACTCAACCTCGCAGCCACAGGACAGTTAAAGGAAGAAAAGAAATGAAAAAATTATTTTTATTACTTCCTTTATTATTAATAGTAGGTTGTACTGCTACTGTTCCTGTTAAAAGAAACTTTCCCGGAGTACCGGAGGAATTAATGAAGGCTTGTCCTGCACTTAAAACTGTAGATCCGGGCACCGAGCAACTCAGTAAAGTCGTAGGTGTAGTTGCAGATAATTATGCACAATATCACGAATGTAAAATCAAAGTAGACGGTTGGATTGAGTGGTATAATGCACAGAAAAAGATTTTTGACGAAGTAAAATGAGTCCAGTTATAGATGCAGACAACGATGGCAGAATTGGCAGAGATGACATAGATGCCAGCAATGAACTCTTAGAATTAGAACTTAGAGAAGAAAAAGCCGACAGTCAACGCAGAATGGCCTGGGTAGCTATTCTGTCAATGATTGTGTTTACAGTGCTATTGTTCAGCCCTATCGTATCCGATACTAGAGTTTCAGCATTGGCAGATTTGCTGGGATTATTTTATATTGCTCAAGCAGGAGTAGTAGGTGCTTATATGGGCGTCACTGCTTGGATGAGTAAATCAACTTCTTCGGTCAGTAGGTTCTCAGCCGCGCCTACCCCGACCAAAGTACCAGCGGCTAAAGAACCCGAACTATAAGGAGATACCTATGTTAAAGAAAATGATTTTTGTAGCAGGATTAGCATTAACTGTTTCATTTCCAGTAATGGCCGATAATCATGATAAAAAGGCACCAGAGACTAAAAAAGTCTGCGTTGATGTACAAGGTAAGGATGGTAAGCCAGTAATGGATCCAAAAACCAACAAGCCAAAACAAAACTGCACCACTGTAAAGGTGCGTGAAAAATTCGAAGGCACTAAAATCGAAGACGCCAAGAAAAAATAATCACTCAGTAACACCGCATTAAATACATAGGACTGCTTGACACAGTCCTATTATTTTCTGTATAATAACAAAGCTATGGATTACTATTCTACATTAGGTGTACAAAGAAACGCCTCACCAGACGATATTAAAAAGGCCTATCGTAGTATGGCTATGAAGCATCATCCCGATCGAGGTGGTGATGAAAAGAAATTTAAAGAAATTGAAGAAGCATATAGAACTTTGAGCGATCCTCAAAAAAAACAGATGTACGATATGGGAGTGGACCCTAATCGTCAACAAGGTGGTTTTAATCAAGGTCCTTTTGAGTTTCATTTTGGTGCAGGAGATATTAACGATCTCTTTGGAAATTTCGGATTCGGCGGTTTCGGCAGGCAGCCGCAGCGCAGGAATCGTAGCTTCAGCATAAACATCGAAGTTACTCTAGAAGATGTGCTCACAGGCAAAGATTTCAGTGCAGAAGTCGGTATTCCCGGTGGCAATAAAAAATTAATTAATATTTCGATTCCTCCCGGAGTAGAACATGGACAACAAATACGATACCAGGGCATGGGCGATGATTCTATTAGAGACATTCGTCCTGGGGATTTGATTGTTAATATATTACTTAGAGAACATCCTAAATTTCATAGAGACGGTGACAATTTATTTTGTGAAAAAATAGTTTCTGTATGGGATTCTATGTTAGGAACATCAGTAGAAATAGAAACTCTAGATAAAAAAACTTTACATATTACTATCCCGCCCGGAACACAACCAGAAACTATATTGAGTTGTCGAGGAGAAGGTCTTCCGAACATTCGTCATAAGTTACGGGGAAACCTTATGGTTAAAATTAAAATAGAAATTCCTAAAAATCTCAGTGATGCACAGAAACAAATTATAGAGCGACTAAAGAATAATGGAATTTAAATTAGGACCACATCAGAGCCTCGTCGAGCAAAGTACACCCTGGCAATTTAACCTAGATGGTGATGCCGAGAGACTAGAACAAACTATGTGCGAATTCATGGTAGCTAATCATGGCATCGGATTGGCGGCTAATCAAATTGGTATAACTAAGCGTGTATTTGTGATGGGTAGTAACAATATAGAAGGATTTCCTAAGCCGTTCGCCTTGTTTAATCCTAAATTATTAGAAGCTAGTAAAGAAGAAGATTTATACAAAGAAGGTTGTCTTAGTTATCCAGGTTTATTTCTTACTATTAAGAGACCTTCTGTGATACGTGTAGAATATCAAGATAGCAAAGGAAATACGCACGAAGTTGCTATGAGTGGCTTGGTAGCAAGATGCTTCCAGCACGAATTAGAACATCTAGACGGTATCTGCTTTGTTGACAAAGTATCATCAATGAAATTACAATTAGCTATGAAGAAACTAAGGAAACAACATAAATGATTGAACCAAGCGCCAATTTGCAACAGATCTTCGAAAACTCTGTTACTATCGCTAAACAACATCAACATGAATATATTACTATCGAACATCTGGTATATGGTATTGTTTGTGATGAAGAATTTTTTAATATTCTACAGGCCTTTGGAGCAGATGTTAATTTTATTAAAAGCAACCTAGATCATTACATAAAAAATAATATGTCGGATATTAAAAGTTCTGATTCTAATATTCGACCAAGAAAAACTAATTCAGTTGAGCGTGTGCTGAATCGCTGCTTTACACAGGTACTGTTCAGCGGCAGACAGCGTATGGAAGTAGCCGATGTTATTGTCAGCGTACTCAGTGAAAAGAATAGTTTTGGCTATTACTTCCTAACCAAAGGTGGTGTTACCAAAGAGAAATTTATTAAATTCTTCCAAGAAAATCTAATGGATGAGGAAGCCGTAGAACAAGAGGAGCATCAAGTTATTAATACCAGTACCGCTGATAAAATTCTTAATCAATTCTGTACAAACCTTAGCCTCAAAGCCAAACAGCGTCAAATTGATCCTGTGATTGGTAGAGATGACGAATTAGAAAAAATTCAACTAATTTTAGCTCGCCGTAACAAATGTAACGTATTGATGGTAGGCGAAGCAGGTGTTGGTAAGACTGCTATTGCAGAAGGCCTGGCTCGCAAGATTTTCGAAAAGAAAGTGCCTAAGTTCATCCAGGACCATCAAGTCTATACCCTGGATATTTCCTCGCTGTTAGCAGGATCAAAATATCGCGGTGATTTCGAAGAAAGATTAAAGGCAGTTCTAACTGCTTTAGAGCGCAAGGGCAAGGTAATCCTGTTTATCGATGAAGCGCACATGATGCAGGGTGCAGGTGCTGCCAGCCAAAGCTCAAATGATATGAGCAATATGCTGAAACCTATCCTTACCAAAGGTGTGTTGAAACTAATCGCTTCAACTACCTGGGAAGAATATCGCAAACACTTTGAAAAGGATCGCGCACTGATGCGTCGATTCCAACGTGTGACTATTGATGAGCCTACTCCAGAACTCACTGTGAAGATTATCAAGGGCATCAAGAAGTACTACGAAAAACATCACAATGTAAAAATCACTCAAGCAGCCATTGAACAGGCAGTCAAGCTCAGTGTCAAGTACATGAGCGACAAAAAGTTACCAGACAAGGCTATTGATATTATCGACTGTGCCTGCGCAAGATATAAAATTCGTGATGACGAAACCATGGAAGGTGTTGAACAAATTGTCGACATCGAACAAGTTACCTATGAATTATCAAAAATGGTAAGCATTCCTTTAGAAACTGTGGCACAGAAAGAATCTAAGAACCTAGCGGATCTAGAAGGTGGTATGAAAGCCGCAGTGTTTGGACAGGATCGTGCTGTGGAAATTCTGCTAGATAAAATCTTTGTAGCACAGGCAGGTATGAAATCACCCAACAAGCCTATCGGTAGCTTTCTGTTCCTAGGTCCAACTGGTACTGGTAAAACTGAAACTGCCAAACAGCTCAGCGAAAAGATGGGCATGCAACTAATCCGATTTGACATGGGCGAGTATCAAGAGAAGCACAGTGTAGCAAGGCTGATTGGTGCTCCCCCGGGCTATGTTGGCTATGAAGATAATGCAGGTATGCTGATTACCAAACTGCAAGAACATCCCAATTCTGTATTGTTGTTAGATGAAGTCGAAAAAGCGCATCCGGATGTCATGAACATCTTGTTGGCATTCATGGACAATGGTTTTGTCACTGGATCTAATGGCAAAGAAGCAGATGGCAGAAATTCTATCCTTGTTATGACTTCAAACTTAGGAGCTCGAGATAACGAAAATAATACCATCGGCTTTGGTGACTTAGAACGCGAGGGTGAGGATGACAAAGCTATCAAGAAGTTCTTCAGCCCAGAATTCCGTAACAGACTTGATGCTGTTATCAAGTTTGGCAAGTTGGATATCAAAGTTGTGCATCAGATTGTCAAGAAGTTTGTAGACGAACTCAACACACAGCTCAAGGACAAGAACATTCAAATCGAACTCAGCAATGAAGCTGTAGAATGGTTAGCTGAAAAAGGCTACGACAAGAAGATGGGTGCTCGTCCACTGAGTCGTGTAATCGACAACAAGATTAAGAGTCCGTTGAGCCGTAGAGTACTGTTTGGTGATTTGGTAAATGGTGGCATTGTTACCGTGGTTGTCAAAGACGGTGAACTAGACTTTGAACACAGAGAAATGCCTAAGCCAGAAACCAAAGAAGAACGCAAGGCTAGAAAAGCCGCAGCGGCCTCAGCTCTGTTAGAGCAGCAACAGTTATTAGAGACAGAAGATGGCGGACAAAGTTAAACTAAGTCATAAAAAATTTTACGATAAGTGGATCTACAAGGTATCAATGAGGGTGCCTGGTATTTCTGTAATACGTAACTTAGGATTAACAGGAACTAGAGATCTTTGCACAGAATTATTTAACGATCGAAGATCTTTTACAATTTATCAAAGATGTTGGGAAAACCGAGAACAGATTTTACCTATAGTAGATTTTTTAGAAAAAACTGATTCCAATACTTTTTTTAAAAGAGTAGAAACAAATACTCTAGATTTATATACCAATGATATAAATCTTTATCAAGAGATTTATATAAAATTTTCTAATTCTGTAATTTATAGAGCTGAACCTAAAAATCTTGGATTAAATCCAGATACCGATGCTGATGTTATTCTGGTCAAAAAATATCCTCATAACAAATATCAGCATAAAGTTTTTCTGTTACCTCATAAAATGAAAAATGATAAAACAGAAAAAAATAAATTTGTTAAGTGGCTTCAATCTCAAAGTCCTAGAATTACCTGTACAGATGCGGTGGCGGAATGGTTTATTACCACTAACTGGAATTGGGATCGCAGATATGTGTTAGTGGAAGATGAAAAAACTCTGCTGATGCTGAAATTACGATGTTCAGATGCCGTGGGCAGGATCTATAATTACAAAATCTGCGATAAATAAGGTATGAGCATTGAAAGTTACACACTACTAGAAAACTTCTCCGACGACAGTCAGCCTAGCACCTTTAGATATACTGAAAAATCTAAGGGTTGGGGCTATCATCGCAGACTAGGCCCCGCTGTGCATACAGCACAAGTAAGCTATGACAGCTTCAAGGGCGAAATCAAATTCCAAGCTACACTGGCACTATACCCAGGGGACGAGGACTGGTTTGATGTTGTCTACGACAATGCAGCACCTGCTATCGCAATGACTGACAGTTCTGCTGCTACAGACAGCCTAACACGCAATTTTACCGGTAATTTTGTGTATATTCGCGCTGCATACCGCCTTGAAGAAGGCACAATCCTAGAAATCCGTTATAATCACTGATAGTTCAAGTTCGATAAATATAGTATCATCTTACGGAAGATACTATGAGAGACCTATTAGATAAACTATCACAAATTGATACACAACAAGAAAGCCAAGGCATCGAACTAGGTGACGAATTTGGCATCAGTTTTTCAGAAGATTTCGAAGTAACCGCAGAAGTTGTGGGCTTCGTAGAAGACGGTATCGTTATTGAACTAGACGACGCTGCCCTAAATCATCTAGCAGAAAACGGTGCTGTTTTCTTAGAAGGCGAACTTGTCAACGAAGAAAAACAAAAAGGTGTTGACGGTAAAGTTTGTTGGAAAGGCTACAAGCGTATGGGCACCAAAATGAAAGGTGGCAAGCGTGTAGACAACTGCGTCAAAGTTGGCGAAGACATCGAAGAGAGTGGACTACAATATTATACCGGCAAAAAGAAATATGGCAAAGACGGCATGGCTGCCCTAGCTGCTGCTGGTAGAGATGGTGCTTCAGAAGAAGAATTAGGACGCATCAAAGACAAGTATAAAAAAGAGGATCACGGTCCAGAAGATCCAGAAGCAGATTATAATGTAGGCGAATATGACAGAGAAGGCGATATGGCTAAGGATCAGCTGCGCACTGTCAACGATGCTGCCAAAGAATTATACAGTATCATCCAAGCAGATGAAAATTTACCAGAGTGGGTACAGGCTAAGATTACCAAAGCTATGGACTACTTAGATACCGCTCGTGATTATCTCAAAGCCAACAAGTATGCTGAAAGCGCCGTAGATGAAGCAGAATATGGCGGACGCAAAGTTCAGCTAGGCAAGAAGATGGCTGGCGATGTTAAAAAATACAAAGTGTATGTAAAAAACCCCAAAGGTAATGTTGTCAAAGTAAACTTTGGCGACAAGAAGATGCGTATCAAGAAATCTAATCCTGCCAGAAGAAAGAGCTTCCGTGCAAGACACAATTGCTCAAATCCAGGACCAAGACACAAGGCACGCTATTGGAGTTGCAGGAACTGGTAATATGAAACTATTAGAAATGTTTAGTCCCATTGGGGCGCCTAAGCAAGACGAGCAAGATATCGATTGGATCGGTGATTTGAAATTCTTCATTGACAACGATGACAAGATGCTCAGCAATTATTTTTTTCCTGCTATCAAAAAGCACGAAAAGCACAAAGGCAATCCCAATGCGTGGAAACTTTACATGCCTGGACTGGAACGCTGTGCAGAAGCTTACTGCAACAAATTCGAGCAGAAGTTGGGCGAAGTATTTCCTAAAGAAAAATTAATTGAGCTGGCACATCAGATGGCAGCAGAACAAGAAAGACACATTACCAAAGGCGACTATGCTGCTTCGTGAATTATTTGAGGAAGAGGGTAAACACATTGCATTCTGCTTTGGCAGATTAAACCCCCCTACCATTGGACACAAGCAACTGTTAGACACAGTGGCAGGTGTTGGTGGCGAATATAAGATATTTGTCAGCCAAAGCCAAGATCCTAAAAAGAATCCCTTAGACTACGCAACAAAAATCCGTTTCATCCGTATGATGTTTCCCGAGCATGCCAAGGCAGTGGTAGAGGACACTAAACTCAACACCGTAGTTAAGGTAGCATCATATCTGTATGAACAGGGTTATCGCAACGCTACATTCGTAGCAGGTTCAGACAGAATAGAAGATATGAAGAAGCTGCTCACTGACTACAATGGTGTAGAAGGCAAAGCACACGGCTATTACAAATTTGATTTACTAGAATTCCAAAGCAGTGGTGACAGAGAAGATGGTGCTGAAGGTGTTGCTGGTGTAAGTGCATCCGGTGCTAGAGCTGCTGCTGCTAACAATGATTTTGATGCGTTTGCTGAAGCCACAGGTGCTGGCAAGTATGCCAAAGAATTATATGATGCTGTGCGCAAGGGCATGGGCATTTCAGAAGATGTTGAAGAAGGTTGGAAACAGAATGTTGCTGCGGCAGCATTAGCCGCTGCTAATCTTTTAGGAACTCCTGCTCAGGCTGCTGAAGAACCTGTTAAACCTATTACTATTGCCTATGTTATGATTGACGGCGAAGTTAGAAAATATAATTTAGGAGATAAATTCGATAATGCTAAAGAAGCAGAAGAGTTTATTTCTAACATATTAGATAAAAAAGGTTTATCAGGATATACATTAGATATTAAACACGGATATCCAAAAAAGAAAGAAGTAAAAGAAGGCTACGGACGCTACTGGTGCTCAACAGATAAGAAATGGAAAACACGCAAAGGTCCTAAGCAAAAGAGATCATCATGAGAGCAAAAGATTTTATACCACAATCTAAGCCTAGAAACTTTGTCGCTAAAAATCAAAAAACCGCGGGTGCTGGCGCACACAAAGACAAGAAGCGAGCAGAAAAGCAAGGCGACTTCAAACACAAGAAAGAAAAAGTTCCTATGGAAGGTAGATTTAGAGATCCAGAAGATTGGGACGAGGGCAACACAGAGCCCGGCAACAACTTTGCTGTCTACATCAACGGTAAGAAGTGGAAAGTATTCCCAGGACCCTACGGTGCTTATGCAGACAGCTCTGAAGAAGAGCGTGAATTCTATAGACTAAAAGATATGGCCCGCAGAAAGAGTCAACAAACTGGCAAGCAGTGGGAAGTCTACAAAACTGGCGAACCGGCAACAAAATAATGGAACTAAGCGAATTAAAAAAGCTCGCGGGCATCACAGAATTCAAAGGCTACCAACCTTATGGAGGTAGCAACATAAGTATCACTGGGAATGAAAAAGGTGAGCTTATGAAGAAACATAATATTAAACCAGGAACACCTGAGTGGTTTCAGTTGTGGTTCAGCTTGCCTTATCTAACTGGCGAAAAGCCTGTAGGAGATGAGAAATGGTTGAGATAACAGATTCAGCAAAAGCTAAAGTAATTGATTTATTAAACGAAGAAAATAATCCAGAATTAATGCTAAGAACATTTGTTCAAGGCGGGGGGTGTTCAGGTTTTCAATATGGTTTTACCTTCGACGAAGAAAAGAACGAAGACGATTTTGAAATCGAATTAGACAGCAAGTGGAAGTTAGTGGTAGATGCGATGAGCATGCAGTACATGACTGGTGCTGTCATTGACTACACCGAAGATTTAAACGGCAGTCAGTTCAGTATAAAAAATCCCAACGCACAGACTACCTGTGGCTGCGGATCAAGTTTTTCGGTGTAATATCATGGACAAGACTTTGAAAGATTATATAGATAGAGCACAAAAAAGAATTGATGAAGATAGGCAAAAACCCTTAACTCCTAATCCTAATCAATGTCCTGTATATCCAGAAAAATCTAGCGAAGATTCGGACGAAAAAATAAATCCCTACGGACAGCATTAATGAGAGCACACGAGTTTGTTACTGAAAGAAAACGCAAGAAGCGCAAGCCACGCTGGGCCGCTTACGGTCCCGGACCCTTTGGTGGTTACGGATACGCTACAGGTTACAGCGGAGACGGTGGCGCTGTAGGTGAAAATTTTGCTGATGGTAAAGTCAAAGGAAAGAGCCGGCCAGGCCGTGTTAAACGTGCAGGTGCTAGTTGCAACGGTTCTGTGACTGATCTACGCAAACGTGCTAAAAATGCCAGCGGTGAAAAAGCTAAAATGTATCACTGGTGTGCTAATATGAAATCGGGTAGGAATAAATAATATATTATGAAAATTCGAGAACTTCTTGAAACTGCAACAGCAGGTGCTACATCAGCTGGAAATATCGCTACGGTAGTAAATCCGCACATTAGCCCAGGTCCTGCCCGCGGTAAAAAAAGTTATACAGGTAGCCCAGGAAAATCTGGAACAAAGTCTCCTCCGCAACCTATGGTAAAACAGCCTAAAAATAAAGACGGAACAGCTAAAAATGCACTAGATATAAAAACTAGCTTGTTCGGTGAAGGCTCTGCCATAAAAAGATAAATACTATTACCAGTCAAAAAAGGATAAAAAAATGGATTTCAAATCACTGATTTCTAAAATTAGCTCGCTAGACGATGCTATAGAAACACCAAAAGCCCCCGAGCAAGCTCAGCCAATTCGCTTAGACGAAGACACAGAACTGCGTGTTCTAGCAGGCGTTACCCAACTAACTGAATCAGTTATTGCAGAAAAAGCTGTAAGCAAAGCACAGCAAAAGTTCATGGGAATGGTACATGCTACTAAAAAAGGTGAGCCGGCCGCTAGTCCGGAAGTTGCAAAAGCTGCCAAAGGTATGACTGGTAAAGAAGCAGAAAAATTTGCATCAACAAAACATAAGGGACTTCCTGAAAAAGTCAAGAAGGAAGATGTAGAAGAAGGTCAAGAAGATCTTAAAAAAGTAGGCGATACTACTAAAACACAACACGGTACTATGACTAAGACTGCTAGCGGTATCAAACATACCCGTGACAAGTATGATTATGATCCTGGTTCAGATGACAAGGATGATAAGAAGCGAAAAGAAAAAGCTCGCAAGGCTGCTAAAGAATCTGTTGATCCAGAAAAATTCAAGGCTAAGTTTACCAAGATGGTAGAAGCTAAAAAAGCTGAAAAGAAAGACGAAAAGAAAACTAAGAAAGAAAAAATGGAAGAAGGTTCTAAGCCAGACTTCTTAGATTTAGACAAAGATGGAAACAAGAAAGAGCCAATGAAAAAAGCTGCTAGTGACAAAGGCGGCGACAAGAAAGATGGCGAAAAGAAAGGCATGAGTGCTAAACAAGCCAAATACTTTGGCAAGAAAAACGAATCCGTAAAGGCTTCTAAGAAAGTAGTTGCTGAGTCTGTAGAAGGAAAATTATCATTCCGTGATATGATGAAACTAGTTGTAGAAAGTGGTGGACAGCAACAGATCGATCCGTTAGACAAAGATTTATTTGCCTGGGCGGAACGTGTGGCTAAAACTAAAATAGGCGAAGGCATGAAAGCTGAAGTTTATGCAGGTATGGTATACGAGCGCATGGGCGGCAGATTTGAAATGTACGATGTACTCAGCGAACAGCAAAAGTAATTTTACCATTTGGTAAACAAAAGCCAGTCTATCATTGACTGGCTTTTTTATTGACTATATAATAGCTCTATAAGGAGAATTATATGGCGAAAATGTACGGTCCTGAAGAAAAAGCAAAACTAGAGCGTCTTATCAACGAAGGTTCAAATGTTCTACGCGAAGTAGAAGATCTACAAGAAGGTCTCAAAGAAACTGTCAAAGCAGTCGCAGAAGAACTGCAAATCAAACCCTCAATTATCAATAAAGCCATTAAGATTGCACACAAGGACAATTGGAAATCTCACGAAGAAGAGTGGGATGAAATTGAAATGATTCTTGGTGTTACCAAGCGTCTTCCCGAGAAGGACTAAATGCTAAGTGATTTATTTCGTCCTACTTTAGAATGGATCAAAGATGATTGGAATTCTAACCCATTTCGATTTGTGGTTGAATTGCTGGCCTGGGCGATTTCAATCGGTTGTAGTATCACTATGGCTCTTACTGTGCCGACACCGCCACTTCTTATACTTTACCCTATTTGGATACTCGGTTGCGCTATGTACGGTTGGGCTGCTTATACTAGGAAATCGTTTGGCATGTTGGCTAACTACCTGCTTCTAACTACTATAGATACTGTCGGATTGATTAGAATGATTGTTCAATAATGCTAGAGATATTTTTAAAAATAGTCGGTTATTGGTTAGGCATGGGTTCGGTGATAGCGTTAGGGATGCTCTCAGCTCTGTATTTTGCAGTTTTATGCGAAAAAATTGTTGACAGCCTGTATAGTCGCTAAATATCTTCGAGTAAGGTTTAATCAGCCATAAATGATTACATTGGTATTTGCGAGCCCTAAATCGCATACGGAGAAAAATTTGAGTTACGTTGATGCATTTTATGATCGCGATGATGACATGATTCGTGTTGTTGAGCGCGATGCCAAAGGGCAGAGGCATTATAAAGACTACGCTGCCAAACATTTATTCTATTACTATGATCCTAAAGGTAAATTCCAGAGTATCAAAGGAGAACCTTTAAGCAGGGTCAGTTGTAAGAATGTCAAAGAATTACGCAAAGAACTTGCGATCCACAGCAATAAAAAACTTTACGAAAGCGATATTAATCCCATTTATCGTTGTCTAGAGGATCATTATCTAAATGTCGATGCTCCAAAACTTAATGTAGCATTTTTTGATATTGAGGTAGACTTTGATCCGGAGCGCGGCTATGCATCACCGGACGATGCGTTCATGCCAATTACTGCGATTGCTGTCCATCTACAATGGATGGATACATTAGTCTGTCTTGCTATACCGCCGAAAACCTTATCGATGGATGAAGCTAAGAAATCTGTAGAAGAATTTCCCAACACTATGCTGTTTGACAACGAAGCAGATATGTTGGATACATTCTTGGATTTAATACAGGACGCCGATGTATTGAGTGGATGGAACTCAGAAGGTTTCGATATTCCTTATACCGTTAATCGTGTCACTAAAGTTCTAAGCAAAGAAGATACACGTAGATTCTGTCTATGGGATTGTTATCCTAAGAAACGTGAATATGAAAAATACGGAAAAACTGCTGTCACCTATGATCTCATTGGACGGGTACACTTGGACAGTCTTGAACTTTACAGGAAGTATACCTATGAAGAAAGGCACACGTACCGTTTGGACGCTATCGGAGAAATGGAAGTCGGCGAAAGTAAGACTGTCTACGAAGGCACACTGGATCAACTCTACAACAATGATTTCCGCAAGTTCATCGAGTATAATCGTCAAGACTGTGCGCTACTAGATAAGTTAGATAATAAATTAAAATTCTTAGATCTTGCCAATAAGATCGCACACGAAAACACAGTTCTGTTACAGACTACTATGGGTGCTGTAGCTGTTACAGAACAAGCTATTATTAACGAAGCACATCGTAGAGGTATGATAGTTCCTAATCGAGTTCAACGTGAACCTGGTTCAGAGCCCGCTGCCGGTGCGTATGTTGCATATCCTAAGAAAGGCATTCATGAATGGATTGGTTCTCTCGATATTAATTCTCTATATCCTAGTGCGATTCGTGCTCTAAACATGGGCCCAGAGACCATTGTTGGACAATTGCGTCAAGATGGCACTAAAGATTATATTGCAGCTGAAATGGCCAAAGGTAAAAGTTTTGCTTCGGCTTGGGAAGGAATATTTGGTAGCCTAGAATATACCGCAGTTATGAACAGAGAAGTTGGTAGAGAGATTACTATCGATTGGGAAGGTGGAGGCAGCGATACTCTTAGTGCTGCACAGATTTATGATTTAATATTTGAAAGCAATCAACCTTGGATGCTTTCTGCTAATGGTACAATTTTTACCTACGAACACGAAGGTATTATTCCCGGACTGTTAGCACGTTGGTACAAAGAGCGTAAAGAAATGCAGGCCAAGCTCAAAGAATGTATCCAGGCAGGTAACAAAATTGAAGAAGAATACTGGGACAAGCGACAGTTGGTTAAGAAGATTAATCTAAACTCACTGTACGGTGCTATTCTTAATCCGGGCTGTCGTTTCTTTGATAATAGAATTGGTCAATCTACTACACTTACAGGTCGTCAAATTGCCAAACATATGGCATCAAAAGTTAACGAAATAGTCACAGGTGAATATGATCATGTAGGAAAAGCTATTATTTACGGCGACACAGATTCTTGTTATTTCAGTGCGTACAGCACTTTGAAAAAAGACATCGACAAAGGTTTAATTCCATGGAGTAAAGAAAATGTCATCGAACTATACGACACGATCGGATCAGAAGTTAACGGCACGTTTGTTAAATTCATGCAAGACGCCTTCCACGTCCCAAAAACCCGAGGAGAGGTCATCAAGGCAGGTCGCGAGATTGTTGCAAGCAAAGGATTATTCATCACTAAAAAGCGATACGCAGTGCTCTACTATGACAAAGAAGGAAAACGAGCAGACATCGACGGAAAGCCAGGTAAGATCAAAGCTATGGGGCTCGACCTCAAGCGTAGCGACACTCCTGTCGTCATCCAAGACTTCTTGAGCGAAGTATTAACCAAAGTTTTAACCGGAACTGTTAAAGAAGAAGTTCTAGAGTATATCACAGATTTTAGAACTGAATTTAAGACTAGACCCGGTTGGGAAAAAGGTTCGCCTAAACGTGCCAACAACATCACAGAATATGCCAGCAAAGAGAAGAAGGCAGGTAAAGCAAACATGCCGGGGCATGTTAGAGCCAGCCTGAACTGGAATACTTTAAAGCGTATGATGGATGACAAATATTCAATGAGCATCACTGACGGTGCCAAAGTCATTGTTTGCAGATTAAAAGACAATCCTATGGCTTATACGTCTGTAGCTTATCCTGTCGATGAGCTAAGACTTCCTCAATGGTTCAAAGACTTACCGTTCGACGATGCTGAAATGGAAACCACTGTCATCGACGAAAAACTAGAAAACCTTATTGGTGTTTTGGAATGGGACATCAGTTCAACAAGGTCGGATAATACATTCAGTAAATTGTTTGATTTTGAGTGATTTCAAGGTTGATTTTCACTCACGATCTAAATATAATCTTAATATACATGGAGAATCTCTAAATGAAAGACATTTTACAAGACATTGTAAGCCACACACAAAACCTAGGCTTCTTAACCACAGTTAAAATCACAGGCGCAGAAGATAAAACAGAAATGTTTTCAATGGCCGACGACCGTTCGGTGATTATGACCGCAGAAACAACTGCTCCCTATCCGG
>JACCDS011762409.1_pt1 | contig 50581 bp, 33 predicted proteins | sample 7446441 | NCBI WGS metagenome assembly JACCDS01 (sample SAMN15323445, study PRJNA562643) | freshwater metagenome | isolation source: river surface water | place: USA:Blue River Watershed | collected 2017-08-17 | reverse complement strand
GCACGCGCCGGATCGCCTCGGCCAAGCTGACGTGCGTCGAAACGTGGATCACGCGCAACGCGCCCGCCGCGAGCAGCATCGCGTAGTCGCGCACGCCGGCCAGTTCCGCGAGCAGCTCCGTATGCCCGGGATAGGAAAATCCCGCGGCGGCCATCGCCGCCTTGTTGAGCGGGGCCGTGGCGATCGCCCCGACTTCGCCGCGCAACGCCAGCTCCGCCGCGCGTTTCACCGCCCGCACCGCGGCCGCCCCGGCCACCGGGGACACTTCGCCCGGGACGAACGTATCCGGATCCAAGGCCTGATCCTCGATCTCGGGCGGCAACGGCAAACCGAGTTTGTCCGCCACCCGCGCGAGCACGGCCCGCGAGCCGATCACGAGCGGACGGCACAACGCCGTCACTTCCGCGGCCGCCACCGCGCGCAGCACGATCTCGGGACCGATGCCCGCCGGATCGCCGATCGTGATCGCGACACGGGGCAAGAGTTTCGCCGGATCCGACATGGGCGGGCGCGTATTCAGCCGGCGCGTACGACTTCGGCGCGGCGCACGAAGTCGGGATCGACCGTCACCCCGAAGCCCGGCCCGGTCGGCACGCGCACCTGCCCTTGCTCGCACTTGAGCGACGACGTCGGGCAACTCACGGGGATGGTCGCGTTGCCCTTGAATTCCATGAACGGCCCGATGTTCGGGGTGAACGCCGCGAACTGCACGACGTCGAGATAGCCGAGGCCGCCGCCGGACATGTGCGGCACGACCGTCAGCCCCGCCGCGGCCGCCATGCGCGCCACCTTGGTCGCGCGAATGAAGCCGCCGCCGTAATGCAGGTCCGGCTGCACGATATCGACGCCGCGCTCGGCCACCATCCAATGCCAGCGGTGCAGGCTGTATTCCTGTTCGCCGCCGGCCACGGGGATCGTCAGCGCATCGGCGACGGCCTTCGTGCCCCACAGGTCGTCGAACTCGCAGGGCTCCTCGTAAAACGCGTAGCGCTGCTCCTCCATCAGCCGGCCGATGCGGATGCCTTCCGCCGGACCGTAGGAACTGTTCGCGTCGGCATACAAGGTGAAGGCGTCGCCGAACGTTTTCCGCACGAGCGGGATCAATTTCTCGGTGCGGCCGGGCAAGGAATCCGCATCCCGGCTCATCCGCCCGCCGAGCCGGAACTTCAGGGCGCGCACGCCCGAACCCGCGACCATTTGCTCAAGGAACTTGATCTCCGCCTCCGGCGTGTTCCCGCGGTTGCCGCTGGCGTAGTACACCGGGATGTCGCGCCGCTTCGCCCCGCCGAAAAACGCCGCCACCGGCACCCGCGCCGTCTGCCCCAGCAGTTCGAGCAGCGCCTGCTCCACCGCCATCACGGAGGTCCAGAACAGCTGGCCCTGCATCTTGTAGTTGCTGCCCGCACGGTATACGTCGGTGTGCAGCGCCTCGAGTTGCCGCGCATCCTTTTTCAGGAACGTCGGGAACACGTACGCCAGCAGCACGGGCCACGCCTTCGCGATGATCGCGGGATTCGGCACCGTGATCGCCTCGGCGCCGTCGGTGCTGCGCGCCCGCACGAGGAAATTCTTGCCCTGCCGCAGCAGTTCCAGCGACGCCACCGTCACCGGCGCTTTCACCGCCGCGAGGTCGAGCACCGGGGCGTCCATGATGCGGCGCAATTCGTCGGCCGAAACCGTCTTCGCCGGCGCGGGGGCGGCCGCGGCGCCGCGGGCGGCGCCGAGGAAAGCGAGCGCGGCGGACGATTTCAAAAACGTGCGGCGGGGAACGGAGGAGAAACGGCGGGGCACAGGCATGGGGCGGTCGGGGTTCGGACCACGCCGGCACGAAGCCCGACCATGGGCAAGCGTGGAGAAAATCCGCCTTCGGAATTGGACTCGCCAACCTCGCCGCCGCACTCTGCATAGAAGCCGCTTTGTCTTTCGCCATGCCCCCTTTCCCCCGCCCGCTGCGGCGTTCCGTTTTTCTCCTGCTGGCCCTGCCGGCCCTGCCCGCGGCCGGCGCCGTCGATTTCGCCCGCGAGATCCAGCCCATCCTCGCGGAAAACTGCTTCCACTGCCACGGACCCGACGACAAGGACCGCAAAGGCGGGCTCCGCCTCGACACGCGCGAAGGCGCGGTGAAGGGCGGGAAATCCGAACTGCCGTCCCTCGTCGCCGGCAAACCCGACGAAAGCGAAATCATGCTCCGCGTCATCGCCACCGATGAAGAGGAGGTCATGCCGCCGCCGAAGGAAAACAAGCGGCTGACGCCCGCGCAGAAGGACACGTTGCGCCGCTGGATCGCGGAGGGCGCACCCTACGCCGGCCATTGGGCCTTCGCCGCGCCGGTCCAGGCGCCGTTGCCCGCGGGCCCGGCCCATCCGGTCGACGCCCTCGTCGGCGCCAAACTGCCGAAAGCCGGCCTGCAGGCCTCCGCTCCGGCCGACGACGCCACACTCGTCCGCCGGCTCTATCTTGATGTGATCGGACTGCCGCCGGCGCCGGCCGAGGTCGATGCCTTCGCCGCCGCGGTCGCGAAATCCGGCCGCCCCGCCGCGGTCGACGCGCTCGTGACGCAGTTGCTCGCCAACGAGCGCTACGGCGAGAAATGGGCCCGCGTCTGGCTGGACGCCGCGCGTTTCGCCGACAGCAACGGCTTCGAGAAGGACCTGCCCCGCGAGCAATGGGCTTGGCGCGACTGGGTCATCGGCGCCTACAACCGCGATTTGCCGTACGACCAATTTCTCGTCGAGCAGATCGCCGGCGACCTGCTGCCCGGCGCGACGCAGGACCAGATTGTCGCCACGGGATTTCTCCGCAACGGCATGATCAACGAGGAAGGCGCCATCATCCCGGAGCAGTTCCGGATCGAGGGCCTCTTCGACCGCCTCGACTGCGTCGGCAAGGCTACGCTCGGCCTGACGCTGCAATGCGCGCAATGCCACACGCACAAGTTCGACCCGATCACGCACGACGAATTCTTCGGCATCTACGCTTTCCTCAACAACAGCTACGAAGCCCAATCCTGGGTCTACACCTCGGAGCAGCAGCAGCAGATCGAGCAAATCGCCAAAGACCTCGCCGCCGTCGACACCAAGGTCCGCGAGGCGCGGCCGAAGTGGGAGGAGCAACTGGCCGCCTGGGAAACCCAACTCCGCGAACGCCGGGCCCGCATCGCCTGGACCCCGCTGGTCGCCCTGGAACTGGCGTCGACGTCCGGGCTCAACCACCCGACCCAGGCCGCCGACGGCTCGATCTTCACCGACGGCCACCCGAGCACGAAGGGCGACATCTTCGTGATTGCGGAACCCGCGCTCGCCGGTGCGACCGGCCTGCGGCTCGAGGCCCTGTGCCACGACGATTTCCCGTTCCGCGGTCCCGGCCGCAGCCGCTACGGCACCTGGGCCGTGACCGAACTCGAAGTTTCCGTCCAGCTGCCCGGCGCCGCGAAATGGGAAAAAGTGCCGCTGCAGAACGCCACCGCCGATTTCTCCGAACCGCTCCGCGGCATCGAGCAGGAGTGGTCGGCCAATTTCGACAAGGAGCAGCGCCGCATCCTCGGGCCGGTCGCCTACCTGATCGACAGCGACAACAACACCGCCTGGCGCGCCGACCGCGGTCCCGGCCGCCGCAACACCGAATCCGTCGCCGTGGTGCAATTCGCGCAGCCGCTCACCCACCCGGCCGGCACGAAACTCAAGGTGCTCCTGCGGTATCACCACAGCGGAGACGACAACGGCCGCGGCAACACCATGCTCGGCCGCTGCCGGCTCGCGCTCACGGATACGCCCGACCCGAAAGCCGAACCCGTCGACTACGCCGCCCAGCTCGCCCTCGACACGCCGGCGGACCGGCGCTCGCCCGGGCAGCAGCAAGCCGTGTTCGCGGCGTGGCGCGCCGCAGTGCCGGCGTTGAAGAAGTTCCAGACCGAAACCGACAACCTCTACAAAAAGTACCCCGCCGCCAAAACCACGGTCCTTCATTTGGCGGAGCGGAAACCGGACGACGTGCGCGCCACGCGCCTGCTCGACCGCGGCGCCTGGGACAAACCGCTGCACCCGGTCGCGCCGCACGTGCCGGCCGCGCTGCATCCCCTGCCCGCCGACGCCCCGCGGAACCGCCTGACGCTCGCGCGCTGGATCGCCGATCCCCGCTCCCCGCTCACGGCGCGCGTGGCCGTCAACCGGGTCTGGCAATCGCTCTTCGGCACCGGCCTCGTGGAAACGCCCGAGGACTTCGGCACGCGGACCCCGGTGCCGTTGCACCTCGATCTGCTCGACTGGCTCGCGGTCGATTTCATGGCCCGCGGCTGGAGCCAGAAACAATTGCTCCGGACCATTCTCACCAGCGCCGTGTACCAGCAATCCTCGCGCGCCGGCCCGGCCCAGCTCGAACGCGATCCGCGCAACCACCACCTCGCCCGCGGCCCGCGTTTCCGCGCGGAAGCCGAGGTCGTCCGCGATCTCGCGCTGAGCGCCGCCGGCCTGCTCCACCACAAGGTCGGCGGCCCGAGCGTGTTCCCGCCCGTGCCGGAAAACGTCCTCGCCTACAATTTCTTCAAGGTGACGTACTGGGATGTCCCGAAGAACGAGGACCGTTACCGCCGCAGCCTCTACCTGTTCCGCAAACGCTCGATGCCGGATCCGATGCTCAGCGCGTTCGACGCGCCCAACGGCGACGCCGCGTGCGTCCGCCGCGTCCGCTCCAACACGCCCCTCGCCGCGCTCACGAGCCTGAACGAGCCGATCTTCGTCGAAGCCGCGCAGGCCTTCGCCCTCCGCGTCTGGCGCGAAGGCGGCGCCACCGAAGCCGAGCGCATCGCCTACGCCTACCGCCTCTGCACGTCGCGGTTGCCGCAACCCGAAGAAACGGCGGCGGTCGCGCGCCTGCTCGCCGACACCCGCGAGCGTCTGCGCCGCGGCGAATTGAAGGCGGGGGAAATTGCCTTTTCGGAAATGACCAAACCCGCCGACCTGCCCGCCGACGCCACCCCCGCGGATCTCGCCGCGTGGACCGTCGCCGGCCGCATTCTCCTCAATCTCGACGAAACGTTGACCAAGGGCTGACCATGAATCTCGCCGCCGAAATCCGCCAAGCTTCCGCCCGCGCCCTTTCCCGCCGCTGGTTCCTCCGCGACTGCGGCGTCGGCCTCGCCGGCATCGCGCTCAACTCCCTGCTCGCCCGCGAAGCCGGCGCCGCGCCCGCGGCCGCCAAGAGCCCGAATCCCCTCGCCCCGCGCGCGCCGCATTTCCAGCCGAAGGCGAAGCGCGTCATCTACCTGTTCCAGGCCGGCGCCCCGAGCCACCTCGAGCTCTTCGACCCGAAACCGGAATTGGCGAAACGCGACGGCCAGCTCCCGCCCGCGGATCTGCTCAAGGATTACCGCGCCGCGTTCATCAAACCCAATTCCGCGCTGCTCGGGCCGAAATACAAATTCGCCCCGCAGGGCCAGGCCGGCATCGAACTCAGCGAACTCATGCCGCACACCGGCAAGATCGCGGACGACCTTTGTTTCGTGCGCTCGATGCAGACCGACGCCGTGAACCACGCGCCGGCGCAGATCATGATGAACACCGGCTCGCAGCAATTCGGCCGGCCGAGTTTCGGTTCGTGGACGCTCTATGGTCTCGGCAGCGAAAGCGCGGAGCTGCCCGGCTACGTCGTGCTCACCAGCGCCAAGGGCACGAGCGGCGGCGCGAGCAATTACGGCTGCGGCTTTTTGCCGACCGTGTACGGGGGCATTCCCTTCCGCGGTTCCGGCGATCCGGTCCTCTACCTTTCGAATCCCAAGGGCATCGACGCCGCAACCCAACGCGCCTCGCTCGACACGTTGCACCGGCTCAACGGCCTCGCCCTCGCGACGGCCGGCGATCCGGAAATCGCGGCGCGCATTCAGAGCTACGAAATGGCGTACCAGCTCCAGACCAGCGCCCCGGAGCTCATGGATCTTTCGCAGGAGCCGGCGCACATCCTCGAGCTTTACGGCATCAAGGACATCAAGGTCTCGAACTACGCGCGCAACTGTCTGCTCGCCCGCCGCCTGATCGAGCGCGGGGTGCGTTTCGTGCAGCTCTTCCACGAGGCCTGGGACCAGCACGGCGATCTGACCAAGGCCATCAAGAAGAACTCCGAGGACACCGACCAGGCCAGCGCCGCGCTCGTCACCGATCTCAAGCAACGCGGCTTGCTCGACGACACCCTCGTCGTCTGGGGCGGCGAATTCGGCCGCACTCCGATGGTCCAGGGCGGCAACGACGGCCGCGACCACCACAACCGCGCCTTCACGATGTGGCTGGCCGGCGGCGGCCTGAAACGCGGGCACGTCCACGGCGCGACCGACGACCTCGGCTTCAACGTCGTCCGCGATCCCGTGCACGTGCACGACCTCAACGCGACGCTGCTCCACCTGCTCGGCCTCGACCACACGCGCCTCACGTTCCGTTTCCAGGGCCGCGATTTCCGTCTGACCGACGTGCACGGCGAAATCGTCAAAGGCCTGATCGCGTGAGGCCGAGGCGGAAGTTGAGAGTCGAGGGCTGAGAGTTGAGTGACGAACGGCCGGACGCAGTCGGATTTAAAAGCCGGATCGTTCGGTCCTTCGACTTTCAACCTTCAACGCCCGCCTGCCGCAACGCGGCCTAGGCCGCCGTCCGCACCGCCGCCGGCAAGGTGATGAAAAACTCGGTGCCGTGGCCGGGCGTGCTTTCCACGCGGACCTCGCCGCCGTGGGCCTGGACCACGTTCTTCACGATCGCGAGGCCGAGCCCGGTGCCGCCCTGTTCGCGGGAGCGCGCCTTGTCGACGCGGTAGAACCGTTCGAAAATCCGCGCCTTGGCTTCGCTGGGAATGCCGGGGCCGTCGTCGCGCACCGTGAGTTCGGCGCCGGCCGCACCCAGCGGCCGGCCGCCGATTTCCACCCGTCCGCCTTCGCGGCCGTACTTGATCGCGTTGTCGATGAGGTTGGCGAGGACCTGTCGCAGACGTTCGGGATCGGCGGGCACGACCGTGCCGGCGGCGACCGAGTTGGCCAAGGTCACCCCGCGGGCCCGGGCGATGATCGCCGCATCGTCGAGGGCATCCTGCGCCGCTTCCCGGAGATCGAGCGGCCGCAGATTCAATTCCACCCGGCCGGAATCCAGCCGCGCGAGCAGGAGCAGGTCGTCGATCAGGAGCGTCAGCCGGTTCGCGTGCTTGTCGATGATCTCGAGGAAACGCGTCGTCACCGCGGGATCGCTTTTGCCGCCGTCGATCAGCGTTTCCGCCGCGCTCTTGATCAGCGAAAGCGGGGTGCGCAGCTCGTGGCTGACGTTGGCGACGAATTCCTGCCGGACCGATTCCAGCTGCCGCAGCCGCGTGAGATCGTGGAAAACCAGAATCGCGCCGTCGCGGGCGCCGTCGGCCGCCCGCAGGGCGAGCGCGTTGACCTGCAGGTAGCGCGTCTCGGCGACGCCGTCGAGGCGCAGCTCGTGGTTCAGCACCTCGGCCTCGCGGTCGAGCCGCGCGACCAGGGCGGAGACCTCGTGGTGGCGCGTCGCCTCGAGCACGGTGCGGTCGGCGGCCGGCGGCGGAAAATGGAAGAGGGCGCCGGCGGAGCGGTTGGCGATGCGGATCCGGCCGTTGGCGCCGACGACGATGATGCCCTCGACCATGCGGTCGAAGAGCGCGGCGGTGCGTTCGCCCTGCGCCCGCAATTCGGCCTCGCGCCGGTCGCGCTGCTCGGCGAGTTCGCGGGCGTGGCGGATCGCCGCGGCCTGCAGCCGGCCCCGGAGCCACCACGCGACTCCGCCGGCCCCGAGCGCGGCGAGCAAGAGCAGCGATTCAAGCACGGTCATGCGGCAAATCGGAGGCGGAAACGGCGCCGGCGCAAGCCGCCGCCCGGCTCCGGTTTCACTCCTCCGCCTTGAACCGGTAACCCACGCCGCGGATGGTTTCGAGGAACTCGGCGGCCGGGCCGATCTTCTCGCGCAGCCGGCGCATGTGGGTGTCGACGGTGCGGCTGTCGATCGGGTTCTCGTAGCCCCATACATCCTGCAGCAGGCGTTCGCGGGTCTGCACGCGGCCGCGGCGGCGGGCGAGGATTTCGAGCAACTTGAATTCGGTCGCCGTGAGCGCGATCTCCGCGCCGCCGACCGACACCGTGTGGCGCGGCACGTCGATCGCCAGCGGCCCGAAACGCAGTTGCGCGACCGGCTCGTCGGCCTGTTTCACGCGCGCCAGGAGTTTCTTGATCCGCAGGACGAGTTCCCGGGGGCTGAAGGGTTTCGTGACGTAGTCGTCGGCGCCGAGCTCAAGGCCGATCACGCGGTCCATCTCCGCCGCTTTCGCGGTGAGCATGAGAATCGGGATCGAAGCGGTCGAGGCGTCGCGGCGGAGGATCTTGCAGACTTCCAGGCCGTCAACTTCCGGCAGCATCAGGTCGAGCACGACGAGGGCCGGGCGTTCGTCGCGGGCGGCGGCGATGGCGCGGTTGCCGTCCTTCGCGAAAATCGGCGTGTAGCCGGCCTCCTTCAGTTTGAAACCAAGCACCTCGAGGGCGTCGGGCTCGTCGTCAACGACCAGGATTTTCGGTTTCATTGGCTTTGGGCGCCGTATGGCGGATGTCTTTGGCTTCGTAGAGGTACACGACCTCTTCGGCGATGTTGGTGGCGTGGTCGGCGATGCGTTCGAGCGCCTTCGAGATCACCATCAGCCGCAGGCAGCGGCTGATCGTCGTCGGGCGCTCGACCATGTAGCTGGAAAGTTCGCGGTGCAGCTGGCGGTTGAGATCGTCGACGTCGTGGTCCCGGGGCACCACGGCCCGCGCGATCTCCGGCTGGCGGTTGACGAAGGCAGTGATGGCTTCGCGCAGCATCTCGATCGACATCGTCGCCATGCGGGGCAGGTCGACGTAGGGCTTGAGCTGCGGCTCGGTGTTCAGGTCGCGGGCCCGGCGGGCGATGGTGACGGCGGAATCGCCGACGCGCTCGAGATTCTGCGAAATTTTCATCGCGACCGTGATGAGGCGGAGGTCGGTGGCGAGCGGCGCCTTCGCGAGCAAGTGGATCGCCATGTCGTCGATCTCGATCTCGTACTGGTCGAGGATGTTGTCGTCCTCCTCGACTTGGCGCGCGAGGTTGTCGTCGCGGTCGACGAGGGCGCGCAGGGCGCGCGTCACCGCCGACTCGGCGTGACTGGCCATCGCGAGCAGGCTTTCCTTCAGCGCGGAGAGCTCGGAATTGTAGTGGGTCATGTCGGGATGGGGACGGGGTAGCTCAGCCGAACCGGCCGGAAACGTAGGCCTCGGTCTGGGCGTTGGCGGGGTTGGTGAAAATTTCGCGGGTGTCGGCGTACTCGATCAGTTTGCCGAGGTAGAAGAACGCCGTGCGGTCGGAGCAGCGGGCGGCCTGCTGCATGTTGTGCGTGACGATCACGATCGTGTAGCGCGCGCGCAGTTCCTGGATCAGCTCCTCGATTTTCGCGGTCGCGACGGGATCGAGGGCGGAGCAGGGCTCGTCCATCAGAATGACTTCCGGCTCAACCGCGATCGCCCGCGCGATGCAGAGGCGCTGCTGCTGGCCGCCGGAGAGACCGAGGCCGCTGGCGTCGAGGCGGTCTTTCACTTCGTCCCAGAGCGCCGCGCCGCGGAGCGCTTTTTCCACGATGGCGTCGAGCCGGGACTTGTCCTTCACGCCCTGGAGGCGGAGGCCGTAGGTGATGTTTTCGTAGATGGATTTCGGGAAGGGATTGGACTTCTGGAAAACCATGCCGACGCGTTTGCGCAGCTCGATGACATCGACGTCGGGCTGGTAGATATCGACGCCGTGGATCTTGATCGTGCCGCGGGCGACGCGGGTGTCGTCGATCAGATCGTTCATGCGGTTGAGGCAACGCAGCAGGGTCGACTTGCCGCAGCCGGAAGGCCCGATGAAGGCGGTGACCTTGTGGTCCTCGATCTCGAGGCTGATGTCTTTCAGCGCCTGGCTCGCGCCGTAGTAGAAATCGAGATTGCGGATATCGATGAGCGTGGCGCCGGCCGGCGCGGCCGCCGCGGCGGGGGCGGAACCGGCGGGCAGACCGGAGGTGCGCGGCGAACGGCCCGGGAGGGCGGCCTGGATTTTGCCGGAAGCGGAAGCGGAAGCGGGAGATTCCATGACGGCGGAAGACGTGGTCACCATTTGTAGCGGTTCCGCAAACGCGTGCGGAGGAGAATCGAGGCCGCGGCGATCAACGCCACGATGCCGAGGAACACGAAGGCGGTGCCGTATTGCACGCGTTCGGTGTATTCGTTCTGCGGGATCTTGGAGCTGACGACGTAAATGTGGTACGGCAGCGCCATCACGCCCTGGAAGAAGAAGTCGCTGGCCTTGTCGACGTCCCAAGGAAGCTTGTCGCGCACCACGTAGGCGGCGGTGAACATGATCGGCGCGGTCTCGCCGGCGACGCGCGCGATGCCGAGAATCGAAGAGGTCAGAATACCGGGCAGCGCGTACGGCAGGACGTTGGAGCGGATGGTCTGCCACTTGGTGGCGCCGAGGGCGAGGGAGCCCTCGCGGAAGCCCTTGGGCACGGACTTGAGGGATTCCTCGCTCGCGGTGATGACCACCGGGAGGACCATGAAGGCGAGGGTGAACCAGCCGGCGAGCAGGGAGACGTTCCAGCCGAAGAAGATCACGAACATGCCGAAACCGAAAAGGCCGAAGACGATGGAGGGCACGCCGGCGAGATTGAGAATGGCGAGCCGGACGAAACGGATGAAGGCGCCGTCGCGGGCGTACTCCGTGAGATAAACCGCGGCGCAGACGCCGAGGAACAGGGCGATGGTCATCGAGCCGACGACGAGCAAAACGGTACCGACGATGCAGGGCCAGATGCCGCCGGCGGAATAGACGTAGCTCTCGGTCTTCACCTTGGCGGCGGCGGGATTCGCTTCCTTGAAGGAGCGGAACGCGGTGTCGCCCATCTCGTATTTCTTCCCTTCGAACTCGAAGATATAGAGGGATTCGGGCGCCTCGGTGAGGAAGGTGGTGTTGATGAACGGCGCCTCGGTTTTGAAGACGGTGCCGGCGCCCTTGAACACGATGTTGAGGAAGACGGCGGCGCCGCAGGCGAGAATCAGGTAGGTCGCGCCGCGGAACAGCCAGAAAACGAGACCTTCGGCGCGGCGGGCGGCGTTGAGCCGGGGGCGGAAAACGTGGGCGGCGGTGTTCATGCTCAGCCGATCGAGATCCGGTAGCGGCGCACGATTTTCTGCGCAGCGTAGTTGATCAGCAGCGACACGACGAAGAGCACGAGGCCGACGACGAAGAGGGCGCGGTAGTGGATGCTGCCGCGGACCACCTCGCCCATTTCCTGCGCGATGATGCCGGTCATGGTGTGCACGGGCTCGGTGACGAAGGCCAGGCCCTGCGTGAAATCGGGGATGGCGATGCGGTTCCCCGCGCAGAGGAGGACGACCATCGTCTCGCCGATCACGCGGCCGAGGCCGAGCAGCACCGCGGAGATAATGCCGGAAAGCGAAGCCGGCACGATGATCTTCAGCGTGGTCTGCAAGCGCGAGGCGCCGAGGGCGAAGGAGGCTTCCTTGAAGGCGCGGGGGACGTTGTTCAGCGCATCTTCGGCGAGCGTGAAGATCGTCGGCACGGCGATGAGCGCGAGCAGGCAGCCGGCGGTCAGGATGTTGAGCCGTTCGCTGTAGGGAAAGCCGGGCATCCAAGAGAGCCAGGATTGCTGCGAAAGGAGGCGGAGCGCCTGGCCGAGCACGGCGATGCCGAAGAAGCCGAGCACCACGGACGGGATCGCGGCGATGAACTCGATCGCGGGCTTGATCAGTTTCTGCTCCCGCGGACTGGCGATCTGGTTGATGTAGATGGCGGCGCCGACGCCGAGCGGCACGGCCAGGGAAAGCGCGACGAGCGAGACGAGCAGCGAACCGACAAAGAGCGGGATGATCCCGTACCAATCCTGCCAAAAACTGGCGGTGAGCCACTGGCGGCCGAAGATGAACGCGGTGAACGACTGCGCGGCCGGCACCGGTTGCCGGAAATCCCAGGCCGCGAGATTGCGTTCCACGGCCGGAAAGGTGGCGAGGTAGTCGCGGGCCAGCGCGGTGAAACGTTGCAGCCGGTCCGTCAATTCGGGCGTCGGCAACGTCGGCGGCGCCGCGAGCACGGCGGTGAGTTTGGCCGTGAATTCGGCGTTGGCCGCCTTGTAAGCGGGCAGAGTCCCGAGCAGCGGTTTCAGCTCGGCGGCGAAATCGACCGACGTGATGACGACGGCGGCGGCCTCGGCCGTCTTGCCTTCGGCGAGCAATTGGCGGCGTTCCTCCTTCTTGTCCTCGTTGACGATGAACTTCGTCTTGATCGCCGTCGCGACTTCCGTGAGTTCGGAGACAAGTCCGCGGACAGGCTCGACCGCATCGCTGAATTTGCCGGAATAATCGTCGAACGGAGCGAGCGCGGTGTTCGCGGCGTCGAGGGAAAGACCCTGCGTTTCCGTCAGTTGCCGCAGCGCCCGCAGCCGCAGATCCGAGAGGTAGCGCGTGAGCGCGGTGTGTTCGTCGGACTGGGTGCGGATGAAGTCGACGTACTCGAGACCGGCCTGGCGGTAGACCTGGAGGTTTTGCCGGTTCTGGCCGAAAAACCCGGCGCCTTCGCGCACCAGAAAATAGGTGATCAGCGCGAGGACGATGATCGAGACGACGGCGTTGCCGCCGAAGAAAACCTTGATGCAGTCGTCGACCGTCAGGCCGAGCAGCTTCACCCGTTTCTTCCGGATCGCGAACGTGGCGGCGCGGTCGGGGCCGGGAGCCGCCGCGGGCGGGACGGGCTCGTTCATGCGGGAAGGATCGGCGACGTCATGGCCGCGTGAGCACGCCGCCGGGGCCGGCGCAGGTCAAGCGGGGGACGGTGACAATCGGATGACGGCACGGTCAGTTCAAGGTCACGAAACCGACGCGCTCCGCGATCTTCCGGCCGGAGGCCCCGAGGGTGAAGGCGATGAATTTGGCGGCCTCGCCCTTCGGTTCCCCGTCGGTGTAGTAATAGGTCGGGCGGGCGTAGATGTATTTGCCGGCGCGGACGTTGTCGGCCGTCGGGGCGACGCCGTCGATCGGGACGACCTTGACGCCTTCGGCGTTGATGTAGGCGAGACCGACGTAGCCGATGCCGTTGGGATTCTTGGCAACCTCGGCGGCGATCTGCTCGTTGCCCGCCATCTTCTGCGAGGACTTGGCGTAATCCCGCTTCTTCATGGCGAGGTCTTTCCAATCCTGATACGTCCCGGACGACGTGTTGCGCGTGTAGACCGAGATCTTGCCGGGCTTGCCGCCGACCGCGGACCAATCGGTGACATCGCCCGTGAAGATCTGCTCCACCTGGCGGGCGGTGAGTTTGGCCATCGGGCTCTTGGCGCTGACGATCACGGCCATGCCGTCGTGGGCGACGGTGGTGGCGACGAGGTTCACGCCCTTGGCTTGGCCGGCCGAGATTTCGGTCGCGCGGACCTTGCGGGAGGACATACCGATCTGGGCGGTGCCGTCGATGATGGCGGCGATTCCGGTGGTGGAACCTTCGGCGGCGATCTCGAAGGAGACCCCGGGGTGCTGCGCCTTGTATTCCTCGGCGAGGGTCGGGACGAGTTTGGCGCCGAGGGTGTCGGAGCCTTTGATGACGAGTTTCTGCGCGGACGCGGCGGAGACACCGGCGACGAGGGCGAGCACGGACCAGAGGATTTTTTTCATGGCGGAGGAGGAGAACGGGGGGAGGGAAAGCGGGGGCGGATCAGCGCAGCGGCACAAACCCGACTTTCTCGGCGATCTTCTGGCCGGCGTCGCTCAGGGTGAACTCGATGAATTTGGCCGCTTCGCCCGAGGGCTCGCCGTTGGTGTAATAGAAGGTCGGGCGGGCGTACGCGTACTTCTTGTTGAGCACAGTTTCCTTGGAGGGCGAGACGCCGTCGATCGGGATGACCTTGATGCCTTCGGCGTGGATGTAGGCGAGACCGACGTAGCCGATGCCGTTGGGATTCTTGGCGACCTCGGCGGCGATCTGCTCGTTGCCGGCCATCTTCTGCGAGGACTTGGCGTAATCCCGCTTCTTCATGGCGAGGTCTTTCCAATCCTGATACGTCCCGGAGGACGTGTTGCGGGTGTAAACCGAGATCTTGCCGGGCTTGCCGCCGACCGCGGACCAATCGGTGACGTCGCCGGTGAAGATCTGCTCCACCTGACGGGCGGAGAGCTTGGTCATCGGGCTGTTGGCGCTCACGATCACGGCCATGCCGTCGAAGGCGACCACGATGGGCTTGAGGATCACGCCCTTGGCCTGGGCGGCGGACATCTCGGTCGCGCGGGCGCGGCGGGAAGACATGCCGATCTGGGCGGTGCCGTCGATGATGGCGGCGATGCCGGTGGTGGAGCCTTCGGCGGCGATCTCGAAGGAGACTCCGGGATGCTGCGCCTTGTACTCCTCCGCAAACGTCGGGACGAGCTTGGCGCCGAGGGTATCGGAACCCTTGATCACGAGTTTCTGGGCGAGCGCGGTGCCCGAGGTGGCGAGGGCCGCGAGGAGGAGGAGCAGGGAATTTTTCATGACTTTAAGGTGGAAGGATAAGGCCGGGTGCCGCGATTGCTGCGGTCGGCTTTCTGGACAGGTGCGCCGGACTGGATCCCGGGATGGCTTGATCGACGCGGAAGAGAATCGATGCCGGCGGCAAGGTTCCGGTTTTTGCGTCCGAGCCTGACTTAGTAGCTCAGCTGGAGCTGGCTCCGGACCCCTTGCACGGTCGCTTTGGCCGGTGCGCCGGTGAGAGGAATGCCGCTGGATTCCCCGAAAACGTAACCCGCCTGCCAACGGACCTCGTGCTTGGCCTCGTCGCCCAGCAGGTACCAATTGGTGCCGACGAACCACTCGTGCATTTTGTCGTGGGTCCCGCCCGAGGCGGCCGACCGGATGCCGTCGCCCAATTGCACGCCCCGGCCGTCGGAATCGATTTGGCTGTAACGCAACACCGGTTCGAAGCGGGGCGTCAGACGGTAGGTGGCCATCAGCGACCAGCCATCCGACTTCGCATCGCGCAGGGCGGAGGCGCCGCGCTCGTTGTCCGAGCCGAGATATTCGCCGATGAGCGACGCATCGAGATAGCGCCAATCGAAGTAAGCGGACCACACCGCCAAGTCGTTGCCCGTGCCGACCACGCGGCCGCCTTGATCGGGGAGGAATCCATAAGTGGCGCCGAGCTTGAGCCGGCCCGTGGTTTCCGCGAAGGGCCGCACGTAGGCGACGCTGCCCCAGTAGGCCAGCTGGTTGTTGCTGCCCGAGCCCTGGGCCAAAGCGTCGTTCACGGTCACGCCCTGCGATTCGGCGTTCGTGACGGCGAGATCCCAGCTCAGATTGCCGCCGTTGTTGCCGAGCAGCCAGATGCCGTTGCGGTACTTGCCCGCGCCGAGGCGGCGGCCGTTGTTGCTCTCGACGAAGTAGCGGTTGATCGTCGAACGCTCGATCGCCTTCAGTTCGCCGCTCGACGTGAAGTATTCCTCGTAGCCGATCGGAGCTTTCCAGTAGCCGGCCTGCACCTTGAGTCGGGGGCTGAAAATCTTCTCGATCTGGGCGACGTCGAAATTGGCATTGCCGAGATCGTAGTTCACGTGCGCCGACCAGCCCTCCCGGAACGTGGCGCGGAAAGACATGCGGACCCGCCGCAGAAACAGGTGGTTCACCGTCGCCGGATCGCCGGCCGTGCCGGCGATATCGGTGGCCAAATGGGCATACTGGAATTGGACCCGGCCGCCGATGGCCAACCGCGCCAGGTTCGGCGACAGGGAGGTCGCCGCGGAGACCGGCGCGTTCTCCACCATGAGGTCGGCCCGGATTTCCTCGGCCTCCTGATTGGTGAGAATACCCTTGCGGATGAGGGCATTGACGAGAGCGGCGCTGTCTTGCGCGGCCGCGGTGGCGGCCAGCAGCAGACCGAGGAGGAAGAGAAGCGAGGAGCGGCGGGTTTTGGTCATTCGGCGCCGGAGCAAGATCGAACCGGCAACGTCAGTCTGCCGGGCGAATGTTACGATTATGTGGCGAACCTGCGACAACCCGGTCACAAATCGGTGGCGACGGTCGCGCGAAGTGAAAACTGCGTTACGAAAGGGAAACGATCGGCGTTTTCGGCCCGACTGGCACCTGCAGCGGAAAAGCGCGACGGCACCGCCGAATCCGGCAGGGGCCCCTTCCACTCCCGGCTCCCTCCCCCTACTCCCCGATCGCGAATTTCAGGCCGTATTGCGCCGCGTTGAGATCGGCCACCACGGCAACGTACTCGCGCCGCGCGCGGACCAAATCCTCCTCGGCCTGCAAATCTTCCAGGATCCGGCTGACGGCAGTCTCCCGGCGTTGGCGGGAGAGAAGCGCCGAGCGTTCCGCCGCCGCCAGCGCGCGCCGGGCGATGCCCACTTGCTCGGCCAAGGCCCGGACCCGCACATGCTGTTCGACGACCTCGCGCCGGATGCGGTCGCGGACCTGCTCGCGTTCGAGTTCGCGTTGCCGTTCGCGCGCGGCGGTTTCACGCGGCCGGTTCCGGTCGAGCAAGCCGCCGGGACCGACGCGCCAACTGAGGCCGAGGGCATAGTCGCCGCTGTAACCCCAGTCCCGCGTCACGGTCGAGCCGGCCGGCCCGCCGCCCAAACCGCCGACCGTCGCCTGCGCGCCGAGCGTCGGGATCAGGGGCGCCACCGTCGCGCCGCGCCGCTGCGCCCGGGCCGCGTCGAGCCGCGCCGCCGCCACGTCCAGTTCCGTGCGAGCCGACATGGCCTTTGCCACCCAAGGACCGGGCGATTCGCCCGGATCGATCACCGCCAGCGGGGCAGGCTCGGACTCGGCCGGCATCAGATCCACGGCCGGATCGAGGCGCAAAATTTCCGCCAGCCGGGCGGCGGCCTGCCGCTGTTCGGCCCGCGCGCGGGAAGCCGCAAGTTCGGCCTGCGCGCGCGCCGCCTGCACGCGGGCCAGGTCGCCCTGAAACGTCAAACCGGCCTCGGCGGTGGCGGCGAGTTGCTCGGCATGGCGACCGGCGACCGTGGCCGCTTCCGCCGCCGCGGCCGCCGTGGCGCGGGTCCGGACAAGTTCGAAATAGCCGGCGGCGGCCAAATACACCGCTTCCCGCTGCCGGCCGGCCAAGGCCGCCTCGCTCGCCCGCACCTGCTGTTTCGCGACGAGATTCTGGTAATGGATTTCGCCCAGATCGAGCTGCGCCTGCAGCGTGATCCCGGCCGCGAGCGACTGCTTGTCCGCATCGAGGATCGGGCCGTTCACCGCCTGGATATTGCGGTCGTGCCGGCGCACGACGATCGCCGGCGTCACCCAGGGTACAAATCTCGCCTGGGCCGCGTCGCCCGCGGCCTTCGCTTCCGCGACTTGCTCGCGCGCGATCTGCACGCCGATCGTCCCCGCTCCGGCCAGCCGCAGCGCGGTCGGCAAATCGATGGGAGCCGGCGCGGGATCGGCCGCGCGCAAGGCTGCAGCCAAAGCCAACAGCAGCGCCCCGCCCGTCGCTTGGATCGTCGCGGTGCGCTTCATTTGGCCTCCGTGGCGTTGACCGCCTGGCCGGCGACGAGCGCGACTTTGCCGGGCACGAGCACCCGCGCGTTTTCGGCCAAGCCTTCGAGAATCTCCACGTGGGTGCCGTCGTTGAAGCCGTACTTCACCGGCACACGGCTGGCTTTGCCGTCGGCGAGCAGGAAGAGAAACCCCAGCGCCTTCTCGCGCACCAGGGCCGCGGCCGGCACCAGCAGCGCGTTCGCGTGTTTTTCGACGCCGATGCGGGCGAGCACATACATGCCGGGGCGCAGCGCGCCGTCGGCATTGGGCAGGTCGGCCTCGATCGCCAGCGAGCGCGTCGCCTCGTCGAGCGCCCCGAAGTGGCGCGTCACCGTGCCGCGGAAGGTGCGGCCGGGCAGCGCCTCGGTCGTGAGCACGACCGGTTGGCCGGCGACAACGCGCGCGGCCTCGATCTCGGGCACGGCCACGCGGGCGCGGATCACGGCGTAATCCATCACGGTGACGATCGCCGCCGCCGCGGGATTGGCGCCGGCGGTGGCCGCGGGCACAAAGGCCCCGACATCGACATTGCGGGCCGTGACGACGCCGGCAAACGGCGCGACGATCCGGCCGAAGCGCAGCAACGCGGCGTTTTGCGCGAGCGCGGCCGCGGCGATTTCGAGCCGCGCCTTCGCGGCATCGGCGGCCTGGGGCGTGATCAGATCGGGCGCCTTGGCCTGCGCCTCCGTGACGCGGCGCAACTCGGCCTGGGCCACGCGCACCTCCGCCTCGTGGCGCGCGCGTTCGGCGACGAGCTCGGGCATTTCCAGCTCGGCGAGCAGCTGGCCGGCGGCCACGCGGTCGCCCTTGTCGACGGCGATGGCCGTCACGTACCCGGCCACTTTCGCGTGGAGCGTGACCTGCTGGTTGGCGCGCAGCGTGCCCGGCAGCGCGACGAAACGGTGGATCTCGCCGCGCACGGGCGAGACCACGGGCACATCGGGCGCCGGAGCGGCGGAAAGAGGGAGGGCGGCGATTGCCGCGCCGAAAGCGAACCAGCGGAGGGAAAACATGGCGGGGAAAAATCGGGACATCGGGGCGGGACGGTTCAGCGGGCGGCGGGGCGGTAGTGCTCGCTCGCGGGGTCGTCGGGATCGAGCGACGGGGAACGGACGCGTTTGCCCGTGAAAAGGACGAACATGGCCGGCAGCACCAACAACGTCGCCAGCGTCGCGAGCGCGAGGCCGCCGACCACGGCGCGGCCGAGGGGCGCGGTTTGGTCGCCGCTCTCGCCCAGACCGAGAGCCAGCGGCAGCATGCCGGCGATCATCGCGAAACTCGTCATGAGAATCGGCCGCAGGCGGCTCGTGCCGCCCTCGACCGCCGCGGCCGCCGGATCGCCGCGCGCCGCGCGGGCCTGCTCGGCGAAGGTCACGAGGAGAATCGAATTCGCGACCGCCACCCCGACGGCCATGATCGCGCCCATCGCGGACTGGAGATTGAGGGTCGTGCCCGTGAACCAGAGCGCGAGCACAACGCCGGCGAGCACCGCCGGCACCGTGGAAACGACGGCGAGCGCCAGGCGCACCGACTGGAAGTTCGCCGTGATCAGCAGGAAGATCACGACGATGGCGATGATCAGGCCGGCACGGAAACCCTCGTGCAGTTGCTCGAGCGGGATGACTTGGCCGCGGTAGTCGACCCGGGTCCGCGGCTCGGGGGCCGGACCGGCGGCGGCGACCGCCGCGCGGATGGCGCGCATCGCGGTGCCGAGATCGGAGCCGTGCAGGTTGGCGGTGATGCTGAGCAGCCGCGCGACGTTGTAGCGTTCGTAGGTGCCCGGCGCGGTGCCCTGCGAAATCGTCGCGAGGTTGCGCAGGAGGACGGGCTCGGGGCCGGAGGACTTGACCGGCACGTTGCCGAGATCCTCGAGCGTCGAGGTCTTCGCCTCGGGGATCTGGACCTGCACGTTGAAACTGATGCCCGACCCCGGATCGGCCCAGAAGATCGGCGTCGTGAAACGGCTCGAGGTCGTCGCGGCGACCAGCGAGCGGGTGACGTCGGACATCTGCACCCCGAGCAGGCCGGCGCGCTCGCGGTCGACGTTCACCGCGACGGTCGGGTAATCGAGCGTCTGCGCGATCTGGATGTCGCGCAGGGCGGGAATTTTTTTCAGCTGTTCGATGATCTTGTCCGCATAGGCCTTGCTCACCGGCAGCGACGAGCCGCTGATCGCGATCTCGATCGGCGTCGGCGAACCGAAGCTCATCACGCGCGACACGATATCCTGCGGTTCGAACGAAAAACGGAGATCCGGGAAATCGCGGGCGAAAATCGCGCGCAGCTTTTCCTTGAAGGCTTCGATGCGGATGCCGGTGCCGGGTTTGAACTGCACCGCGAGCCAGCCCTCCTCGGGGCCGCCGTTCCAGAGGTGCACGAGGTTCACGGGGAAACTGGAATTGTGCACGCCGACCAGGCCGATGGAGACCTCGATTTTGTCGGCGCCGCCCGCTTCCCGGGAAATCGTTGCGAGCACTTTCTTGGCGTACGCTTCCGTAAGGTCGACGCGCGTGCCGCTCGGCGCGCGCAGGCGCAGGGCGAACTGGCCGTTGTCGGTCTGGGGGAAAATCTCCGTGCCGAGTCGCCCCCCGATCGCCCACACGATGCCGCCGCAGACCGCCAGATAGAGGATCGCGAGCGGCCAGCGCAGGGCGACGATCCCGCGCAGCAGGCCGCCGTAGGTAGCTTGCAGGCGGGCGAAGGACGATCCGGCGCGCAGCCCCGGACCGTGGCCGCGCAGCAACCAGACCGCGAGAATCGGCACCAGCGTGCTCGACAGCAGGTAGGACGCGATCATCGCGAAGCCCACCGCGAGCGCCATCGGCACGAAGAGCGCCTGGGCGGCGCCGACCATGAAGAACGCCGGAATGAACACCGCGAGGATGCACAGCATCGCGAGCAGGCGCGGCAGCGCCGTCTCGCGCGTGCCGTCGAGCGCCGCCCGCGCGACCGGGGCGCCGCGGCCCAGATGCGCGTGGATATTTTCCACCGCCACGGTCGATTCGTCGACGAGGATTCCGATCGCGAGCGCCAGGCCGCCGAGCGTCATCAGGTGGATCGACTCGCCCGTGACCCACAGCGCGAAGACCGCCCCGAGGAGCGAGAGCGGGATGTTGACGACGACGATGAACGCGCTCCGCCAGTCCCGCAGGAAAAGCAGCACCATCAGGCCGGTGAGCAGGGCGCCGAGCGCGCCTTCCTTCAGCACGTCCCGGATCGAGCGGTTGACCACCGGCGACTGGTCGAAGACGTAGCTGACCTTGATGTCGTCCGGCAGGATTTTCTGGAACTCGGGAATGTTCTTTTTCACGAGCTCGACGACGGAGAGCGTGGAGGCGTCGCCGCGTTTCGTGACCGGGAGATAGACGGTGCGGAGGCCGTTCGCGAGGGCGTGGGCGGTGGTGACATCGGCGCCGTCCTCGACCGTCGCGACATCGCGCAGAAACACGGCGCCCTGCGCGGTGGCGCGCAACGGCACCGCCTCTAGGTCCTTCGGGTTCTTCACGATCGCGTTCATTTCCACGATGGGATACTTGTCCCCGAGGTTCATGTTGCCCGAGGGGCTGATCGGGTTGGCCTCCGCGAGCGCCTTCACGATCTCGTCGGGCGAAAGCCCGTAGGCGCGCATGCGCTCGGGGTTCACGTTGACGATAATGCCGCGGGAGCTGCCGCCGAAGGGCGGCGGGGCGGAAACTCCGGGCAGCGTCGCGAAGGCGGGACGCACGCGGTTGAGCGCCTGGTCCTGCATTTCGCCGAGCGTGCGGTTGGGGTTTTCGGTCGAGAAAACGAGATAGCCCACCGCCACCGAGCCCGCGTCGAAGCGCGTGACGAACGGGGCCGGCGTGCCGGCCGGCATGAAGGCCCGCGCCCGGTTCACGTAGGCGATCACCTCGGAGAGCGCCTGCGCCATGTCCGTCTCGGGGTGGAACTGGAGCTTCATGATCGAAGCGCCCTGGATCGACTTCGACTCCACGTGCGAGATGCCCGCGATGTAGAGGAAGTGGTATTCGTACCGGTAGGTCAGGTACCCCTCCATTTGGGCCGGGTCCATCCCCCCGAACGGCTGGGCCACATAGATCGTCGGCACCCCGAGCGGCGGAAAAATGTCGCGCGCCATCCGCTGAATCGCGAGCCCGGCCGCCAGCGCGACCGCCACCACGAGCACGACGACAGCGAGGGGACGGCGCAGGGCGAGTTGCAGGAAATTCATGCGGTGGGGTGCAGGGTACGCGGCCGGCGAGACGCGCGGGTAACGGATTGGTTACGGAGCCGGCCGAAGTGCCAAGAACCAATCCTTAATTTTTTGCCGCGGCCGGATCCGCTCCCGGCCCCCGGGAGTCCGGGCGCTCCGGGCCCGAAGGCGGCAACCGGCCGAAAAAAAGGGACGGAGCCGCAGCTCCGTCCCCAAATTCCAACTACCGACTGCGCCGGCGCTCAGTCGATTTCGTAGACTTCGACGATGACTTCGCCGCCGCCGGTTTTGCCGCGGACCTGCAGCGTGTAGGCGCCGGGAGCCAGCGTCGCGAGGATCACGGAATCGAGGCTGTTCGCGGGCAGCGTGAAAGCGCCGACTTGGGCCGCGAGTTGCGGGGCCTGCGTGCCGGACCAGTTGTCGTTTTCGGCGATCTTGTTGGCGCCGGAGTACAGCTCGAGCACGGGATCGGCGACGACCCCGGTGACGCCGAGCTGGGTCAGGCCGGGCCCGACGGCGCGGATCATGACCGTCTGGGACTGGTTGCCGCTGACGAAGAAACCGGGGAAGGCAACGCCGCCGACGGGCAAGGTGAGGCGGGTGGAGAGATTGCTGAGTTTTCCGGTGGAACCGCGGTTGACGACGACGGTGGAGCCGGAGCCTTCGCCGCTGAGGGCGCTGGCCGGATCGAAGTAGCCGTCGCGGCCGAGCTTGGTCCAGGTGAAGGCCCAGTTGCCGGAGGTCGTGAAGGCGCCGAGGTAGTTCGTCGCGGTGAAGAAACCGTCGTTCGGCGGCGTGGCGGCGAGCTGCAGCGCGGGGCTGCCGGCGCGGAGCCGGGGATCGAGTTTGCCGCCGCGCGTGCGGTCGACGGAAACGAAGAGCGGGTCGGTGTTGATGCGGTTGTTCTGCGCCGCGTCCGTGATGTGGGCGACGGTGTAGTTGGACGTCGGAGCCGGGCCGGAAGCGGTGGCGTTCGGGGCGAGGAAGAGCGAGGTCGCCGCGGTGCCGGCGCCGAAGGTGCCGAAGAGGTTGTTCGCGATCACGATGTCGCCGGCCGCGAGGCGCTTGGCGCTGTCCTGGGACTGGGCGCTCTCGGTCTCGATGCGCCAGGCATAGCCGCGGAAGTCGTGGAAGATGGAGCTGTAGACCTTGCCGCCGGTGTTGTCGCGGAAGATCGGCCCGATGCTGTTCGAGTTCGTCGAGCCGGCGCCGGAACCGATGGCGGTGTAATTGTAGATCGTCGGGATGGCGTAGGGCTGGCCGTCCTCGGGCGTGGTGCCGCCGTCGGATTCGAAGGCGTGGTTGCCGACGGACGGATCCTGGATCGTGAAGAGGAACTGGAGCTTGCCGCGGAAGCCTTCGTCCCAGTCGAACGCATCGTCGTCGTTGAACGCGCTGACGAGATACTTGGCGTTCACGGTGCCGCCGAACCATTCGAAGCCGTCGTCGGCGTTGGCGAAGACCTCGATGTACTCGATCGTCGTGCCGGAGCCGACGGCGCCCATGGTCAGGCCGTTGAGTTCGTTGTTCGGCCCGAGCAGGGAACCGGCGTGGCGGATGGAAACGTAGCGCAACACGCCGGAGTCGTCGGCGTCGTTGGTGCCGCCGTAAAGGCCGAGCGGCTCGGTCGTCGGGATGCCCTCGATGTTGCCGGCGCCGGACGCGGTGTTGGTGCGCGCGCGGCCGAGAATGACGACGCCGCCCCAGAGGCCGCGGTCGCTCTGGCCGAGGTTGCCGTTGAGATTGTCGGCCTCGGCGGTGAAGATGATGGGCTCGGCGGCGGTGCCGGCGGCGTTGATCTTGCCGCCGCGCGCAATCACGAGCGCGGAGGCATCCTGGGCGGCGCGGACCTTGCCCTTGATCACGGTGCCGGGCTCGATCGTGAGCATGACGCCGTCGGTCACGAAGACGCGGCCGTCGAGAATGTAGGTGTTGTTCTTGGTCCAGGTGCGGCTCGACGTGATGTTCGAGTTGACCGGGACGTCGGCGGCGAAGAGCGCGCCGGGCACGGCGAGGGCCGCGAGCAGTTTCAGGAGCTGTGATTTCATCGGGTGCGGATTACGTTGGTTGCGCTGACAGAGAGGCGGGGCGGCTCAGTACGTGTAGCTGACGCCGAGCGCGGTGGTGATGCCGCGGCGATGGGAGGAACGGACGTAATCGGTACCCCGATACGTGTAGGTTTCCTCGGCGGCGCGGTCCAAGAGGTTCTTGGCGCTGAGGGAGAACTTCCAGTGCTGCGCGACGCGCTGGTTCCAGACCACGTCGAGGGTGGGCGCGGGCTGCTCGAACACGCTGGGCGTGCCCGGCGGGCTGACCTGGGCGAGGCGTTCGCCGAAGACGTTCCAGTAGGCGCTGACCGTCGTGCCCCAGCGGGCGTGGCTGAACGTGACGTCGAGGTTGGCGATGTAGGGCGACTGCCCGGTGAGTTCGCGGGTGCCCTTGGCGGCGGGTTCATAGAAGCGGATGAAGGCGAGCTCGGGGGCGGCGATGTCGACCTTGGATTCGACCCAGGTCCAATTGAAGCCGCCGGACCAGTTGCGCAGGCGGTCGGAGAGGAAATCGAAACGCTTGCGGACCTCGACTTCGACGCCGGTGACCTCGCCCTTGGGTGCGTTCTGGTACTGGAGTTCGCCGCTGTTGATCACGGAGAACACGCCGCGCTCGATCGGATCGCGCATGTCCTTGCGGAACACGCTCACGGCGAGCAGCTCGCCCTTGCGCGGGAACCATTCCCAGCGGAGATCGACGTTTTTGATCTTGGTGCGGCGCAGGTTCGGGTTGCCGATGTAGACGAAGTCGCCGACGAACTCGAAGGACGTGTAGTCGGCGATCTCGCGGAAATTGGGGCGGGCGATCGTGCGGGTGAAGGCCGCGCGCAGGTTCATGCGCTCGTTGATCGCGTAGACCAGATTGGCGGAAGGCAGGGTGTCGTCGTTATCGAGCAGGCCGGCGCGGCGGCGGGGATCGCGGCTGCGCACGTCGAGAAACGTCGACTCCTGGCGCGCGCCGCCGATGAAGCGCAGCTGCCGCGTCAGCGGGACGTCGACCATGCCGTAGAAGGCCTCCACCTGCTGCTCGCCGAGGAAGCTGTTGCCCGCCGAAGTCGTTTCCACGAGGTAAAGCTGGCCGGTGCGGAAACGGCCGGTCGCGGGATCGACCTGGCCGACCTGCGATTCGCGGAGGAAGCCGCGTTCGTTGCCGTCGTAGCGCAGCACCGTGCTGTTGTACTCGAACAGGCGCTCGTTGAACTCGCGTTCCGTCACGGCCCGCGCCGCGCCGAACTTGAACTGGCCTTCGCCGCCGGCGCCGAAGCCCGCGGGCAGCGTGAAATCGACCGAGTAGTCGCGGCGCTTTTCCTCGAGGTCGCGGAAATAGCGCGAGGGCCGCGGCAGGCCGGAGGCCTCGAAGAACTGGTTGCCGTCCGGCGTGCGGAAGGTGCTGAAGTACCGGGTATCGGGCTCGTCCTGCGTGGTCGCGGCATCCGTGGCGCTCCACTGCACCCGGAGGTCGCGCCAGGCCGGAAAGAGATGCTTGCCCGCGAGCTGCACGGAACGCAGCGAGCGCTCGGTGTAGCGCAGCGTGCGCGTGGTGAAAACTTCCGTCTCGCTGATGCCGCCGCCGGCGACGTTGAGGCCGCTTTGCACGCGCGCCATGTCGTTGCCCGACTGGTTGAACATCGTGTTGATGCTGGCCTGATGGTCGGGGCTGAATTGGTAGGCGACGTTGAGCAGGCTGCCGAGCAACGCGTCGTCCTCGCTGCGCGCATCGCCGAGCAGCACCAGCGGGGCGAGCGCCGGCGAGTTCACGCCCTGGCGTTCGTAGCGCGCCAGCACGCCGTCGCGGTAGCCGGAGAAGCTCCGGTCGTAGGAGAAACTCGCCGCGTAGCCGAGCCGGCGACCGAAGAGCCGCTCCACGCCGCCGAGCGCGGCGGAGAAACTGCGGTTGAACGGCCCGTCCTTCAGCGTCGGGGCCAGGTTCGTGCCGAACGAACGCGTCAGCTCGCCGATCTCGCGGTCGACCGTCGGCGTCGAGAAGCGGAGCGGGATGCGGGTCCCGGCGAGCGCCGCGGGCAGGTCGCGGGAACCGTCGTCGCGGCCCCAGGTGTTGGCGGCTCCGCCCGTGCCCAGAAAATCCTTGCCCGTGACCCGGGAGTTTTGCGCGAAGGACACCGAGACGGACGCGGTGAACTGGTCGGGAAACTCCTTCGTCTTCAGGTCGACGGCGCCGCCGGTGAAATTGCCCGGTTTGTCCGGCGTGAACGACTTCGTCGTCACGATCGCATCGATCAGGTCGCTCGGGAACATGTCCATGTTGACCGCCCGGCGATCCGGATCGGCGCTGGGCACCTCGACGCCGTTGACCATCGTCGAGCTGTAACGCTCGCCGAGACCGCGGATGTAAACGTATTTGCCGCCGACGACGGACGCGCCGGTGACGGCCTTCATCGCCGCCGCCGCCGTGCCGAAACCGAGTTTGCTCATCTGCTCGGAGCCGATGGCGTCGCTGACCGAAGCGGATTTCTGCCGCGCGCTGAGCAGACCGAGTCCGGAATTCTGCACGACATCGGCGGAAACGGAAAAGGCCTCCATCTTGAGCACCGGCTCGTTGCTGGCGCTCAGCGGCAGGTCGACCCGGGTGGGGCCGTCGGCGACCACGTCGACTCCCGTAACGGTCACGGGTTTGAAACCTTCCTTGGTCGCGGCGACATCGATCCGGCCCGCGGGCACGCCGGGGATGGTGAAGGCGCCTTCAAGGTCGGTGGAGGCGGCGAGCGCCGTGCCCGCGATCGTCACCGCCGCGCCGGCCAGCCCGCGGCCGGTCTCGCTGCTCAACACCCGCCCCGTGACCTCGGCGGCGTCGGCCGGCGCGGTCGCGGCCAACAGCGCGAGGCACAGCAGGGACCGCAGACTCGGGCGGCGCTTGGAAGACGTATTCATGCCGACCAACTCGCCACGCGGCAAATCGGCTCGGCAACGCAATTGCTCACCGGCCGCGGGATCTTCACCGGGCCGCCACCGGGCCGTAACATTTGTGTCTTTCCCGCGTCCCGGCGCGGCCGAAAAAAAGCCGCCTCCCAACCCCTGGGAGGCGGCCACTGACCCTGACACCTTGAACAACCGCGGGGAAAGACGCGCCGCGGCGCGCGGTGTTCAACCGCAATCCCCGCCGGCACCGCGATGTCACCGCGCCGTCACCGGGCCCGCATTGCTGTAACCGAAATCCCGATACTGGCGGCGCCGGCGCGGCCGGACCCCGCGCCCGCGGGTCCGTCCGGAACGCCGGAAACCGGCGGCGTGCGACGGTCCGGTGGCGGCCGGGTTACATTCCCGCGTCGGCGCGCCACGCAGATTGACGCGGACCGCGCCCCTCGGCTCCGGTCGCCCCCGCGGATCGCCGCCGATCCGGCACCTACCACCACCGTTGAACCCATGAAATTGCCTTCCTTCCTCCGCGGCTTCCGCGCCGCCTTGCTCCTGCCGGTGACTCTCGCCCTTGCCGCCGCCCTGCCGGCCCAGACCACCGGCACCGTCGCCGGCCGCGTCACCGATGCCCAGACGCGGCTCGCCCTCGGCGGCACCCGCGTGACCGTCGGCGGGACCGCCCTGGCGACCTACGCCGACAGCACCGGCGAATTCGTGCTGGCCGGCGTCCCGGCCGGTCCGGCCGCACTCGAGTTCAGCTACCTGGGTTACCCGGAGCTGCGCAAAACCGTGGCCGTGGCCGCCGGCAGCACCGTCCGCGCCGACGCCGCTTTCGGCACCGACATCGTGGCCTTGGACAAATTCGTCATCGCCGGCAGCGTCGTCGGCTCCGCGCGCGCGCTCAACCGCCAGCGCGCCGCCGACACCCTGAGCAACATCGTCGCCTCCGACGAGATCGGCAGCTTCCCCGATCAGAACGCCGCCGAGGCCATCCAGCGCATCCCCGGCATCTCGCTCTACCGCGACCAGGGCGAAGGCCGCTACATCGTGCTCCGCGGCCTCAACTACAATTATACCTCGGTGAAGGTGAACGGCGGTTCCTTCGCCGGCGCCGATCTGGGCGACCGCGCCACGCCGCTCGATGTGATCCCGTCCGACGCGCTCGCCGCCATCGAAGTCACCAAGGTACCGACGCCGGACATGGACGGCGAAGGCCTCGGCGGCCAGGTCGACATCAAGACCAAGAGCCCCTTCGACGCCGACGGCCTCGACGCCAACGTCACCGCGCAAGGCCAGTACTCCTCCCTCACCGGCGAATACAGCAGTAAGTTCAACGGCTTCGTCTCGCAGCGCTTCGGCTCCGCCAACCAATACGGACTCCTGATCTCTCCTTCTTGGCAGGAACGGAAATTCGGTTCCTACAACTTCGAGACCGGCGGCGCCTGGGTCGCCCCGGCCGCCAACCGCACCGCCTTCTACACCATCGGTTCGATCCAATTCCGCGACTATGTGATCAACCGGGAACGCTACGGCCTGAACGCCGCCTTCGAGGCCCGGCCCGACCCCGCGACTTCGCTGTATGTGCGCGGGGGCTACAACCGTTTCACCGATACCGAGAGCCGCCACCTCACGATCTTCGATTTCGCGGAAGGCACGCTCAACGCCGCTTCCGTCACCGCCAATTCCGCGACCTATACCGCGCTCCGCCGCTTCGGCCGTCGCCTCCGGATCCGGGAAAAGGACCAGGAGGTCTCGACGGTCGTCGCCGGCGGCGAGAAACGCACCGGTGCCTGGACCATCGACGCCCAAGCCGGCTACACCGAAGGCAACGAAAAGCGACCCGACGAATTGACCGCGCGCTTCCGCCGCAACTCCCGCGACAGCTCCATCCGCTACACCACTTCCGGTCCCTACGGCATCGCCGTCACCCAACTCGCCGGCGCCAGTTTCTTCGAGCCCACGTCCTACGATTTCCAACGCGTCGACCTCGCCAACGACCGCGGCTCCGAAACCGAAGGCACCTTCGGCTTCAACGCCCGCTACGACCTCGGCCGCGACCGCAGTTTCGTGAAGTTCGGCGCCCTCCACCGCGCCAAAGAGAAGGAAAGCGAAAGCGAAGTCTACGAACTCACCGCGGCTCCCGCGACGTTCCGTTTCGCCAATCTCTCGGAACCGGCCGGCGACTATCCGTTCCTCCGCGTCCCGCGGATTCGCACCACGGCGGTGCAGGAAGCCTTCTACGGCAACCGCGCCGGCTTCACCGGCTCGCGCATCTTCGAGGATTCCGAATTCGAGGATTTCTCGATCTCCGAGGATGTCACCGCCGGCTACCTGATGACCGGCGCGACCTACGGGCGCCTCAATCTCATCGGCGGCGTCCGCGTCGAACGCACCGAGTTCGCCAGCGACGGCAAAACCCTCGACCTCGCCCGTTCGGTCGCGACGCCCTCGCGCGCCTCGCGCAGCTATACCAACTGGCTGCCCGGGCTCTATGCGCGTTTCAACGCGGACCGGAATCTCGTCCTCCGCGCCTCCTGGTCCAACGCCCTCGCCCGCCCTTCGTTCGGCGACGCCGCGTTCCGCTCCCTCGTGGACAACGACAGCTTCGAGATCCTCCGCGGCAACCCGAACCTGGCCGCCCTCGAAGGCGAGAGCTGGGACGCCTCCGCGGAGTACTACCTGCCCTCGCTCGGCGTGCTCTCGGCCGCCGTCTTCCGGAAGGACATCAAAAACTTCTCCTACCAATACAACGACCCCGCTCCGGTCGTCATCGGCACGCAGGCCTACCGCCTGACCACGTTTGCCAACGGTTCTAAGGGCCGCATCAACGGCCTCGAACTCGCCTACCAGCAGCAGCTGCGGCAACTGCCGGCGCCGTTCGACGGACTCGGCGTGCTGGCCAACGTGACCTTCCTCGACAGCAAGGCGACCTACCCCACCCGGGCCGGTGAACAAATCCCGCTCGTCGGGCAATCCGACCGCACCGGCAACGTCGGCCTCAGCTACGAAAAACGCGGCCTCTTCCTCCGGCTGGCGCTCAACTTCCGCTCCGAACGCCTGCGCGAGGACGAACCGCTCGGCGGCACGGCGCCGCAGGATCTCTACGTCGACGATTTCAAACAGCTCGATCTCACCGCCCGCTATTCGTTCGGCCGGAATTGGGAAGTCTTCGCCGAAGTGCTGAACGTCACCGACGAACCGTTCCGCGTCTTCCTCAAGAGCGACAACGGCCAGGGCGCCCGGCTCGGCCAGTTCGAGGAATACGGCTGGAGCGCCAACTTCGGCGTCCGCTGGAAACTCTGATCCCGGTATCCGATCTCTCGTTACAGGCCGATCCTCCGGGATCGGCCTTTTCGTTGGCCGCGACGGTCGCCCCTTCCCGCCGGGTTCGTCCCGGTCACTCCTTCGGCGGCACCGCGAAAGGCGCGGCGGAAACGTGCCCGGCGGCCGGCGCCGCCGCCGGCAAACCGGAGCCTCCGGACGGCCGGCGCCGCTGCTCCACCAGCGCCAGCAGCAGGTCGCTCTTGGCGAGACTGCCCTGCAAAATCCCGTCGCGGCCCACCACCGGCAGCCGCTCCGCCACGATGCCGAGGAAACCCGCCAGCGCCTCGGTCAACGGCTGGTCCGGGGCCACCCGGGGGAAATCCTCCCGCAGGATATCGCGCGCGATCACCAGCTCGGCCAGATCGGGTTCGCCCAGATAGGGTTTGATGTCGTGCAGCGACACCACGCCGAGAAACGTCCGGTTCCCGTCGACCACGTAGAGGTTGTTCACGCGCAGCTTCAGGAACATGCGCGCGATCTCCTCGAAATGCGCCGTCGGCGCGACCACCGGCGGATTGGTCCGCATCATGTCGGCGACCCGCGCCTCGCCCAACCGCGGATCCGGCACCGCCTCCACCTTGCGCTTCAGCGCCTCGCTGTAGAGCGACGAGCCCTCGAGGCTCTTCGACGTGTAGTACGCGACCACCGAGCACAGCAGCAGCGGCAAAATGATGTCGTAGCTCAGCGTCATCTCGAAAAGCATGATCACCGCCATCACCGGGGCATGGCTCGCGGCGGACAGAAACGCGCCCATCCCCACCAGCGCGAAGGCCCGCGGATCCTGCGCCCCCGCCGGCCAATAGTGGTTGATCAACGTGCCGAAGAGCAGGCCGGAACCGGCGCCCATGAAGAGCGACGGCGTGAACACGCCGCCCGGCGCTCCGGAACCGAACGACGCCATCGTCGCGAGCCACTTGCACGCGAAGATGCCGAGGATCGCGATCCACGCCACGCGGCCGTTCACGATCTCGACCACGACGGAATAGCCGTTGCCGCAGACCTGGGGCACATTGATCGCGATCGCGCCCACAATCAGCCCGCCGAACGCCAACCGCAGCGTCAGCGGCAGATTCAGGCCGACGAAAAACCGCTCCGCCTGCTTGAGCGAACGCAAAAACAGCGGCGCCAACGCCCCGACCACAAAACCCAGGGCGATGTAGCCCGGCATTTCCCACAGCGAGACCGGCGCAAACGACGGCACCTTGTAGAGCACATGGGCGGCCGTCAGCACCTGCACCGTGAGCGTCGCCGCCACCGCCGAGACCACGAGCGGGCCGAGGCTTTCCATCGCGATGGTGCCGAGAATGATCTCGGCCACGAAAAACGACCCCGCGATCGGCGCGTTGTAGGCCGAGGCGATCCCGGCCGCCGCCCCGCAGGCCACGAGCAGGCGCAGCTGCGGCGGCGAAAACTTCCGCCAACGCCCGAGCGCCGACGACACGACCGCCGCCAACTGCACCATCGGGCCCTCGCGCCCGATCGAACCGCCGGAACCGATGGAGAACAGCGCCGCCGCCGATTTCACGAGACTCGCGCGCACTGGCACATTGCCGCTGCCGATCGCGATGACTTCCATGTAGTCGGTGGAACTCTCGCTGCGCGCGAAATGCTGCCCCCACTGCAGCACCAGTCCCGCCAGGATTCCGCCGAGCGTCGGCACAAGCAGGCAACCCCACCACGGCAACCGCTGCATCGACTCCACGACGCCCAGGCTCGAATTGCCGAACCAGTCGTGGATCCGCTCGGTCAGCGTGAGGAACAGGATCGACGTCAACGCCCCCAGAAAGCCCGCCACCGCGGCCCACATCAGCGTCAGCTGCCACTCGCTCGGCTGCAGCCGTTCCTGGATCCAGAGCCGCCACCGCAGCAACCGCAGCAACCGGCGCAGCAGCAAGGCGGCAGGGTCGGCGACGGCCTTCATCCCGCGGCGGACCGGTCGGTCCGCCCCGGCTCGGGCTGCAGGCAGGATCCGGTCGCTGCCGTTGATTCCGTCGTCTCTCTCACGTCGTCCGCAACCTACCGCCGCGGCGCCGCGAAACAAGCCCGCCGGAAAAGATTTCCGCCGGCCGGCGCGGGCTCCGTTTGACGCCGCCGCCCTCCGCTCCGACGGTAAACGCGTACCCGCCGGTGCCCGCCCTTCCCTCCGCATGACCACTGTCCTGATCGAAGCCACCATCATTTTTTGCCTCCTGCTCGCCAACGGCATCTTCGCCATGGCGGAAATCTCCCTCGTCTCCGCCCGCAAGGGCCGGCTCAAGAAACTCGCCGCCGACGGCCTCCCTGGCGCCGCCTCCGCCCTCGCCCTCGCCCAGGACCCGACCCGCTTCCTTTCCACGGTCCAGATCGGCATCACCCTCGTCGGCATCTTCGCCGGCGCCTACGGCGGCGCCACCCTTTCGGACTCCGCCGCCCGGCTCGTCGCCACCGTGCCGCTGCTCGAACCCTACAGCCGCGCCATCGGTTTGGTTCTCGTCGTCGGCGCCATCACCTACGCTTCCCTCGTCATCGGCGAACTCGTCCCGAAACGCATCGGTCTCTCCAACCCCGAGCGCAAAGCAATGCTGGTCGCCGCCCCGATGGCGGCGCTCTCCCGGCTCGCCGCCCCGGCCGTCTGGCTGCTCACCGCCTCCTCCGACCTCGTGATGAAACTGCTCCGGCTCGGCAAGGAACCCGAGGCGCCGCCGTCCGAGGAAGAAGTTTCGCAACTGCTCGAACAGGGCGCCGCCGCCGGCGTCTTCCATCACTCGGAACGCGGCATGGTCGAAGGCGTGCTCCGGCTCGATGCGCGGCCCGTCACCGACATCATGACGCGCCGCAACCGCCTCGTCTTTCTCAACGCCGCCGACCCCGACGAAATCAACTGGCGCAAGATGGTGAAGAACGGCCATTCCCATTTCCCGGTCTACGAGGGCACGCGCGACCACATCCTCGGCATGGTCGCCGTCAAGGCGCTCTGGGCCAACGCCGCCATCGGCGTCCCCGGCCATCTGCGCGACCACGTCACCAAGCCGCTCTTCATCCCCCGCTCCGCCAATCTCGTGCAGGTGCTGGAAACCTTCAAGGCCACCGGCAAACACACCGCGCTCGTGACCGACGAGTACGGCAGTATCCAAGGCATGGTGACGTTGATCGACGTGATGGAAGCCATCGTCGGCGATCTGCCTGCGGCCGACGCCGGCTCCGCGCCCGATGCCGTCCAGCGCGACGACGGCTCCTGGCTCGTCGACGGAGCGATGGAAACCGCCGAGCTCCGGCGCCGCTTCGGCTTCGGTCCCCTGCCCGGCGAAGGCGCCGGCGGCTTCGAGACGCTCGGCGGTTTCGTGCTCGCGCGTCTGGGCCATATTCCGAAGCCGGGCGAGTCGTTCGTCTGGAACGAATGGCGTTTCGAAGTCGTCGACCTCGACCGCAACCGCATCGACAAAGTGCTGCTCCACCGCCGCCCGCCCGCGCCGTAGAGATTGCTCTGCGCCGCTGCCTGGGCCGCCTCCGGCCGCGCACTTTCGGATCTTGGCTCCGGCTCGGCCGGAATCGCTCCGTTGCGCGAGCTCGTTTGAGAACGGGAAGCGGAGCCGCACGGTTTCACGCTCCGCCCGCCGCAACCGCGTCGCCCACGGCTCGGCGGCTCGGTCTCTCAACTCTCAACCCTCAACTTTCAACTCCATGCATCGGGCTCAGTCGATCGTGTACGGCTCCTGCACTTCGTCGCTTTCGACCTGCGCCGACGTCAAGGTGACCAGGCTCCGCAGCGAAGTGAAATGCTGGCTCAGGTCGAAGTCGCCGCCGAGGCCGCCGATCAGCTTGTCGAAGAGATCTTTCTTCGACGCCTTCAGCGCCTGGATGCGTTCCTCGATCGTGCCGGCCGTGACCATCCGGTAAACGAAGACCGTATTCGTCTGGCCGATGCGGTGCACGCGGTCGACCGCCTGGGCCTCGACCGCCGGGTTCCACCACGGATCGAGCAGGAAAACGTAATCCGCGGCGTGCAAGGTGATGCCCGTGCCGGCGGCCTTGAGCGAAACCAGCATCGCCGCCGCTCCCGTCGCGTGCTGGAACGACTGCACCGGCTTCAGCCGGTCCAGCGTCATCCCCGTCAGTTCGTAGCGCGGCAGATCCGGGAAATTCTTCGCCAACGCCTCGCGCACGCGGTCGAGCAGCATCACGAACTGCGAAAAGATCACGACCTTGTGCCCGCTGCCCACGATCTCGGTCAGCTTTTCGACCAGCAGATTGAGTTTGCCGGAATCCGTCACGGGCGCCTTGAGCCACGGCAGCATGTCCGGATCGCAGCAGGTCTGGCGCAGGCGCGTGAGCAGAGCGAGGAAGCCGAAAGATTTCTCGCGCATCGCCGCGCCGACGTCGTCGCCGAGGCGATCGAGTCCCTCGGAACAGATCCGCGCATACTCGGCCCGCTGCACATCCGTGAGCGGGCAGATGAGGTCCATCTCGACCTTCGGCGGCAGCTCGGTCGCGACCTCCCGCTTGGTGCGGCGGAGAATGAACGGCGCCAATTGCGCCCGCAGCCGCGTCAGCGTGCCTTCGCGGTCCGCGTTCAAGGCCGATTCGAAAGTCGCCCGCGATCCCAGCAGGCCCGGCAGCAAAAACCGGAAGATGCTCCAGAGATCGAGCTGGCGGTTCTCCAGCGGCGTGCCGGTGAGCACCAGCCGGTGCCGCGACCTCACGGCGAAGCAGGTCTGCGTAATCTTCGCGTCGGGATTCTTGATGAACTGGCCCTCGTCGAGCACGGCGTAGCCGAACTCCGCCTCCGCCAGCAACGCGCGGTGTTTGCGCAACTGCGTGTAGCTCGCGAGCCAGACCACCGGCTGGTTCCGGTGTTTGAAGTCGTTCCCGGTCTTGAGCACGTCGACCGGGGTGCCGGGGAAAAATTTCGCCATCTCCTCGCGCCACACCGGCACCACGCTGGCCGGGCAAACAATCAGGCTCGGCCGGTCGGAAATCGGCCGGGCCGCGAGCAACGACAGCACTTGCAGCGTCTTGCCGAGACCCATCTCGTCGGCGAGCAGACCGTGGCAGCCGACGTCGCAGAGGTGGTGCATCCACTCGACGCCGCGGCGCTGGTAGGGACGCAGCAATTCCGGCAACGCCGGCGGGGCCGGCGGGGCCGCCAGCACGCTGCGGCGCCATTCCTCGATCTCGGGCGTCAGCGTGAGCTTCAGCCGCGCGTCGCTGAACAGCGAAAAAATCAGGTACGGCGAAAGCGCACCGTGGTCGACCGCGCCGGCCGGCTGCGTTTCCTCCACGTTCCTCTGCCAGGCACTGAAGCTGTCCCACTTCTCCTGGGGCAAGGCGACGATCCCGAGGCTGGGAATGATCACGGGCTGGCCGTTGCGCTTGAGCAACGCGTTGACCTCGCTGTCCGTCAGCATGCGCTCGCCGGCGCGAAAGATCCAACGCAGGTTCAGCGCCGCCACCTCGCCGCCGCCCCGGCCCGGCGCCGCCCGCTCCGCCACCGCCTCGATCTCCACCACGCGCGTGCCCTTGAGCAAATTCGCCGCCTTGTCGTCGAGCTCGATCGTGAACAGCCGGCGCCAGGCCGGCAGCACGGTGCGGAGGAAATTCGGGATCTCGACCAGCGACTCCATCGTGTAGACGCCCGAGTCCTGATGGTAATGGAAGTGCGCCTTCCGCGCATAGGCGGCGAGGCCGATGAGCTTCGCCCGCTCGCCGGAGCTGACGTGGCTACCGTCCGCATGCGCGTCGGGCCCGAGCGCGGGATGCTTCGTCTTCTTGTCCGCATCGAGCCACGTGGCCTGGAAGGTGAGGCCGCTCGTCTTGGTCTTGAAGACGAGCACGAGGGTGCGGGAAGGACCGCTCGCCGAGGCCGGCCGCGCCGCCCCCGCACCACCGCCCACCGCGGGGCGCGGGGCCGGACCGCGGTCGTGATTGACCGCCGAGAGCTTGGCCGGGGCGGTGTGATTGGACCCGCTGCGGTGGCCGCTGGAACCTTCGGGCGGATGCGCGAGCCCGTGGCCCGCGTGGGCCTTCGGCGGATCTTCCGGCAACGGCGAGATCTCGTCCGCCACCAATTCCTCGATCTCGTGCAATCCCGCCACCGCGAGCGCATGCGCCAGCTCGCGGTCGGTGGACGACGAGCGCACACTGAGGCCCTCCGCGGTCCACTCGATCACCGCGTACTCGTCCTTCTTTTCGATCCGGCGATGCACGATCGCGTCCTTGTCGGTGAGCTCCAGCTCCCGGACCTGACCGTCCCGATAGATTTGCCGACCCAGTTCCAATTGGGCGTCGGTGAAGGCTTCGGTCCAGTCGTTCTCCAGTTTGGAGAACCAGAACTCGAGCGAGTGCGGAGTATAGACGCGCTTGGGGCCGTGGGACTGCATCAGCCTAAAAGCGGAGGAACGTAGGTCGGGGAAAGTCGGGCGCAATCCCGAATTTGGCCCGGGCGAAATTCGATCAAGTGCAACGTCGACACGTTCCGCCCCTTCAGCCGAAAGGGTGCCAAGTCCGCGCGTCGCCTCATTTCGCCAGCCGCTCCAACTCCCCTGATACCACCGCCAACGTGCGCGCCACCGCCCCGCCGTTGGCCGTCTGCCATGCCGCCGCCGCCGTCGCGAGCCGCGCTCGCTCCGCCGGATCGCCCAGCAGTCGCGGCAGCACCTCTGCCAACGCCGCGGCATCCGCCGCCTCCACCGCCGCCCCCCGCGCCAGCAGGTCGCGCGCGATCAGCCGGAAATTTCCCATCCCCGGGCCGAACACCAGCGGCCGCGCCAGCGCCGCGGCCTCGACCGGTGTCTGGCCTTCCGTATGCGGCGCCAGGCTCTTGCCCACAAAGACGACGTCCGCCAATTGCGTGAACCTGCGCAGCTCGCCCGTCGTGTCCCCCACCGCAACGTCCACTTCGCCGGGCGCCGGCCCGCGCGAGCGGAAATGGCTCCGCAAGTCCGGTTCCCGCGCCAGCCACCCCGCCAACTCCGCCCGGCGCTCCGCATGCCGCGGGACCAGCAGCAACGTTACGCGTTGCCCCGCCGCCCGCGCCGCACGCCATGCCGCCAGCAAGGCCGCTTCCTCGCCCGGCCACGTCGAAGATCCCAACAGCACCAGACCGTCGCCCAAACCGAGCTCGCGCCGCAGCTGCGCGCGCTCCGTCTCGGCCAGCGGCTCGATGGTCACATCGAGTTTGATGTTGCCCGTGGTCGCCACGCGGTCCGCCGGCACACCCAGTTCGATGAACCGCGCCGCATCCTGCTCCGAGCACGCCAGCAGCCGCGTCACGCCGCGCCACATCAGCCGCGCCGCGGCCGGCCAACGCCGCATCCGTGCGTAGCTGCGGTCCGAAAGCCGGGCGTTGAAATTGATCACCGGCACGCCGCGCGCCGCCGCCTGCGCCAGGTGCTCCGGCCAACGTTCGCCTTCCGCCAGCAACACGAGATCCGGCTCGATCCGCCGCCAGGCCCGCGCCGAAAACCACCAGGCATCGAGCGGGAAATAGCCGCTGCCCAGCACCGATCCGGAGTAGCGGTCGAGCGCCAGGCGCCGCCCGGTGCTGGTCGTCGTCGTCAGAAACACCTCCGCCCCCGCGGCCCGCAGACCCGCGATGATCGGTCCGACGGCCAGCATCTCCCCGACGCTCACCGCCTGCAGCCACACCCGCGGCCGGCCCCGCTGCTTCGCGGGCAAACGCGGCAGCGCGCCGAACCGGTGCGCAAACTCGTTCCCGTATCCGCCCCGGCGCCGCATGCGCAGGAGGTAGGCCGGAGCCATGACCACCAGCACGGGCAGGAAAAGCAGTCGGTACAACCAAAGCATCGCGGGGCGCCATTGGCCGCAAATTCGGCGCGCGGGCGCAAAGAAATTCCGGCCGACGTCCGCAACGCCGCCGGGGAACTTTCCGCCCTGGCCCGCGCTTGCTTCGGCGCCGGCCGCGTCAGCCGCGCGGTCATTTTGCCGGTCGCGAAAAGATCGGAGTAACGCGCCCGCCGGCGCCTATTCGCCGCGGGGGCCGCCGGCCGGCGGCCCCGCGGCTTCCGGCCCGGCCGCCGTCAGCTCCTCCGCCGTCGCCAACCTCAGGTTGAGCAACGGCAGCAGCACCAGCAGGCCAGCCACGGTGAGCCCCAGCACCGCGAAGCCCGCGATGTCGTGCACGGTGCCTTCGATCGCCTCGTGCCCATGGGTGTAAGCCCACGCTGTCAGGAACAGGCTGCGCCCCAGATTGGTGAGAAACGCGAGTCCGAGCGCCGCCGCCACCAGCGCGATTTTTTTCCACGTCCGGTCGACAAACACCGCCGCCAGAAACGACCCCGCAAACAGGCACGCGGTCAGCGACCGGATCCCGGAACACGCATCCTCCACGCCGACCTGGTTCGGTTTCCCATCGATCGGCGGCAGCACCAGCACGTTGCCCTGCTGCTCGATCGGCAGGCCGAGAAAATCGAAAACCGCGGCCACGACACTCACCACCCGGCGCAGCAGCGCGAGGTTCACCTGCGACTCCACCGCCGAAACCATCGGCGCCGAAATCAGCCACACCGCCGCGGGAAACAGAAACAACCCCGTGAGCCGCACCCGCGGATCGCGCCGCCAACTGCCCGGCACCGGCGCCGGCGACTCCGGCGCGGCGATGAACAGCAACGGCAGCACGAGGCCGACCATCCCGAGGGTGATCGCCAGCGTGCCCGGCTGCGACGTCCCCGCGCTCGCCCGGTAGAACGACCCGAGCAAAAACATCAGCGCGCCGCCCGCCAGCATCCCCCCCGCCAGCAACCGCAACCCCCAGGCCGCCGGCCCGGCGGCCCGCACGCTCCCCGCCGCCGCACACGACCGCAGTTCCGTTTCGATCCGTGGCCAACGGTCGTACACCACGAACGCGACAAACGCCGGCACCAGCCAGCCGAACAGATAGTCTTCCTTCAGCCGCCACCAATGCGACTGGTCCCACGCCGTGAAGACCTGGAATCCCGCCGCCAGCCCCAGCGCGGCCGGGAACGGCGCGGGCACGGCGGAAAACAGGGAGGGCCGGGAAGGCTGCATGGTCGCGCAAGCGAACGCGCCGCACCGCCGGACGCGAGTCCGATCCGCAACCGGGTTTCCGGCGGTGGGCGCCGTGGTTCTGCAGCGTTGTCAATTCGGCAACTTCCGTTGTCGTTTCGGCCCCAGCATGGATCCCGTCTCCCCGCTCGCCGGCAAACACATTCTCGTCCTCGACGATGTCCCCGAGTTTTGCCACGAGCTCCGCCGCCATCTGAAAGACCATTGCCGGCGGGTCACCGTCTGCACCGGTCCGCTCCGCGCCCTGCGGCGGCTCAAGTCCGAGCGCCCCGATCTTTTTGTCACCACGCTGATGATGCGCGAGCTCGGCGGGTTCGATGTCGTCCGCCGCGCGCGCGGCCAGGGCAGCACGCTCCCGATCGTGATGATCACCGGCTACGGCAACGCGCAGACTCCGATCGAGGCGATGCGGCTCGGATGCTCCGACTACCTCGAAAAACCGGTGTCGCCCGACGAGCTCCGCGCCCGGCTCGGCAAAATTCTCGCCGCCCAGCAGCGGCCCGCCGGCCGACCCGAATCCGCCCCGGCCCCGGCCTTGCTCTCCGCCGATCCCGCCATGGGCGCCGTCCTGGAAACCGTCGCCGCCGTCGCGCCGAGCGAGAGCCGCGTCCTCATCCTCGGCGAGACCGGCACCGGCAAACAGCTCGTCGCCCAGGCCGTCCACGACGCCAGCCCCCGCCGCGCCGGCCCCTTCGTCGAGGTCAATTGCGCCGCGATTCCGGAAAGCCTGCTCGAAAGCGAACTCTTCGGCCACGAACGCGGCGCCTTCACCGGCGCCACCGAGCGCCGCACCGGCCGCTTCGAGGAAGCCGAAGGCGGCACTCTCTTCCTCGACGAAATCGGCGAGATGAGCTTTTCCGTGCAGTCGAAATTGCTGCGCGTGCTGCAGGACGGCCGCTTCAGCCGCGTCGGCGGCAGCGCCGTGCTCCGCTCCCGCGCCCGCGTCATCGCCGCCACGAACCGCGACCTCCAGCAGGAGGTCGGAGCCGGCCGCTTCCGCGCGGATCTCTTCTACCGGCTCCACGTCATCACCCTCGCGTTGCCTCCGCTCCGCCGCCGCGCGGACGACATTCCGCTGCTCGCGGAACATTTTCTTCGCCGTTTTCGCGCTCCGCGCCGCCCTCCCCTGACCCTCGACCCGGAGGCTGCGCTCCGCCTCCGGCACTATGCCTGGCCCGGCAATGTGCGCGAACTCGAACATCTCATGGAGCGCTTCGCCGTGCTCCATCCCGGTCCGGTGATCGCGGTGACGGATCTGCCGGAAACAATCGTGCGGTCCGCCGCCGGCGCTCCGGCGGGCCCGCCCGACCTGCTGCTTCACGGGGACTACGCTTCCGCCCGCGCCGCCTTCGAACTCGCCTATCTCCGCTCCACCCTGCAAGGCGCCCGCGGCAACATGGCCGCCGCCGCCCGGCTCGCCGGGCTCGATCGCTCCCATTATTTCCGCCTCGTACGACGCCAAGGGCTCGATCCGGCGGACTTCCGCTGATCGCGGCTCGCGCACTTGGCATCACACGTGCAAATCACCTTGTCCCTCTCCTCATGAAGAAAATCAAAGTCATCCAATTCGGCCTCGGCCCTATCGGTCTCGAATCGCTGAAACTTGCCGCCGAGCAATCCTGGCTCGAAATCGTCGGCGGCGTGGACATCGACCCGGCCAAGGTCGGCCGCTCGCTCGCCGACCTCACCGGCGTCGCCGCCCTCGCGGGCGCCCGCGTCCATCCGACCCTCGAAGCGCTCTTCGCCGCCGTCGGCAAACCTGACGTCATTTTGCACACCGCGGGCTCAAGCGCCGCCACATCGTTCGCCCAGATGCGCCCCGCCCTTGAGCAGGGTGTCAGCGTCGCTTCCACCTGCGAGGAACTGATTTTCCCCGCCCTCAAGACCCCGGAAATCGCCCGCGACTACGATCTCCTCTGCCGCAATTCCAGCGCCCGGATCGCCGGCACCGGCGTCAATCCCGGCTTCGTCATGGATATACTCCCGATTTGCCTCACTGGCGTGAGTCGCGAGGTCCGCTCCCTCTACGTCGAGCGCGTCGTCAACGCGTCCACCCGTCGCCAGCCCCTCCAGGCCAAAATCGGCAGCGGTCAGGACCCCGACGCCTTCCGCGCCAAATTCGCCGCGGGCAAGGCCGGCCACGCCGGTTTCCAGCAGTCCGTTGCCCTGCTCGCCCACGCCATGGGCTGGAAACTCGACGAGATCCGCGAGTCCTGCGAACCCGTCGTCGCCACCAGCCGCGTCGTGACCAAATTCTTCGACGTCGCCCCCGGCCAAAGTCTCGGCATCCACCAAAAATGCGTCGGTCTCTCCGGCGGAGAAACGAAGATCAAACTCGATCTCCAGATGTACCTCGACGCCCCGCTCCCGCACGACGCCATCGTCGTCAAGGGCCGGCCCGATCTCAACCTCGTCCTCAACGGCGGTGTCGCCGGCGACGATGCCACCGTCGCCGCCCTCATCAACATCGTCCCTCGCCTGCTCGCCGCCGCGCCCGGCGTCCGGCTCATGACCGAGCTCGCCGTCCCCGCCTGGTGCAACCCCGCGGGACCGGCCGTGTGATCCGACTCGTCGCGGCGCCCGAACCCTGATTGACCGAATCGTTCAGGCGCCGCCGCGCAACCGCTGCGCGGCGGCGCTGTTTTTTCGCCCCAATGATTCCCCGCTTTCTCCTGCTCGTTCTGCTGGGCTTCGGTTCCGCTGCGCTGCTCCGCGGTGCCGCCCCGCTCACGTCGCCCAAGCAACATTTCGGTTTCGCGATCGGCGACGACTACCAGCTCGCGACCTACACGCAGACCGAGGCCTACTTCAAGAAGCTCGCCGCCGAAAGCGACCGCGCCCGCCTCGTCGACATCGGCCGCACCGAGGAAGGCCGCACGCAGTGGATGATGATTTTCTCCGCGCCGGAGAATCTCGCGAAACTCGACCGCTACCGGGAAATCGCCCGCCGCCTCGCCCGGGCCGAAGACCTCACCGACGACCAGGCCCGCGCCCTCGCCGCCGAAGGCAAAGCCGTCGTCTGGATCGACGGCGGCCTCCACGCCAGCGAGACCGTCGGCACCCACCAACTCATCGAAACCGTCTGGCAACTCGCCAGCGCCTCGGACCCGGAAATGCTCCGCATTCTCCGCGACACGATCGTTCTCTGCGTTCACGCCAACCCCGACGGCCAGGAACTCGTCAGCAACTGGTACATGCGCGAACCCGAGCCGACGAAACGCGTCCTCACAACCACGCCGCGGCTCTACCAGAAATACATCGGCCACGACAACAACCGCGACTTCTACATGTCGGCGATGAAGGAGACGACGAACCTTAACCGTCAGCTCTACCTCGAGTGGTTTCCCCAAGTCGTCTACAACCACCACCAATCGGGACCGGCCGGCACCGTGATGTTCGTCCCGCCTTTCCGCGATCCCTTCAACCACGTCTACGATCCGCTCGTGATCGTCGGCGTCGAGACCTTCGGCAATGCGATCCAAAGCCGCTTCCTGCGCGAGGGCAAACCCGGCGCCACCTCCCGCAGCGGCGCCAACTACTCCACTTGGTGGAACGGCGGTCTCCGCACCACGACCTACTTCCACAACATGATCGGGCTTCTGACCGAGGTCATCGGCAACCCCACGCCGATGCGCATTCCCTTCATCGCTCGCCGCCAACTCCCCACCAATGACCTGACCTCGCCCGTCCCGCCGCAGGAATGGCGCTTCCGCCAGTCGATCGACTACTCCCTCGCCGCCAATCGCGCCGTTCTCGACCAAGCCTCCCGCTACCGCGAAGTCCTGCTTTATAACATTTACCTTATGGGCCGGAACTCGATCCGCCGCGGCAGCGACGACCACTGGACCACCCGCCCCGCCCGCCTCGACCAAATCTCCCGCCTCGCCGCCGCCGATCGTACCGGCTCCGAAAACAACGAGGATTCCCCCGAGCCGGGCGAAGGCCCTCCGTCCGGCGGCGCCCGCCTCCCGCAAAAGTACTGGGACCTCCTCCGCCAACCCGATTGGCGCGATCCCCGCGGCTACATTATCCCCGCCGACCAACCCGACTTCCCCACCGCGGTGAAGTTCATCAACACCCTCGTCAAAACCGGTGTCGCCATCCACCGCGCCACCGCGGATTTTTCCGTCGGAGCCAAACGCTACCCCGCCGGCTCCTACGTCGTGAAAACGGCGCAGGCCTTCCGCCCCCACGTCCTCGACCAGTTCGAACCGCAGGATCACCCCAACGATTTCCGCTACGAAGGCGGTCCGCCGAACCGGCCCTACGATGTCGCCGGCTGGACCCTCGCCTTCCAGATGGGCATCGCGTTCGACCGTGTCCTCACCGCGTTCGAAGGTCCGTTCGAACGTCTGCCTTACGGCCAATTGCAGACCCCGCTCCCGGGCCGCTTGCCTGCCGCTCGCGCTCCCGTGGCCGGCTTCCTTCTCAGCCCGCGCGCCAACGACAGTTTCATTCTCGTCAATCGCCTGCTCAAACAGGGCGCCGAGGTCTTCCGCGTCACCGGGCCGCTGCCCGCCGCCCCGGCCTTCGGCCCCGGTGCCATTTACGTTCCGGACCGCGGCCAAGCCCGGGACCTCGTCCGGACCTCCGCCCGCCAGCTCGGCCTGGACGTTGTTCCACTGCCCGCCGCGCCGGCCGCGGAAAACCTGCTCCGCCTCGCCCCCACCCGGATCGCGCTCTGGGACCGCTTCGGCGGCTCGATGCCCTCCGGCTGGACCCGTTGGCTCCTCGAACAATTCGAATTCCCGTTCGAAGTCGTGTATCCGGCCCGGATCGACGCCGGGAAACTGCGCGACCACTTCGACGCCATCGTCCTCGTTGGCGGTGCTCTCTCCGCCCCCGGCGTCCGGCCTCCGCCGACGCCCCGTCCGCGCAACCTGCCGCCGGAATTCGAAGGCTGGGTCGGCCGCCTGACGCCGGAACACTCCGTGCCCGCCCTGCGCGAATTCCTCCACGCCGGCGGCACCGTTGTCACCATCGGGTCTTCCACCAGCCTCGCCTCCCATCTTGGCCTGCCCTTGCAGGGCGCCTTGACGGAGCGTAATGCCGAGGGCCGGCTCCGCAACTTGCCCGACGACAAGTTCTACATTCCGGGCAGCATTCTTTCGGTGCGCGTCGACCCGACCCAACCCGTGGCCTGGGGCTTGCCGGAACGCCTCGACGTTTACTTCGACCGCAGCGCCGTCTTCGCCCGCCCCGCCAACGTCCCCGGCTTCCAACCGATCGCCTGGTTCGAAACTGAAACCCCGCTCCGCAGCGGCTGGGCCTGGGGCCAGAAACATCTCAAAGACGGCGTCACCTTCGCCTCGATCCCCGTCGGAGCCGGGCGCCTCCATCTCTTCGGCAGCGAAGTCGCCTTTCGCGGGCAGACGCACGGCACCTTCAAGCTGCTCTTCAACAGCCTGCAACTTGCGACCGCGAAACCGGCCGCCGCCCGTTGAAGTCCGCCCGTGCCGCGATCATCGCCCGCGCTCGCAAACCGGCCGGTCCCGGAGCGAAATCGCTGTTGACAACCGAAAGCCCTTCGTGAGTTTTTTCCCCTCTTGGTTCAAGGCTTCCTAGCTCAATGGTAGAGCAGCTGACTCTTAATCAGTTGGTTCGGGGTTCGAGTCCCCGGGGAGCCACCAACCTTCGCCCACCCCTAAGCGAAGCGGACCGCGAACTACGGGTTTTTTCACAATTCAACTTGGTCAGGCGCAGCGGCCAGTCGCCGGCGTAGCTCAACGGTAGAGCACCTGTTTTGTAAACAGGCGGTTGCGGGTTCGAATCCCATCGCCGGCTCCACCGCCCGCCTTCTACGCGCGTTCCCCGCCCTCTCATTTTCTGCCCGATGGTGTAATGGTAGCACAAACGACTCTGACTCGTTTTGTCTAGGTTCGACTCCTAGTCGGGCAGCCACTTTCAGACCCCGCTTCAGGACCGTCGCCGCCCCCGCCGCTACCCCCTTGCCCGCGGTGGTTTTGCCAAGCTCTCGCGACTCGGTGAATTTCCCGCGACGGCGCCGCAAAGTAAGTTGACACTCAAGTTTTCATTTACCCTATTCGCGTTTCCCGTCCGTTTCTCCTCCACCCCGAAAAATTCCTCAGCGCAGATGCTGATTTTCCGCCCCTACTTGATCAACGTCTTCCGCGTGGAAGGCACGCTTCCTGCAAGGGACGCCATCATGATCGGGAACGGATCTTCGAGTTGACGGCAGGTCTGCCCATCCGGTTTCACGGCCTCCGATCTCTCTTCGGTCATAAACCCATCCCATCGCCCCCACTCTCGTCTGACTTAAAAACCATCTTCCTCCTATGATCATCCAAAGCCTCCCCCTCGCGTTCCTCCTTGGTGATGCCACCATGATGGACCTCTTCATTATGGGCGAATGGATCATGTGGCCCATGATCCTCACTTCGTTCGTCATGATCACCGTTGTGATCGAGCGTCTGCTCTTCATCTTCCGCGAAAACTCGAGCCGGGAGCCGGAAGTCGTCGAAAAGATGCTCGAGGCCGTCGAGCGCCGCGACATCGAGAGCGCCCTCGCCCTCGGCAAGAAGAGCAAGGACTACATCGCCAAGATCCTCGTCTACTCGCTCAGCAACCGCGAATTCTCCCTCTCCAACGCGTTCATCCGCGCCTCCGGCCAAGAGCTCACCCGCTTCCAGCAGGGCATGGCCACTCTCGATACCTGCATCACCGCCGCCCCGCTGCTCGGTCTGCTCGGTACCGTCACCGGCATGATGCGTACGTTCGGCGCCCTCGGTGGCGGCGACGTCGGTGCGGCTGCCGGTGCGATCACCGGTGGTGTCGCCGAAGCGCTCATCGCTACCGCCATGGGTCTCGCCGTCGCCATCGTCGGCCTGCTCCCCTTCAACTATCTCAATGCCCGCTCCGAGCAGGCCAAGCAGGAAGTCGCCGACGTCTCCCACGCCCTTGAGATCCTCCTCAAGAAGTCCGAGACCGGCTCCCTCTCCCGCTGATTTCTTCTAAGAAGAATTCCGCACTCACGTCGTAACCAGCAGAGCCCCTCAAAACCATGGCCGGATCATCAGGTGGCAACAGCGGCGGCAAGAAGAAGGCGCGTATCGAGATCATTCCCTTGATCGACGTCGTCTTCTTCCTGCTGGCGACGTTCGTGCTCTTCACGCTCTCGCTCAACAAATCCAACGGCGTCGCCGGCATCAACCTGCCGCAATCCGAAACCGGCGCCGCCCGCGATCCCTCCGGCACGGTCACAATCTCGGTCACCGAAGCCGGTACCATCGCCTGGAACAAGGATTTCATCAGCCTCGCCGAGTTCATCGACCGCCTCAAAGCCTACAAGCTCTCCGATCCGAGCGGCCGAATTTTGATCAACGGCGACGAGGGTGCGATGTTCAATTCCGCCCTGTACGTCTTCGACGAAGCCCGTAAATCCGGCTTCGAGAAAATCTTCATCGAAACGAAGGTCCGCGCCACCGGCAAGTAACGCCGGCCGCTCCTCAACACTCTTCCCACCATGGCCGGATCCAGTCCTCATGCCGACGAAGGCAAGAAGAAGGCACGTATCGAGATCATTCCCCTGATCGACGTCGTCTTCTTTTTGCTCGCGACGTTCGTGCTCTTCACGCTTTCCCTCCAGCGCATTTCGTCGGTCGACGTCACGCTCCCGAAGGCCGATCCGACCGCGCAGCAAAAGAAGCAGGAAGATACGACGGTGTACCTGCAGGTTTCGGACGAAGGCACCTACTACTGGAAATTCGGCGAGAATCCCGCGGAGCTCATCTCTACGGGGGAAATTGCCCCCCGTCTCGCCGACTACCGGAACAGCCTCGGGACCAATGCCCGCGTGCTGGTTCGCGGCGACAACCGCGCCCGTTTCGGCGCCGCCGTCCTCGCGCTCGATGAAGTCCGCAAATCGGGCATCGAACAGATCTCGGTTGAAACCGTCCAAAGCCAGACCGGCCGCTAAGCCGACCCTACCATGAGTCGCGATTTAATTATTGGTATTCTGATCTCGGTTGCCCTGCATGTCGGCGTCCTTTTCGGCGATAAGCTTATCCCCGACGAGAAGAAGGTCGTCGCCGTCGCCAAGGAGGAACCGAAGATCCAGCTGATGGAAATGCCCAAGATGGAGGAAGAACCTCCGGAGATCATCGAGACCAACGAGGAAGTGAAGCCCCTCGATCTCGCGCCGCCGATGCAGCAGGATCAACCGCAGCTCGCGACCCCGGATTCCTTCGTCCAGAAGATCCAGCCGCCGCCGCCCGAGAATGTCGCCATTTCGGCCTCGATGAGCATCGTTCCCGAAGTCCGCGATCCGAACATGTTCCGCGGCATGAAGGTGTTCGATGTCTCCATGCTCGACCAAACTCCGGTCGCAAAATTTCAGGCCCGCCCGCAGTATCCGTTTGAAATGCGCCGCGCCGGCATCGCCGGTGAAGTGGTCGTAGACTTCATCGTCGACACCAACGGCGACGTCCAGAACGCCTACGCCATCCGTTCTTCCCAGCGCGAATTCGAAGCCGCGGCCGTTCAGGCCGTCAGCAAGTGGAAGTTCAAGCCCGGTCGCAAAGGCGGCCGCGATGTGCCTACCCACATGCAGGTGCCGATCGTCTTCACCCTTAACGAGGAGTAATCCGACGTGACCTTTCCCCTTTCCCATTCCGCTTTCCGCAGCGCCCGCATTGCGGGGATTGCAGCTGCCTTCGCTCTCTCCGCTTCGCTGGCGTTCGCTCAGCAAGGCGGCGCCCAGAAACAACCGTTCAGCGTCGGCGAAAAAACCAGCGAGGCTCTGACCAAGCTGAAGCCCCTGCAGGAATCGCAGAACTGGGACGGCATGATCGCGTTGCTTGATGCCATTCCTGGCATCAAGCCCGACAGCTACGATCAGGCCCTGATTCTGGATATGAAGGCCAAGCTCTTCATCCAGAAGAACCAACTCAACAAGGCCATCGAGCCTTGGGAAAAAGTCGTCCAGCTCGCCGAGACTCACGGCTACTTCGAGAAGAAGCAGGTCCTCGATATCGTTACCTTCCTCGCCCAGCTTTATGCTCAGGAAGGGACGTCCTCGAAGGATCCGGTCGTCCAACAGCGTAACTTCGGCAAGGCTGTCAGCTACTTCAAGCGCGTGATGGAAAACACGCCGAAGCCGACGCCCGAGCTGATGATGACCTACGCGTCTATCCTCTACTACAAGGGAGCCAGCCCGACCAATCCCGATCCGGCTGCCATCAAGGAAGCCCGCGAAATTGTCGAAAAAGGACTCCTCAGCACGATCCGTCCCAAGGAAGGCTTTTACCAGCTCCTCCTCACCCTTCAGCAATCGCAAAACGATCTGGCCGGCTCCGCCGAAGTGCTGGAGCTCCTCCTCAAACAGTCCCCGGCCAAGAAGGACTACTGGCAGTTGCTGATGGCCAGCTACCTTCAGCTCTCCGAGAAGGCCAAGGACAAGGATCCCCAGTTGGCCAAAGACTATCTGACGCGAGCCATCGTCACCTGCGAACGCGCCCAGGCCCTCGGTCACCTCGGCACCCCGAAGGACAATATGAACTTGGTTTCGCTGTACCTCATGGCGAACCAGTTCACGAAGGGCACGGAGCTGCTCTACAACGGGATGAAGTCGGGCAAGATCGAGTCCGAACCCAACAACTGGCGCGTGCTCGGCCGTTACTACCTCGAAGCCGACCTCAATACTCAGGCGCTCGCGGTCCTCGCTGAAGCGGCCAAGCTTTTCCCGAAGAACGGCGAAATCGAAGTCCAGCTGGCCCAGATCAATCTCCAGATGGAGCGACCCCGCGATGCCTTGCGCCATGCCAAGGCGGCCGCGGCCAAAGGTAACTTCGAATCCACCAAGCCCTTCTCGGTCCACTATCTGATCGCCTATACGTCCTACGAACTGGGCGAGATCGACGAATCGCTGGCCGCTCTCACGATCGCGGAAAAGTTTCCCGAAGCCGCCAAAGACGGCCAGCTGCCGCGCCTCAAGGGCGTCGTCACTGAAGCCATCAACGAGCGCAACGCCGCCAAGGAAGCCAAGGAAGGCAAAGACAAGAAGGCCCCCGCCCCGAAGCTGCCGGTCAAGAAAGCCTGATCCCCGCCCACTCCTCATCTATTTCCCATGAAGAAAAGCTATATCTATTTCGCCCTTCCCCTCGCCACTCTGGTAATCTTCTTCTTTGCCTTTTACATGGGCGCCCACCGGGACTTCAAGGACCGCGCGGATGCCAAGGTCAAAGCGGTCCAAGACGCCAAGGAAGCAAAGTTGAAGAAGGAAGCCCAAGACCGTGAGGTCGCCGTCAAGTCCGCGGTCGAGCTCCAGGAGAAGCGTCGCAAGGAAAAGAAAGAGCGCGACGAGCGCGACGCGATGGCCAAGGAAGAACGCGAGAAGGCCCGTCAGGCCCGCGAAAAGGCCGGTCGCGATTCCCAGAAATTCAAGGAAACGGTCGGTCGCCTGAAGAAAGAAATCGAAGTTGAGAAAAAGCAGATCGCCGAAGTCCAAATTGAGCGCAAACGGGTCACCGAAGAGCAGGGCTTCCTGCGTGACTACGTCAAGAAAGCGGAAACGAACCAACGCAGCCTGATGGGGGTCATCGAGCGGATCGAAGCAGCCGACAAGGCCGCTGAAGCCGCTGCTCGTGCCGCGGCCGCCGCTGCTGCCGCCGCGACCAAAAAATAACCTTTAGCCTACCGCACACACCCGATGAAAAAGTGGATGTATCTCATTCCCCCGACGATCATGTTGGGACTCTTCACGATCGTTTACTTCTCCCACGTCGAGGAGCGCCACGTGAAGGAGAAGGCCAAGGTAGAGAAGATTGCCAAAGAGAAGGCCGAGCTGGACCAGAAGAAAAAGGTCGCCGAAGCCAAGGCCCGCGAAGACACCAAGAAGCGCAACGAAGAACGCGACGCCGAAGAGGCCAAGAAGGAAAAGGACAAGATCGACAAGCAGGCGGCCAACGACAAGGAAGTCCGCGATGCCACGGCCCAGTACAACGCCGAGGCCGACAAGTTCGCCAAAGAAGCCGGCAACCTCGAAATCGAGCTCGATCGCCTCCGCAAGGAAAAGGACAAGCTCACCCGCGAGACCTTCGACATTGCCAAGCAGGTTGAACTCGCTCGCATCGCTCGTCGCAACGCCGAACTCGAGATCCAGCGCGTCACCGAGATGATCCATCGCCGTGCTTCCGACAGTTCGCTCGTGAAGCCGCCGGTGATTCCGCCCGCGCCCGCGAAATCCTGATCGATTCTCGTTTCAGTCTCGGCCCCGGAGCAATCCGGGGCTTTTTTGTGCCCATACTCTGCAGCTCGGCTCTCCGCAGCGGCACGATGGATCTCGGCCACCGGCGGTTCGTTGGTCCAACGCGAACGCCGTGATTCCGGTGCTCCCCTCGCCGCCGGCCGGCGGCGCTCGGCGCGCGCAGCGACCGTGGAGGGCGCCGGCGCCGGCTCAGATTCCGCGGCCGCTTTGGCGCAAACCGATCACGCGCCCGCAATCTTCCGCTTTTCTGCTTGCGCCCTGTCGGAGCGTGAGGCTCCCTCTGCAGCCCGGTTGACGAAGTCGGCCGGAAAAAATGTCGGGGCGTAGCTTAGCCTGGTAGAGCGCTACGTTC
>JACCDS010422432.1_pt1 | contig 51009 bp, 34 predicted proteins | sample 7446441 | NCBI WGS metagenome assembly JACCDS01 (sample SAMN15323445, study PRJNA562643) | freshwater metagenome | isolation source: river surface water | place: USA:Blue River Watershed | collected 2017-08-17 | reverse complement strand
TAATTTTTATCTCCCCAAACCAGCACCACATCTTCTCTTTTGCTCACCTGGATGGATCGGAACTGAATGTGGTCCGCCACACCATCTTTATCGGAATCTTTGGCATCCGTAGCATTGCTTGGATTCGTACCTTGTTGAACCTCTACGTAATCTGGCACTCCATCCCCATCCGTGTCTTTAAAGTCAGATGGGTCTTCTGGGTCTGTACCCTGCACGTTTTCCACGTAATCCGGCAAGCCATCCCCATCCGTGTCTTTAAAGTCGGAAGCATTGGAAGGATTTGTTCCTTGCTGCGTTTCCACAAAATCAGGAACGGAATCTCCGTCGCTGTCCTTAAAGTCTTTCGGATCATTGATGTCGGTACCGTTGACCACTTCAAGGTAATCCGGTACTCCGTCACCATCTGCATCCTTGGCATCCGCTGGGTTACTTGGATTGGTGCCTTGTTGGATTTCAATGTAATCCGGTACCCCATCCTTATCCGTGTCGCGATCCTGGTCTCCAGCCGCATTCGGGTTGCCCGCAGGCAAGCCTTGGTTTGGCCACAATACCGTCTCTACGTAATCCGGAACTCCATCCCCGTCTGTATCTGTGGCGTCTGCAGGATCATTTGGATCCGTTCCTGCTGCAATTTCCACCTGATCAGGCACTCCATCCCCGTCGCTATCCTTGGTGTCGGTCGCGTCCTTAGGGTCCGTTCCTTGTTGCACTTCGACAAAGTCTGGAACGCCATCCCCATCTGTATCGCGATCCTGATCGCCAGGAGCGGTTGGATTACCAGCCGGTAAGCCTTGATTCGGCCAAAGAACCGTCTCCACATAATCTGGTACACCATCCCCGTCTGTATCGGTTGCATCATCAGGATTGCTTGGGTCTGTGCCTTGCTGTACTTCTACAAAGTCAGGTACTCCATCACCATCGGAATCTTTGGTGTCGGTGCCGTCGCTTGGATTGGTACCATCGATGACCTCCTGGTAGTCCGGAATTCCATCACCATCCGTATCACGATCTTCTTCACCCGCAACGTTAGGATTACCTGCAGGAATTCCTTGGTTTGGCCAAAGCACCGTTTCTACGTAATCCGGAACACCATCTCCGTCTGTGTCTTTTGCATCGTCCACATTGTTCGGGTTGGTGCCTTGCTGAACTTCTACGAAGTCAGGTACACCATCTCCATCCGTATCTTTCGAATCGGATGCCTTGGTAGGATTTGTTCCATCACGCACCTCTTGGTAATCCGGAACGCCATCTTTATCTGTGTCACGGGTTTGATCACCTGCTACATTGGGGTTGCCCGCAGGCAAACCAACGTTCGGCCAAAGCACTGTTTCTACGTAATCCGGAACCCCATCTCCATCTGTATCTTTTACATCAGAAGCATTGTTCGGATTGGTACCTTGCTGAACTTCTACGAAGTCTGGTACACCATCCCCATCCGTATCTTTCGAGTCAGAGGCTTTGGTAGGATCTGTTCCATCACGTACTTCTTGGTAATCCGGAACGCCATCTTTATCGGTGTCACGGGTTTGATCACCGGCTACACTTGGGTTGCCAGCAGGCAAACCAACGTTTGGCCAAAGCACCGTTTCTACGTAATCCGGAACTCCGTCTCTGTCTGTATCTTTTGCGTCAGACGCATTGTTCGGATTGGTGCCTTGCTGTACTTCGATGAAATCCGGAACGCCGTCTCCATCCGTATCCTTGCTGTCGGTATCATTTTTAGGATCCGTGCCTTGCTGTACTTCTACATAATCAGGAACACCATCCCCATCCGTGTCACGGGTTTGATCCCCGGCAACACTCGGATTGCCCGCAGGCAAGCCTTGGTTTGGCCAAAGCACTGTTTCCACGTAATCCGGCACACCATCTCCGTCTGTATCTTTAGCATCGCTAGCATTCGTTGGATTAGTTCCTTGCTGTACTTCTACATAATCTGGAACACCGTCTCCATCCGTATCCTTGCTATCGGTATCGTTCTTTGGATTAGTACCGTCCACCACTTCTTGGTAATCCGGTACGCCATCCCCATCGGTATCACGGTCTTCTTCGCCAGCTACCGTTGGATTGCCCGCAGGCAGCCCTTGATTTGGCCAAAGAACTGTTTCTACATAATCAGGCACACCATCTCCATCGGTATCCTTCGCATCGTTTGCATTGTTCGGGTTGGTCCCTTGCTGCACTTCTACGTAATCCGGTACACCATCTCCATCGCTGTCTTTGGCATCGGTACCATCATTCGGATTCGTGCCATTGGTTTGTTCTACAGAATCTGGAACCCCGTCTTTATCGCTGTCTCGATCCACGAAAATACTCACCACAGCCGTACCTGTGCCAGCAGCATTCCGTGCGGTCACGGTGTAATTTGCTCTTGGAGTATACGTGGTAGCTGTACCCGTAATGGCTCCGGTGTTGGCATTCAAACTCAGTCCAGCAGGTAGGCTTGGGCTTACTGTAAAGGAAGCAATGGTTCCCCCTGTATTGGTTAAGATTAAACTTGCCGCATCTCCAATTAAATACGTCACCGAATTTGGTGCATAGCTGATTGCTGGCGGAGCAAGAGTTTGGATGTTTGTATTGGTTACACTTTCGGCAGGATTCGAGAAGCTATCCTGATAGCTAAGCGTGACATTGTAGGTGGTAAAACCAAGTGCTGTTCCAGCGGCTACTGCGCTGGCGGCCCTAGGGTCGCTTCCCACCACATAGCTAAAGCTCACGCTGGTCGAATTCCCCATCGTCCACACAATTGGTGTACCTCCTCCTGCAGGAGTAAAGGTCAACTTCACCGAGCCTGCCAAAGGCGCCTCGGGTAAGGTATAACTAAACTGCAGCGTCGTAGATCCAGAAGTGTTGGTTGCAGGAGAAGTAAGGACTGGAGCCTGGGTAGTACCCACGACAACCGTCACTACTTGGGTAGCCACACAGCCACTTACACTGGTATAGGTAATGGTCGTAGTACCGGTAGTTAAACCAAGTACCTGTCCTGTAGCAGAAACTGTCGCTACCGCAGGAGTGGAAGAGGTCCAGGCGTTCGAAGAAGCAGGATTCGTCGTCGCTGAAAGTTGAAGTGTATTGCCGGCGCCTACACTTGTGCCGCCTGAAATCACCGGAAGAGCAGCTACAGTGACCGTAATCGCAGCGCGCTGGCTTTCACAACCAGTGGCATTCACTTGACTTACATAGTAGGTGGTCGTCCCTACTGCACTTGTAGATGGTACAGGAGCGGTGGAACTTGCCGTTCCTCCAGTGGCAGCGGTATACCAGTTGAGTGTATTCCCTGATCCAGCAGTTGCGGTCAATGCCGTGGCTGTAGCACCAATGCAATAGCTTACATTGCTTACGGTAGGGGCACTTGGTATTGGAGCTACTGTCGCAGTAATTGCTGTTCTTGGGCTTTCGCATCCACCAGCACTTACCTGTGCTACATAGTAGGTGAATACCCCCGGGTTACTTGCATTGATTGCTGGGGCTGTACTTGTGCCCGTACCTCCAGTAGCAACGGTATACCATCTTAAGGTATGCCCTGCAAGTGCTGTAGCTGTCAGGCCTCCAGCATTCGAGCCGCCTACTGGGGTGGCATAAGACCAGGTTCCCGCAGTGGTAAATCGTCCAGAAGGAGCTGCTATTCCTGTTCTGCTATCTACTTCGGTCCAGTTGGTCCCGTCTACAGACATAAACACTTTCCAAGAGCGAGGATCTCGCTCTTCGGAATCATTGGCTGTTGTCCAAGAGTAGCCCGTAATCTCAAACCCTTGACCTGGGAAGGCAAATTGTAGCGTTGAGGTATTGTTCCCCGATTTAATGTTAAAGTCCAACCACTTGGAAGAGGTGTTGCCATCGTAAATATTCTGCGGCCCTTCGCCGCCTGGGTTACTTCCTCCTGGGTTGGTAACGGTAGTTCCTGATTGTGAAATAACTGTATTGCCAGTCATCCATCTCCATTCCGATACCTGAATACTATTTGCGGATCCAAAAGACTTCACATCCGAAAACACAATACGTGCAAACTTGTACAAGGTAGGTGCCGATCCACAGAACAACTGTGCAGCATCCGCTACTGGGGCGGCTGGTGCATTATCTGTTACGGTAACTGTTAGCGAAGCTCTCGGACTTTCGCAGCCCCCTGCCGACACTTGAGATACGTAATAGGTGGTCGTTCCCAAGGCAGTAGTGGAAGGCGTCGGCGCTGTAGTAGATGAAGTTCCTCCAGTAGCCACCGTATACCAACGTAAGGTATGGCCGCTAAGGGCGGTGGCCGAAAGAGCAGTAGCAGGTGAATTGAGGCAATAGGTGAAATTGCTCACCACAGGTGCTGCTGGATCAGCAGATACAGTAGCCGTAATCGCTGTTCTTGGGCTTTCACATCCACCTGCCGATACTTGAGACACAAAATAGGTAGTCGTTCCCACGGCAGAAGTGGATGGCGTTGGCGCCGTAGTAGCTGCAGTGCCCCCTGTAGCCGCCGTGTACCAGCGCAAGGTATGCCCGCTAAGGGCGGTGGCGGAAAGTGGGGTAGCGGTTGAATTGAGGCAATAGGTCGCATTGGTAATGCCTGGCGCTGCTGGCGCTGTAGTAACAGACCTGGTAAACGATTGGGTAATGGCTGTTGCTCCACCAGTACCATCGTCAATGGTAAAGGTGGTGCTTGTAGCAGCATACGCGGTAGAAGAGGCTCTCAACCGGATGTGAACCGTAGTCTGTGCAATAGACCCATTTGTTGGGATTAGCGTCAAGCTCGCGCTGAAGGTACTGTTGTCCGTGGAAAACTCAATGGCCGAATTGTTTGAAACAATGGTCACATTGGCTCCTAGGTTATTTCCAGCAACGGTAAACGATTGTGATGCAGAAACAGTATTAATACAACCATTCAGCGCAGTAATAGTTCCAACTACAGTAAGGGTCGGTGACTCATTCAGTTTATTTCTACCTATTGCAATGTCTGTTTGATCAAATGAAACATAGTCCACTTTTCCATCATTGTCCAAATCCACCGCAAAACTATTTGCATAAGAATTCATGGATTGAATAGTTGGCGTCCCCACAAAGTTTGCGGTCTGAAAAGCACTGTTTGTTGCAAGATTGTTGGTTACAATCCCAACGCTTGATCCTGCATTAAAGTCAGCAGAAATCGGATCCGGCTTGCCGTCCCCATTAAAGTCCCCAAACTCAAAATTCCATGCGAAATTTGAACTGGAAGATTGAACATTATTCACAGTTGTAGCCGCAAAATTGGAAGAGGCTAAATTCCCAGAACTATGGTTATTTTTCCAAGCTCGACCAGTCGTAGCTCCAGCCGCACCTTGAATAATATCCAATCTCCCATCACTATCCAGATCTGAAATCCCCAAGGAATAACTATTATTTGTTGAGATGGAGAGCGGGGTTAAAAATTCAATAGACCCCGGCGTAGAGTTGTTCTGAAGAATCTGAAATTGTTGACCACTTGAGGATGCAATGTCTACTTTACCATCCCTATTCAAGTCTCCTAAAACAAAATCTGTACTTCCATTAATTCCCGTGGAAATCGCGCTCCCCAGTTGAATCGTATTTCCTGGCAACGAAGACGTGTTTCTGTGCGCATGGACAGACACGTTGTTTGGTGAACTAATGACATCATTCACACCGTCTCCGTCTATATCTGCAATTCTAATCAACAAGCTTGATGCCACCGTAAGCGTCTGTGCGGGCGCGAAGCTGATGTTTCCTGTCCCCGTGGAGGTATTTATCAATACAGTAATTGATGTGGTATTATTGGTTACCGCCACATCTAGTTTTCCATCGTTATTCAAGTCTCCAACCGCTACATCTCTTGGGTTGGTAACCGTGGTAAAAAAGAAGGGGGTCGCCACAAAACTTGCCGGAGAAAGCGTACCAGAAGTAGCATTGTTACGGTATATGGCTACCCTACTATTGGCGCTATTCACCTTAATCAGGTCCACTTTGCCATCGTTATCAAAATCACCAATACCTCCATTATGTCTAACATCACTCCAGCCCGCTGAGCTTACACTTGCTGGGGTAGTGGTTGAGGTTAGTTTGAATTGATTAAAGGAAGCGGCCACAATAGTGCCTGGACTTGGGTTGGACCAAGTAGGTAGAAATACTTGGGAGGATGTTGCTGTCTTTGAGCTGCTTAGGTTCGTCACGGATACCGGCGCATGTGTGGCCCCAAAAGGAACCGTTGCCACAATTTGGGTTGCGGTAGCAGATACTATTTGTGCCTGTGCTGCACCAAAGCGCACCACGTTATTCGCAGCAGTAGCGTCAAAATTTGTTCCGGTAATCGTAACCGTAGCACCCGCGTTTGCTTTTACCGGGGAAATTGCTGTGATGCTTACGATGGGGCTTACGGTAACCGTAATGGCGGTTCTTGGACCTTCGCAACCGGTAACATTGTTACGTTGACTTACATAGAACAGCGTCGTTCCAGCTGTCGCTGTATTGGGCGTCGGAGCCGTTGTAGTACCGGTTCCACCCGTAGCAACGGTGTACCACTGCAAGGTGTGACCTGTTAAGGCTGTTGCTGTTAAGGCTGTTGCCGCTCCTTGAACTAAGCTTACCGTTGTCGGGGCCACTGGAGCCACTGGCAATGCACTAACCGTAAATAACCTAGTACTTGTGTAAGCACAACCATTTTGCGTGAAGGCATAGGAGATTGAAGCCGTTCCTACTGTATTGGCAGTAGCCACGCCTGTTGACGGATCGATAGATAGCACGGCAGGATTGGACGAAGACCATGTCCCTCCAGATACCGTATGGATTATTGTCGTTACACTATTTATACATACAGACGGATCCGTTAAAATCATCGGGCCTGAAGCAATCCAGTTAGATGTAGCCCCTGTTAAGGCAAATGACTCTAATGTTCCGGTTGATGTATTGGATGTTCTGTTGATTGCATTCGTTACCGTAGAATTAGTTCCTGCCGGCGTTCCTTGATTTAAATCGTAATAAGCCACTAATCCTGCCTCATTACCATTTAATTCCATGTCTTTAGATTGAGCTATTTGATTTGCCGATCTAGTTACATTCCAAACACGAACCTCATCAATCTCTCCTCTAAAAAAATGATTCTCTCCAGGCCAAGAACCAATTGTAAAACTTTGAGTGTTATTTGAAACTCCAGTTGCACTAGCTTGTGTAGCCACTAACTGTCCGTCTACATATAATCTGAAATTTGTACCATCATAGGTACCTGCAAGGTGCACCCATGTGTTTGTTGTAATGTTTGTTGGGGCTGAAACTCCACCCCAGTTGCTCCAGCCTTGACCTGAAAAAACCCGCGGTTTACCACCATCAATATCTAATCCATATCCCAAGCCTGAAGAAGACCAAATAACTTTTGTAGCTATTCCCATTCTTGTAGAACTCGAAATGGTTACACTAGGGTCCACCCTCACCCAAGCTTCAATGGAAAAGGTATTTGGCAAAGCTAACGAAGTGTTATGTGGGACGGAAACCTTGTCGTTGGAACCATCAAAGTTTAATGCTTGGTTAAACATTCTTGGCGCAGGAGTAACCGTAACCGTAATAACATTGCTATTTAATGAAGCACAAGTACCACTCGTAACTACCGCTCTGTAAAATGTTGTGGCTGTTAATGCGCCAGTAGTGTAATTCGCTGTTGTGGCTCCTGAGCCCCCCGACACATTGGCCCATCCAGAAGTGCCGTTAGCAGACTGTTGCCATTGAATAGCACCCGTGCTTCCCGCAAGCGTTAGGGATGTAGAAGACCCACTACAAACTGTTGCCGTTCCAGATGCTGTCCCTGCTACTGAGAGTGGTTCTACCGTTAAGACCGTCACGTTACTTGTTACGGAACAAGCCCCTGAAGTAGCCACCAAATAATAGTAATACGTACCAGGAACACTAGTGTTTGGAGTTAAAGCTGAAGTTTGGGCATTTCGACTTGAGCCCATGCTTGTACCCCCTGTATTCGAATTTGTAGCATTTGAAAACCATTGAAAAGAAGTGCCTCCCGTTACTGTCGCCGCTAAAGTATAGTTGGCGTTTTGACAAACGGTTACTGTGGAAAGTGGTTGTGTGGAGATAACCGGAGGGGTGCTAACATTTACCTGTACTGTGCTTGAATTTATACTTGTACAGCCTGTGCCTGAAATTACAGCTCTAAAATACCGAATAGCAGTTAGATTTCCCGCTTGTGCACTAGTTAAGGTAGCCGATGTTGCGCCACTAATATTTGTCCAGGTACTGTTATTGGTAGAGAATTGCCATTGTACATTTCCCACATGGCCAGTTAAAGTTATTGGGCTAGGAGAAGACCCCGAACAAACCTGTTGGTTAGCGCTTACAGTGCCTGAAGATATCGCAGTGGTAGAAGTAATTGCGCCAGAAACTGCACTGGTAACGGAGGGATTACATGCACCAGAAACTACAACATAATAGTACTTTGTTCCCACAACATTGGTCAAAGGAGTGTAACTTGATAAGTTTGCTCCAGAAATCGCAGTCCCGCCAGAATTAGAACTCGTGGCATTTTCATACCATTGATAGGTTAACGATGCTCCAGTCGCAGTTACAGAAAGAGCTGTAGCGGTTCCGCCTGTACAAATCGACTGATTTGCAATAGAAGGCTGAACTGTAATCGCTGGTGGGGCAGCTAACTCAACTGTAATCGTGTTGGAATAGACGATCAAAGAACTTGTGTCTACCGCTTTTCTTCTGTAGTAGGTAGTTTGAGAAACCGCGTCCGAAGAAGGTACGTCATAGGTTAAGTTTGTCTCCCCAGAAATAGGCGTCCAAGAGGTCCCATTTGTGCTTTTTTCCCATTGATAGGTGAAACTATTTTGTCCTCCTGATGCTACAGAAACAGAAGTAAATGTTGACGGATCATAGGGAGCGTTCTCTGCACAAAAAGATTGATTGCTTGACACAACTCCTCCATTGGCGAGTACATTCATGTACACATAGTTTCTGGCAACAGTCGCATTTATTCCACCAATGGAATAGATTTTTGAATCCAATTGCACAAGCGTATGTTGCCCCTGACCTGTTGGAAGATCGGGCAATCTTTCCCAAGTGTTCGTTGTAGGCTTAAATTTATAGTAGTAATTGTATTGAGTCCCTTGGAAATTTCCTCCTGAAGATGAGCCCCCTGTCAAATATATTTCCCCAGAGTATCCAATTGCATCAAAATAATACGCTACATGAGGAAAATTTGCAGACTATTGCAATAAGGTCCATGTATTACTTGCTATGTCATAAACCTTAACGGTTTGTGTGCCTGCAGAATATCCCGTACCTCCGCCAATCATATAAATTTTATTACCAATCACTGCAGAGGCGTGCATCATACCCCCACCATCTGGAATTAATGCACCTGTGCTCCATGTGCTTGAAGCGATATCATAGATATTCAAACTAGTGTAGACACCAACCCCTTCACCTCCCAAAAAATAGAGCTTTCCATTGTGGTATTCCAATGTTCCGTTCCAAGCTGTCCTACCTGAAGATCCAGGCACTTCAGACCAAGTATTACTTGAAATTACATATTTGTATAAAGTCTTTTCTCCTGTACCTATGCCCGTAGCAAAATAGATTGTCCCGTTCCCGTCACTTACCGCATGCCCTCCTCTAGTGGCAATACCACTAGGAGCGGTTCCAGTAGTCCAACTGTTGTTTTGCACATTATAGACCAACAAGGAGCTAAGCCCTGTATTGTCGTTCATGGACCCATTAATTACATATATTTTTCCATCGTATGCAGCGGCGGCATGTTGAAATCTATTAGCGGTTAAGCTAGTTAACGTCTGCCATTGCTGCCCATAGGAACCGGGGGCCAAGAGAAAAAGAAAAATCCCTAAAAAAACTATCCTTTTCAAAGCTCCTGATTTACAAAAAAGGGTTTTTACTAATTCTTGCATTGCGTATTATTTTTTAATAAAATTTACAATTTGGTCATGATGGCCTTTGCATTTATCCCCAAATGCATTTTACTTTTCATGATAAAGTTGAGTATTAAGAATAAACAACATTTTCACTTAAAATACAAATATATCCTTTCACCTTACTGAGTAGCGATAGAATACGAAAACCGACATACTCTAAAAATACTCTTTTTAGATTAGTGGGCTGATTATCAATGGTTTGTTTTTGCTGTTTTTGAAAAACCGGCCCAACCAAACTGAACCTGGTTCAAAGCAGAAACTGGTCTGCTGAATTAATTCGCGCTACAAGAAAATCGAAAAACATCTGGATTTTAAGACTTATCCACAGCCGAAGTTGCTGTGTTTTCCATCGCAATCAACTTTCCTACCAAATTGTCCTCTGGGCCCAAACCCATCTTCTTACGAATCGAAAAGCGGGTGTTTTCAACGGTGCGCGCACTCTTGTTGAGGATTTCGGCCAGTTCTTTGGTGGATAAGTTGAGCCGCAGGTAGGAACAGAGCTTCAGTTCGGAGGGCTTCAAGTCAGGGTAGGCGATCAACAATTTTTGGTAAAAATCTTCGTTAGAGGAAGTTATTCGATTCTCAAACTCCTGCTGCAATACGTCAAAGGATTCTCGAGCCGGAAAGCGTTCCTTTTTCTCTTCACTCGTACCTTCTGCATCTTCCGTACTTTCTTCCATGCGTTTTTTGAACTGCAGCAGCTGCAAAGCTTGCGCAGTCAGCTCCATGTCTTTGACTTGGATCGCCTTACTCAAAACCTCCCGCTCGGACTCAGCAAGCAGCTTTTGCGCTAGCAAACGCTTTTGCCGATACAGCACATACAAACTAAAGGTGACCAGCAAGAGGATACCAATTCCTGCAGCCAATAAACCCAAGGTGGCCTGCTGGTTTTTAGCTTTTAGACTCAAAACCTCATTTTCTGATTTTTCCTTCTCAAACTTAGCTTGCAAGGCTTGCACTTCTTTCTTTACGGACTCGGAGGCCAAGGAGTCTTGGATGGCGGAAGCTTGTACGGATTGCGCATAGGCCTCTTCAAAATTGTTCGTATCACGCGCCAACCAGGACAATCGTTCCAATACCAGCCCTTTTTCTCGTGCCAAACCCATGTTGTTGGAAAGCTCCAAGGCCCGATTTAGCCAGTCTTTGCTACGGGGATAGTCCTTCTTCAGGCGGTAGAGGTTTCCAAGGTTAACTGTGGATAACAATACCCCATACTGCAACTTTGAAGATTCGGACAAGTCCAAACACCGTAAAAAAGCCGCTTCTGCTTCGTCCAGCTCACCTTTTTGTTCGTAGACATTGCCCATGTTTAGCGTATTTTGGGCAAGTAAAAAGGAATTGTTTAGCGTGACCAACAGCTTACTCGCCTCCCCATAGACATAGAGGGCGGAATCTAGGAGCTTGACCTTTCGGTAGATCGCGCCCAGGTTATTGTACACCATGACCACTGCTCGCTTGTCTCCTTGCCCATCAAATGCCTTTTTCGCCTTCCCATAATAGGATTTGGCACTGGCCATATCGTCCAAGTCTTTGAAATTGCCCGCCAAACTGTTGTAAATCATCCCCAGGTATTCGGGATTCTTAGCGGCTATCATCCGCTTTTCAGCTTCCAAAAAATCCCCAATTGCATCCACATAGAGGGCATCTTCCCCCTTTTGCAAGCCCCTCACAATCAACAATTCTGGATACAGGGCATCTTCCTCCTCGATGTCTTTTTCCAACACGGGCAATCCTGCGCGGAGCGAGTCGTATTGCCCTAAGTAATAGAAGGAAAACTGTTTGGATATCAAAACCTTCAGCCGCTCGGCTGTGGATAACTTACCTGGAGAGAGCAACTGATTCGCTAAAATACGTGCCGAGTCGTAAGCCGCTCGGTCTTGCAGTTCTTGGATTTTTTCCAGTTGGGAGGAAAGGGACTGTGCTCGGCTTTCAAGGGTCCAGAACCCAAAAAAAATCATTCCTAAAGCTCCACAAATGAGGATTTTGAAGCCCTTTGTTATTTTTTCTCCTAAAATACACCCGGAATACATGTGCTCGCGAATTTTTGCTCCGTTACCAAATACGCTTCAAAAAGTGATATTTCAAAGAGAATTGAATTTTTCTTAGGGGGAAAAGGAAATAAAAATATAATAGAAATACGATGGAAATAAACCGAGCGAGCTCGGTGAAATAGTAAAACCTGCTGCGATTTCAACTTATTTCACCAAGCGAAGCGTAGTGTATTTCTACTGTATTTCTACTGTATTTCTACTGTATTTCTACTGTATTTCCATCGTATTTCCCTTAATCATTTCACGGAGCGACGCGGAGTCTATTTCCATTTTATTTCCACAGTATTTCTGCCTTTCATAGACAAATTCCTATTTCAAATCAACAATCCTCACGTGCGTCTTGATCAAATTGGAGCTCGCTTTGGCCACGATTTTGCCAGTGTCCTTGCGGATGACCGCCTCCCAATGGTTCAAATTGGCTCCGGAACGAACGAGCTTGGCGCTTACCTCGAGCTGCTCTCCAATCTGGGCTGCAGACAAAAAATCTACAGAAAGGTTGATGCTAGTCATCAGAAACTCCGATCCGGCCACAAAATTGCCCATCCCGATCACGTCGTCCAGCATCAAGGAGGCAATACCCCCATGCAGAATTCGGCCGGGATTGCACATGTCGGGACGCACGGTGTAGGAAACCTTGATTTCAGAGTTATCCACAGCCAGCAATACTCCTGCTAGCCAGTTTCCAGCAGCAGAAGGGCTGCGGTCTAGAGTCTTGCCTATCTGGCTTCGAAAATAATCAAGCGGGGAATTTGGAGTGTTTTCCACTAGGGTTGGGGTTGGTTGAGAATCCGAAAATAGTCGGTCAAGACGGTTTTCAAAACTTCTTTCTCGGATTCTGTCTGCCATAACGGGTATTTGCTTCCATTGACCTCCCAAGTAAAGGAGGCTTCGCGCTGCAAGAAAGGCCAAAGTTGCTCCGCCAAGGCCTTGTGGGCCGCATTTCCCGCCAAATCGAAGGAAATCAAGGTTTCCTTTCCTTGATCCAGCACCTGAATTTGGATGGGATAATCTCCTCCTTCCAATTCAAAAAATAGGTAGGCCTCCTCTTTTTTCGAAGGCAAAAGGATGGCAGGAAAAAAGCTGGGGTTCTGGGAGTCAATTTGTCTTTTCCCATGCCGAAAGAGCTCCATTTTCGCCTCTGGTCGCAGCTCTCGGTCGTAATGAATGCTTCGGAGATTGAGAAAGAATAGCCGATCCGCAGCTGCTACCTGAAAACTTCGGTCTTTTCCGGTATTATCGGCTCGGTATCCGTCAAAAAAAGACAGCAACAGCACAATCCCTAAGGCAGAACCCAAGAAAATCTTCAAGACCTTGATCAAATCGGGGGTAAATACCGGGGCTTTGGAAGACATGAAAAGGGGCTTTGGCTTTAAAACACAAAGCGCAGGGCATTGTTTGCCTAGCGCACGTAGGAACCGGCATTCATGTCGATGGAAGTGCCAGTGGCATGATCGGCAAGGCCAGAGCAGAGCAGGGTCACCATGGGCGCCAAATCCTCAGGACGGGTAAGCTCGGAGAGTGCAATGTCCTTGAGCGCAAAATCTTCCCCATACTGCGCCAAAATCTCTGCAGCCATATCCGTGCGGGTAAATCCCGGTGCTATCAAAAAGGCTTTGATGCCTTCTTTCCCATAATGCCTTGCTATCGAGCGCATGAGACTCACCAAAGCCCCCTTGGATGCCGCATAGGCCAGGTAATCCGGGGTGTCGCCTCGAAAGGCCGCTCGGGAGGAGATCATCACAATGCGACCCTTGCCCTGAATTCGCGCCTGATCCACAAATTCTTTGCAGAGAATTCCTACAGCGGTGGTGTTCACCGCAAAGACTTTATCCCATACTTCTAGCCAATCGGCCGTAGGAAGGGTATCTGCCGCAGCAGGGGAAATGCCTGCATTGTTGACCAAGGCGGAAATGGGGCCGTATTTCTCCACCAAACGGGGGACAAAACCGCTTACTTCAGCGGCATTGGAAAGGTCGCACGCGGCAAGGTGCCCTGGAGTTGCAAACTCGGCCAATAGGGACTTGGCTTCTCCCTCTTGGGTATTGTAATGCACGATGACTTCGGCGCCAGAGGCGGAAAGTTGCTTTGCGATGGCACGACCGATTCCGCGTGATGCACCAGTCACCAGAATACGTTGGTTGGTTAGGGAAATCTGCATGGTTTAACGGTCAAAATTTCGTTGAATCAGCCCTGAAATATGGGCAACATGATGGGCTCCATGCCAAGCATACATGAGCGTCACCTCGGCTAGCGCCTGCGTTCGTTGCTTTTCTGGATGGTAGTAGGTTCGGCTAAAATCCGCAGGAGTCATGCTGTACAGCAAATGAACCCACTTGGAATGCACAAGCCGAAGGGTCTCTAATGCATCGGCTACTGGGAGTTGATAGTCTGGAAGCTGAGCCCATGCCCCTTCGTCATAGGCTTTAATGCTTGGATTTTCTTCGGTAAGGGCGTGCTTAAAGCGAAACAAGGCCTGTCCATGACTATCCGCGCAGTGGTGCAGGAGTTGCCGCACAGTCCATCCGCCAGGGCGATATGGGCAATCCAACTGTGTTGGAGTCAAGGGGCTAGCCACCTGAAAGAGTGCTGTGGGGAGCTCCGAAATGCGCTGAATGGCCCCCTGAATCGCTTCATTATCAATGGATTGTGGGACAATAAACTTTCCTATGGGGTACTTCAAAGATTCTAGGTTGTCTTGCATAACAAATGGCTTAGTGACCACCAGCGGCGATGGTAGCCAAATCTACATGTTTTGCGCCACCTTCCAAAAGCGCTTGAGCCGCAGCACAGAGCGTGGCTCCTGTCGTTAAAATGTCGTCCACCAGCAAGATTCGGAGTCCCGCGGCCGCCTCTCCCTTTCGAAGGGCAAACACGTTTTCTACATTGTAAAGGCGCTCCAGACGGGATTTATTGGTTTGGGTATCCGTAAACTTCCTGCGCTCCAGCAGTTCTCGGTAAGGAATGCCCAAAGATTTGGAGAGCCCTCTGGCAAAGCATTCACTCTGATTGTAGCCTCTGCGTCCCTTTTTGAGGGGATGCAGCGGGACAGCTACCAGAAGGTCCCAAAGCCCAGAAAACCCATGCTGAGCCAGCGCAAGCCCATAGAGTCGGCCCATTTCTTCCCCAATCTCAGGCTTGTTTTTGTACTTGAGCAGGTGCAGCAGCTGTTGACTTTTCCCTCTTTTGGTAAAGTGGAGAAAAGCCATCACGCGACGCACGGGCATCAGGCCTTGTAGTTTGGCCGTCAGTTCGTTATCCAAAGGGCGGAGGTGAAAATTAGCACGAGGAAGCGTGCCCTGGCAAACGGTACAGAGGCAAGGCTCAAAGTCAAAAAGTGCCTGCTTGCAAAGCGGACAATTCCGTGGGAAAATGAGATCCAAAAAATCTTTCCAAAAAAATAACCGCATGGCTAGGAGGGAGGTTAACCTGCAATGGGGGGATATGCCGTATATTTACCCATTGGACGTGTAAAAAGATTAAGATAATGAATCTATTAGAGGAATTCAATGACTACCGAAGCAAAATGAACGAGCGAATTATGGCCGAAGACAACAAGGTCATCAAGCGCTTTTTCAATTTGGATACCAACACCTATGCCGAAGGGGAATTGGACGTGAAAACCAAGGAAATGATCGGTTTGGCCTGTTCCATGGTACTTCGCTGTGACGACTGCATCAAGTACCACTTAGGCAAGTCTTTCGAAGCGGGTGTGGGCCGAAAGGAAGTTTTTGAGGTTTTTTCCATTGCCATGATCATTGGAGGATCCATTGTCATTCCACACCTGCGTCGTGCGGTGGAGTACTGGGAGGAACTTGAAAAACAAGCCCCCAACCATGTTTAAACGGGATTTAGACCTAGAAAAGCGCTGGGGCCGTCTTTTGGATGGACTGCAAGAGAGCATTGGGAAAAAACCCAATGATCTTAATGGGGTGCTTTTTTTGATCGGAGTGCAGGAGTTGGGCCAAGGCACGCGCCCTTTTTCCAAGGAACAAAAACAAGACCTCATGCACATTGCCGTCTGCAAAGTGCTCAGCTATGCAGGCTTTTATACTTTAGATTTTGTCGATCAAGAAGGGTGGCCACACTGGAAATTGGTGAAAGAATTGCCACATTTTGACCTCTTGGAACAAGAAAAACTCCTAAAACTCCAGGTTTTGGAGTATTTTGAAAAAGAATATCAACTCGAAATTTGATGAAATTAATCTCCTACAACGTCAATGGAATTCGGGCCGCGCTTAACAAGGGATTTGTGGATTGGTTGGCCAAAGAATCTCCAGATGTGCTTGGTTTACAAGAAGTTAAGGCCTTAGAGTCCGACCTAGATCTTCGGCTATTCCAGGACCTGGGCTACCATGTCTACTGGTATCCGGCCGTGAAAAAGGGATACAGCGGGGTGGCCATCTTGAGTAAGGTAGCCCCCAAAGCGGTACACTACGGCATGGGGGTTTCGGCCTACGACGACGAGGGCCGGATGATTCGAGCGGATTTTGACGGATTTTCGTTTATCTCCGCCTATTTCCCCTCGGGTACCACAGGGGACATACGCCAGGACTTCAAATACGCCTTTTTGGACGATGTCTATGGCTTTATGCAAGACTTAAAAAAAGAACATTCCGGACTGATTTTGAGCGGAGATTACAACATTTGCCACAAAGCAATCGACATTCACAATCCCATTTCCAACAAGAACACCTCCGGCTTTCTTCCCGAGGAGCGGGCCTGGATGGATAAGTTTGTAGACCTGGGATTTATCGACACCTTTCGCGCGTTTAATGAGGCTTCAGGCCACTATTCTTGGTGGAGTTACCGAGCTGGATCTCGCCAAAAAAACCTAGGTTGGCGAATAGATTACCACATGGCGAGCAAAGAATTGCAAAACAAACTAAAAAGTGCCGTAATTTTGCCAGATGTGGTCCATTCAGACCATTGTCCCGTCGTGCTTGAACTTCACTGAGAAAAAGATAAAAACACCTACCTAGCGCCGTATTATTCTGATGAAATCCATTAAAATTTCTATTCCGTCTTTGATTGAAAACATTCAAATTATTGAAAGTTTTATCGACAATGCCAAAGAATCCTTTGAAATCAACGACGATTTGTATGGAAATATCATGATATCGGTGACCGAATGCATCAGCAATGCGATCGTTCATGGCAATCAAAGCGACTCCGGAAAGCTTGTTCACTTGGAACTACAGATGGATGCAGGCTTACTTCGCTGCAGCATTGAAGACGAGGGAACCGGGTTTGATTTCAACCAACTACCCGATCCCACAGATCCTGAAAACATTGAAAAAGTTGGGGGCAGAGGAATCTTCTTGATGAAGCACCTCAGCGATGAAGTAAAGTTTGAAGACGGAGGCAAGAAAACCATCCTTTCCTTTTACCTCGACTAGAAAATGGCTGTTCATTTTTTTTCTGAAGACACCCCCTTTCAATTGGCCGAAAAACTGCGCCGTAAGCGTTGGTTGAAGGAATTGGCGGCCACTTCAGGCTTTCGAATCAAGGAATTGAATTACGTGTTTTGTTCAGATGAATACCTGTACCAGATGAATGTAGACTACTTGAATCACGATACGTATACCGATATTATCACCTTTGACAACTCGGAAAAAACAGGGGAATTGGAAGGAGATATTTTCATCAGCGTAGATCGCGTACGGGAAAATGCCAAAACATTACACGTAGAAGAAGAGGTTGAACTTACTCGGGTCCTATCTCACGGCTTGCTGCACCTGATGGGTTACAAAGACAAAACCAAAGAACAGGCTTCGCTCATGCGTTCCAAAGAAGAAGAGGCCATAGAATTGTATCGCTTAAATTGAAGTTCCACGTGGAACATACCTGTGCAAGAAGCTTGACTTCACTACAGAACTGTTCCACGTGAAACACAACAGAAAACACATGTTTCCAAAATACGATGTCATCGTAGTAGGCGCGGGTCACGCGGGTTGCGAAGCGGCACATGCTGCAGCCAAAATGGGTTCGTCCGTACTTCTCTGTACGATGAACATGAATACCATTGCCCAGATGTCCTGCAACCCCGCCATGGGTGGAGTAGCCAAGGGGCAAATCGTGCGTGAAATAGACGCTTTGGGCGGGCTGTCAGGAATCATTTCGGACAAGTCCATGATTCAATTTCGCATGCTCAACCGATCCAAAGGACCGGCCATGTGGTCTCCACGTACGCAAAATGACCGCATGCGCTTTGCGGAAGAATGGCGCCTTGCCCTGGAATATACCCCGAATGTAGATTTCTGGCAGGAGATGATTACCGGACTTTTGATCAAAAACGGAGCGGTTTGTGGGGTGCGAACAGGAATCGGCATCGAAATCGAATCTAAAACAGTGGTCCTTACCAATGGAACCTTCCTGAATGGAATCATCCATATCGGCGAAAAGCAGTTTGGAGGAGGACGAACAGGAGAAGGTGCCGCCAAGGGAATTACGGAACAACTCGTTTCCTTGGGGCTAGAGGCTGGCCGTATGAAAACAGGTACTCCCCCTCGTGTAGATGGACGGAGCTTGGACTACTCCAAAATGGAGGAGCAACTGGGAGACGAACAACCTGAGAAATTCTCCTACCTGGATAGCACCAGCCCTTTGCAGAAGCAGCGTAGTTGCTGGATCACCTACACCAACAAAGAAGTGCACCAAACCCTTGAAACGGGTTTTGACCGCTCTCCCATGTTTAATGGAAGAATACAGGGCCTTGGCCCACGTTATTGCCCAAGTATTGAAGATAAAATCAACCGCTTCGCAGAACGTGAGCGCCACCAAATCTTCGTAGAACCCGAAGGATGGAATACCGTGGAAATCTATGTCAACGGCTTTTCGACCTCGCTTCCCGAAGAGGTACAATACGCTGCGCTACGCAAAATACCGGGCTTTGAACAAGCCAAAATGTTCCGCCCAGGCTATGCCATCGAGTACGATTTCTTTCCGCCCACCCAACTTAAATTAACCCTAGAAACCCAAGCCATTCCGAACCTCTATTTTGCCGGTCAAATCAACGGAACTACTGGCTACGAAGAGGCTGCTTGTCAAGGGCTGATGGCAGGGATCAATGCAAGTTTGCGGGTACAAGAAAAAGAGCCTTTACTACTAAAACGTTCGGAGGCCTACATCGGCGTATTGATCGATGATTTGATCACCAAAGGGACAGAAGAGCCTTACCGTATGTTTACCTCACGTGCAGAGTTTCGACTCTCACTGAGACAAGACAACGCCGATCTAAGATTGACCGCTTTAGGTCATGCCCTAGGTTTGGCCAGCACAGAGCGCTTCGATAAGATGAACCACAAGAAGTCAGAGACTGCCAAGCTGATCAATGATTTGAAGCAAAAGAAATTTAGTCCAGACGCAATCAATGCCGGTCTCGAAAAATTGGAGACGGCAGGCATAACAGAAAAAATCTCGGCAGAAAAATTACTCAAACGCCCACAGCTTGGAATCAAGGAATTGGCCACGCTTTCAGAAGACCTAGCCACTTACCTAGACAGGTACCCGGCTGAGGTAATCGAACAAGCAGAAATTCAGATCAAGTACGAAAGTTATCTGGAGAAAGAGCAGCTCATGGTGGAAAAACTTGCCAACATGGAAGACTTCAAAATTGCGCCCTCCTTTGATTACTTGAGTATCACCGCTCTTTCCAATGAAGGCAGACAAAAGCTCCACAAAATTCGACCTGAAACCCTAGGCCAGGCCTCCCGCATCAGCGGCGTTTCTCCTGCCGATCTTTCCATTTTGACCGTTTACCTAGGAAGATAATGTCTGAACGCCTGATCAAATGTCCCCTCTGCAAAAGCGGAAACATCCTCAACCATTCCCTGGTCAAGGATCATGCGGTGAGCCAAAAAGAGTTTACCCTTTGCCGATGCGGTGATTGCGAATTGCTGTTTACCAATCCTCGTCCCAAGGAAGAAGAGATCGGGCCTTACTACGACTTTAAAGAATACTATTCGCACGAGGATAAGGTTCAGAACTTTACCCAATGGGTGTACCAGAAAATCAGAAACTACAGCATCCGCAAAAAAGTGGACTTGATCTATAGTTTAAGCAAGGGAGGATCGCTTTTGGATTACGGCTGTGGAACAGGCGAATTTCTCCAAGAGGCCAAGCGCAAACACTGGAGCGTACGAGGAATTGAACCAAGCGAGAAAGCCCGAGGCCAAGCCCTAAGCAAACTTCCAAAGCAGGTGGTCCCAACCTTAAATGAACTTCCGGAAGAGGAGAAGTACGATGTGGTCACCTTATTCCATGTCTTGGAACACATTCACAGTTTACGTAAGACATTGAAAGGAATTATAAATCATTTAAAATCAGGGTCTTACCTAGTAATTGCTGTGCCGAATCCACATTCGGAAGATGCAAAACACTACGGTAGCCATTGGGCAGGTTACGACGTACCCAGACACCTGTATCATTTCTCCAAAAAATCCATGTCGGTAATCCAAGATGAATTTGCCTTGGAGTTAGTCCAAGTGAAACCTATGGTTTTTGATTCCTACTACGTGAGCTTATTGTCCGAAGGCTACAAAAATCCGAATAGCGGCTTGATTTCCCGTTACTGGAAAGCCATTCTCCAAGGCTATCGCTCCAACAAAACGGCCAGCATTCCAGGAAATTACTCCAGCAACATCTTTATCTTTCAAAAGAAGTGAGCAAGCGCTTTTCCATAGCCCTCTTGATTTTTGCCTGTGCAGTCTGTCTATCCTGTGCCAAGCAGAGTTCCCCTATGGGAGGACCTCAGGACGAAGAGCCTCCCAAACTGATTGGGAGTACCCCTGTAGATCAAAGCACCTCCATCAAGCCGGACAAGATTGTCTTGACCTTTGATGAATATGTGGGCTTGGAGAATCCCGCAAAAGGCGTAGTGATCACCCCCAAGATCAACAAGGATTTGGTGGAGTTTACCGCCTTAAAAAACACAATCACCGTACTGCTCAAACAAGAATTAGAAGACAGCACCACCTACGTGTTTGATTTTCAAAAATCCGTGGTAGACATTTCCGAACGGAATCCAGCAGAAAAACTGAAGTTGGTATTTTCTACAGGAAATCAGATTGACAGTTTAAACCTCTCGGGATCCCTTCGATTCCCTTTTGGAGAGGGCAAGGAAGACTACAAAAATGTACTGGTAGGCATTTATCCCTTGGATGATAGTACAGATGTATTTACTGCTCAGCCCTACTATTTAGGTCAAGCAGATACACTAGGCAATTTTAACCTCAGCAACTTAAAAGCGGGTGCTTACCGAGCCTATGCGTGGAGAGACAACAACGGAAACCTGAAAGCCGAATTCAAAAGTGAGGACTACGACTTTTTACCCGATACAGTATACCTCAATCCTGAGCAGACAGATTCAGTCTATTTTAACTTAGCAAAGGCAGATTTGACGCCCATCAAAGTACTGCGTACAGGCAATTTTGGGAGAAATTTCGATGTGGTCCTCAACCGAAATCCCCTAAAAAGTAAAGCAGAAATCCAGGGATTGGGAGAGCAGCTATTCTATGTTCAAGGAGACAAACGACTTCGTTTTTACCCAAAAAATTCCATCCAAGACAGCATCCCATTAAAACTCAGCGTCCAAGATTCAGTTGGTTTTAGCAAGGATTCACTGGTATGGGCCAAGTTCCCTGTTTCCGAACGTAAACCCGAGAAACTCAGTATCGCTGTCAATTCTGGCAAAAGTTTTTACCAAAAACTGAACATGGAGTTGACTTTCAATAAGCCAGTTACAGACATCCATTTGGATTCCTTGGGAATCAAAGCGGACAGCTTGTTTATTCCTATTCAACGGGAAATGTTGAGTTTTTCGGATTCCAGTAGGCGAGATGTGTTACAGATACGGCTTGTTTTGCCAGATTCCCTGGAAACGGAATTGGTGACCCTATTTGCCGCAGACTCTACCTTTCAAGACATCGAAGGGGTATTCAATGAAAAGAAAGTAGAAGCGAATTACCGAAAACTACTGCGAAAAAATCTAGCGGATGGGATCAGTGGAACCGTTCTGGGCACGGAGGGGCCCTTGCTACTCCAATTGATCAATGGTAAAAAGGAAATTGCATACGAACAAGTCCTAGAGAAAGAAAGTAAATTTTCCTTCAGCCTTTTGGATCCTGGAACCTACAGTTTGCGGGTGATTGAGGATCGCAATGGGAATGGGATTTGGGATCCGTCCAACTATAGCCAACGAAGGCCGGCTGAACGCGTGTTCTATTACGAAGGGGAAGACAAAACCAGAGACTTGGTAATACGAGGAGGCTGGACCCTAGAAGACCTGATGATTCAAGCAAGTCCAGCCACAGGATTGAAAAAATCTGAAAAAAAATCAGTGGATAAGCCCTAAATTTTCTGTGGATAAGCAGGCGATTACTTTTTAAAACTCGAGACTTATCCACGCTGAAAACCAAAAAACTGATTTTAGAAATTTGACTTGGTAAAACTCGCTAGTTTTCCACTAACCAAACGCAAGTTGTCAACAGCTCAGTTCTACACCAGAAGGATATTCTAGTTCATCCACAAGAAGGATACTATTTAGCTAATTATTTGATTTTCAATAGTTAAAAAGTGGACACCTAGTGGATAAACTGTGAAGAGAGCAGGGATAAGCAAGTTGGATTTGTGTCTAAGTCTTTCCCATTTGGTTTTCCACTAATCCACAGCCTTAATAACTATTGTATGTCTTTTTAATTAAATAATTTAATACACTTACAGTGAATAAAAAGCTGTGGATATCCTATTCTTGTGGATTCGCTAATGATTTGCTAATATTAAAAATCGATCCACCCAAACTGACCTAAGACATGGAACTCACCCGTCTATTTGATATTCTTCCTTACCAAATTGAAAAATACAATAAAGAAATTGCTTTTGGCCGAAAAGAGGAAGGGGTTTGGAAAACCTATTCTTCCAAAGAGGCGCAAGCGATTATCAACGAGTTGAGTTTAGGTTTTTTAGCGCAAGGAATCCAACCTGGAGAAAAAATTGCAATCATCTCTGAAAATCGTCCAGAGTGGAATTTTATTGATTTGGCTTTGCAACAAATTGGGGTAATCTCTGTACCCATGTATCCGACGATTACCGTGGCAGATTATGAGTACATTTTCGATCATGCGGAAGTGAAAATCATATTTGCAGGGGATCAAACGATCTACGATAAGGCAGTTCAAGTTAAAAAGGATCGAAAGATCTATTCTTTCGATCGTTTGTCTGGAGTTCCGCATTGGACTGAGGTGCAGGCAGAAGGAAAATCTGGAGATCCCCTTGTTTTGGATGCCCACAAGTCAAGGGTGAAGCCAGAAGATTTATTTACGATTATCTATACCTCTGGGACTACAGGCAAACCGAAAGGGGTCATGTTGACACATGCCAATGTCCTCTCCAATTTGATGTCCGTATCGCATATCATGTCTCCTCCTTTGGGTACCTCCAAGGTCTTGAGCTTCCTACCACTTTGTCACATTTTTGAACGAACTGCCTCCTTCTGTTTTATGTACATGGGTTATTCGGTGTACTATGCAGAAAATATGGAGACGATCGGAGACAACCTGAAAGAAGTACAGCCTCATCTTTTCAATACGGTTCCGCGATTGCTGGAAAAAGTCTACGACAAGATTGTTGCCAAAGGGTATGAACTTACTGGAGTCAAGAAAAAACTATTTTTCTGGGCATTGGAATTGGGACTCAAGTATGATCCTGCTGCGGATATGGGGGCTTGGTATGATTTCCAATTGAAGTTGGCCAACAAACTTATTTTCTCCAAATGGAGAGAAGCCCTGGGTGGCAATATCATGCAGATTAATTCAGGGGCTTCCGCACTTCAGCCACGTTTGGCTCGGGTATTTTGGGCCGCTGGAATTAAGGTTTGTGAGGGCTACGGATTGACCGAAACTTCTCCAGTAGTCACTGCTTCGATTGGAACTCGTGAAGAAATCAAAATTGGCTACGTAGGGAAGATTGTAAAGGATGTAGAGGTGAAAATTGCTGAAGATGGAGAAATCTTGGTGAAAGGTCCGAATGTAATGCAAGGCTACTACAAGGAACCAGAAATGACCGCTGAGGTCATCAAAAATGGTTGGTTTCACACCGGAGATATTGGAATCTTGGAAGGAAGGTATTTGAAAATCACCGATCGCAAGAAGGAAATGTTCAAAACCTCTGGAGGCAAGTACATTGCTCCGCAGGCGATGGAAAATAAATTTAAGGAGTCTCCACTCATCGAACAGTTGATCGTAGTGGGAGCAGACCGCAATTATCCGGCAGCCTTGATTGTACCTAGCTTTGATGGATTACGGGAGTACTGCAAGCGTAAAGAGATTCCTTACACCACGGATGCAGAAATGATCCACAACGAACAGGTGCAAGAGAAGTACCTCACTGAGGTGGAGGAATTCAACCAACTTTTTGGAAAGTGGGAGCAACTGAAGCGATTTGAGTTGCTGGATACCCCTTGGGGAATTGAAACCGGGGAACTGACGCCTACCATGAAACTTAAGCGTAAGGTCATCATGGAAAAGTACGCGGACCGAGTAGAGGCTTTGTATACGAAGTAAGTTCTAGGTACGAAGTACAAAGTACCAAGTAAGAATTCGAATTTAGACTTGAATTCTGCTCACCCGTCGCGGTGGGCATTTAGTAGGCAAGTTGCGCTCTTTTTTTGCCACATAGGCACATAGGGTTTTTCTATGTGTCTATGTGGTTTTTTTATACAGGTGTTGCAAGCGGTTGACATGAAATAGAAGCAAGATCGTCCAGAAGTAACATTGCGCATTTAACGCCAATCCCTACTTGGTACTTCGTACCTGGTACTTTGTACATTTTTTAAAAAATAGTATGCATGCATACAAAATTTTTCTAATTTAGGTCCGCTATGCTAGCGCGGAAAGACCTATGAAAAAGGAAGAGACAGTTGATTACCCCATTAAGAGTGCCTGGCATGCCATTTCAAGGATGTACAATCAGCAGGCGGCCGAGGAGGGCTTTACGACTGCCATTGGCTTTGTGTTGATCAACATCAACTCCAAGGAGGGCACTCCAGCCACCAAAATTGCGCCTTTGATTGGATTGGAGACTCGCAGCCTAACGCGCATGTTGAAGACCATGGAAGAGAAGGGACTGATTTACAAAAAGGCGGATCCGGTAGACAAACGTTCCGTACGCATGTTTTTGACGGAGGAAGGAAAACGGAAAAAAGAAATCTCCGTTCAAAGTGTGAAGCGCTTCAACGAACAGGTTCGTGCAGCATTAACGGAAGAAGAGTTGGCCAGTTTTTTCGGGGTCATCTCAAAGATTCAAAAAGTTATCGATCAAATTCAAACCAAAGAAGTCCTTTCCGGATTTAGTGAACAAGAAACCCACAGCAACGCATTTTAATACAAACTACCATGAATAGAACCATTAAAAAAGTAGCCATTTTGGGCTCAGGGGTAATGGGATCCAGAATTGCCTGTCACTTTGCCAACATTGGTGTGCAGGTGCTACTTCTGGACATCGTGCCTTTTGAACTCAACGAAGAGGAGCAGAAAAAGGGGCTGACCAAGGAATCTCCCCTTGTTCGTAACCGAATCGTTACGACTGCACTTCAAAACACCCTCAAAGCCAACCCATCTTCCATCTACGACAAATCCTTTGCTTCCCGAATCACTACGGGCAACTTTGACGACGATCTTCCCAAAATCAAAGACTACGACTGGGTGATTGAAGTGGTCGTGGAACGCTTGGACATCAAACAGCAACTGTTTGAAAAAGTAGAAAAATACAGAAAACCAGGCACGCTGATTACCTCCAATACCTCGGGTATTCCGATGCACTTGATGTCTGAAGGAAGATCGGAAGATTTCCAGGCGCATTTTGCAGGAACACACTTTTTCAATCCTCCGCGTTACCTGAAGCTATTGGAAATTATCCCGGGTCCAAAAACCAAACCGGAACTCATTGACTTTTTGATGGCCTATGGAGACCGTTTTCTAGGAAAGGAAACCGTGCTTTGTAAGGACACTCCGGCATTTATCGCCAATCGCATCGGAGTCTATGCCATCATTTCGGGCATGCACGCCATTGAGAAGATGGGCTTTGGTGTTTCTGAAGTGGACAAACTTACCGGTCCAGTGATCGGCAGAGCCAAGTCTGCCACCTTCCGCACCATGGATGTAGTCGGCCTAGACACCACGGTCAACGTATCCAACAACCTCTACAAGGCCCTTCCGAACGACGAGTCCAGAGACAAGTTTATCTTACCTAAGATTGTGGAGGTCCTCTACAACAACAAGTGGTTTGGAGATAAGACTGGCCAGGGATATTTCAAAATGACCCGCCACCCGGACGGTAGAAAGGAACTTCAGGAACTAGACCTAAAAACCTTCACCTACAAAGACGTAGAAAAACCCAAGTTTAAGGCGCTTGAGGCGGCCAAAGAAGTGGAAGACCTCAAAAAGCGATTGAAGCTGTTGGTCAACTTTGACGATCGAGCAGGGGAGTTTTACCGCGCCTCTTTTTACGACTTGTTTAAGTACTGCGCCTTCCGAATTCCGGAGATCTCTGACGAGCTCTACCGTATTGACCAAGCGGTATGCGCTGGCTTTGGCTGGGAGCTTGGTCCATTCGAAACCTGGGATGCGCTAGGCGTAAAGGAGACTGTCGCGAAGATGGAAGCAGCCGGAGAAAAGGTGGCGGCCTGGGTGCACGAACTTCTTGCTGCTGGACACGAGTCTTTCTACAAGATTGTGAATGGCAAAAAAACCTACTACGACATCCCTTCTAAGTCTTACAAGGAGATTCCTGGACTAGAGGAGTTTGTCATTTTGGATACGCTCAAGTCAGCAGGTAAAAAGGTCTGGGGCAATGCAGGTGCTACGGTCATTGATCTTGGAGACGAGGTCATTGGCCTGGAATTCCACTCCAAAATGAATTCCATGGGTGCCGAAGTCATTGAGGGCATCAACACGGCCATTGGCATGGCTGAAAAATCCTACAAAGGGCTTGTCATCGGTAACGAGGGAGGGAACTTCTCTGCGGGCGCCAACCTGGCCATGCTGTTCATGTTTGCCGGAGATCAGGAGTTTGACGAAATCAACTTGATGATCGCGCAGTTTCAAAACACGATGACGCGCGCACGCTTCTCTTCGGTACCCGTAGTCGTAGCGCCGCATAACATGGCGCTGGGCGGGGGATGTGAATTGTCACTTCATGCCGATCATATTCAGGCGCATGCCGAACTGTACATGGGCTTAGTGGAAGTGGGTGTGGGACTAATCCCTGCCGGCGGAGGAACCAAGGAGATGACTCTCCGCTTCTCCAACGGCATCATTGGTGGGGACGTGGAGCTTAACCAGTTGCAGGAATATTTCATGAACATTGCTACGGCCAAGGTGTCTACTTCTGCTGAAGAGGCGCGTGGACTGGGCTATTTGCGAGCCAGTGATGGCATCTCCCTCAATCGCAAGCGACAGTTGGCAGACGCGAAGGCCAAGGTTATTGCACTTTCAGATCTAGGCTATACGCAACCTGTTCCGCAGCGCAACATCAAGGTATTGGGCAAAAGTGCCCTGGCCTACTTTGAAGCAGGGGTTACGGGAATGATCTACGGGGGCTACATCTCCGAGCACGACGCCAAGATTGCGAAGAAACTGGCCAATGTGATGGCAGGAGGCGATTTGTCTTCCCCTACGGAGGTTACCGAACAGTACTTGTTGGACTTGGAGCGCGAAGCCTTCCTCAGTTTGACCGGCGAGAAAAAGACGCTGGAGCGAATACATAGTATTTTGTTCAAGGGAAAACCGCTTAGAAATTAATTCAAGTATCAAGAAAAAATTTGTACGAAGTACCAAGTACTATGTACCAAGACACCTCACGATCAGAATTCTTGTCTTATTGAGAATTACCACTTGATACTCTTCTTCTACTAAAAAAACAATTAACATGGAAGCATATATAATAAACGGATATAGATCAGCGGTTGGAAAGTCCAAAAAAGGTGGATTTCGTTTTTATCGCCCGGATGATTTGGCAGCAGATGTGATCAAACATTTGGTGGCCAATACGCCTGGACTTGAGCCCAAACTAGTTGATGACCTCATTGTAGGCAACGCCGTACCTGAAGCCGAGCAAGGCATGCAAATGGGTCGAATGATTTCGCTCTTGGCCCTAGGAATGGATGTTCCTGGTTTTGTGATGAACCGCTACTGTGGTTCTGGATTGGAAGCCATCGCTCTTGCCGTAGGAAAAATTAAAGCGGGAATGGCCGATTGCATCATTGCAGGCGGAACCGAATCCATGTCCTTGGTGCCCATGATGGGCTACAAGACGGCGCTCAACTGGAAGATTGCTTCGCAACACCCTTCCTACTACCTCAGCATGGGCTTGACCGCAGAGGAATTGGCAAAGGACTACAGCATCACTCGCGAGGAGGCAGATGCCTTTTCGGTGCGCTCTCACGAAAAAGCCCTTGCGGCTATCGCCGCGGGTAAGTTTAAAGACGAAATCGTACCCGTGGAGGTGGAAGAAACCTACCTAGACGAAAAAGGAAAAAAGAAAACCCGAAAGTTTACGGTAGACACCGATGAAGGGCCTCGTGCAGGGACGACTATGGAAGCCCTTGCGGCGCTGAAGCCAGCCTTTAGATTGGGTGGACAGGTGACTGCAGGAAACTCCTCTCAGACCTCCGATGGAGCGGCCTTCGTGGTGGTGATGTCTGAGCGTTTGATGAAATCACTTGGACTCGATCCTGTGGCGCGCATGATGTCTTACTCCGTGGCAGGGGTGGATCCGCGCATCATGGGCATTGGACCCAAGGAGGCCGTTCCCAAGGCGCTCAAGCAGGCAGGCCTTGCATTGCAGGACATTGACCTTATTGAATTGAATGAGGCCTTTGCTGCGCAAGGCTTGGCCGTGATGAAGTCCTTGGATATGAATCCAAGCATCGTCAACGTCAATGGTGGAGCGGTAGCTTTGGGACACCCGCTGGGATGTACCGGAGCCAAGCTTTCCATACAGCTATTCAATGAACTCCGTAGACAAAACAAGAAGTACGGACTCGTAACTGCCTGCGTCGGCGGCGGACAAGGAGTAGCGGGAGTATATGAATTACTGAAATAATTGTACAAAGTACCAGGTACCAAGTACAAAGTAGGAAATCAAATACGAGGGACCCTCGGCGGTAGGCAGGCGAAGAACGGGATGATGATTAATGTCGAATGCTGAACGCTGATTGAAGAATAATGAAGTAAAGATTTGTATTCGGACAGGAATTTTGCTCGAAATGGATCTTTGTACCTAGTACTTGGTACTTCGTACAAAAAACCGGCATTTAACTTAAAAATTGAAAACATAAATACAACATACCATGTCAACACAAACCAACAGCATCCAAGGCGGCGAGTTTCTAATTCGTGAGACTCCAGCGCAGGATATTTTTATTCCTGAGGAATTCAGTGAAGAACAAAAAATGATGGCGCAAGCCTGTCAAGATTTTATCGACACGGAGATCAATCCCAACGTGGAGAAAATTGACAGCATGAAGCATCCGGAATTGGTGCCAGCGCTTTTCAAAAAAGCAGGAGAACTGGGCCTGCTTGGCATCTCTGTACCTGAGGAGTATGGAGGGCTAGGCATGAGTTTCAACACCTCCATGCTGATCGCAGATATCATTGGAGCTTCAGGTTCTTTTTCCACCACCTATGGGGCACACACGGGGATTGGGACCTTGCCTATTTTGTACTACGGTACGGAAGAGCAAAAGCACAACTACCTTCCCAAACTGGCTACCGGAGAATGGGCCGCTTGCTACTGCCTCACCGAGCCGGATGCGGGTTCGGATGCCAACAGCGGCAAAACCAAGGCGGTTCTTTCTGCTGATGGAACCCATTACCTGATTACAGGTCAGAAGATGTGGATTTCAAACGCGGGCTTTGCAGACTTATTCATTGTGTTTGCCAAGATTGAGGACGATAAAAACTTGACCGCATTCATTGTAGAAAAAACCTTCGGGGGAATTACCATGAATGAGGAGGAAAAGAAATTGGGCATCAAAGGCTCATCTACCCGTCAGGTGTTTTTCAACGACTGTCCGGTACCTGTTGCCAACATGCTTTCTGCCCGCGGAAACGGCTTCAAAATCGCCGTAAACATTCTCAACATCGGCCGCGTGAAACTAGGCGCAGGGGTGTTGGGCGGTGCCAGAACAGTCACCACGCAGTGTATTCGCTACTCTGCTGAGCGAAAGCAGTTTGGTGTATCGATCAACAGCTTTGGAGCGATCAAAGCCAAATTGGCGGAGATGGCTACCCGAATCTATGCGACCGAGTCGCTTTGCTACCGTGCAGGTCAAGACATCGAAGACCGAATGGGCGCATTGGCCGCACAAGGCCTTTCTGATTCCGAAGCCAAGTTGAAGGCAATGGAGCAGTTTGCGATCGAGTGTGCGATTGCGAAAGTGCATGGATCCGAAGTGCTGGACTACATTGTGGACCAGGGAGTGCAAATCTACGGTGGCATGGGCTACTCGGCCGATGCACCGATGGAGCGCGCTTACCGTGATGCGCGTATTTCCCGAATTTATGAGGGAACCAATGAGATCAACCGCATGCTTATGGTGGGTATGGTATTGAAGCGCGCGATGAAGGGTGAGATCAACCTATTTGAACCTGCTATGGCTGTGGCTTCTGAATTGGTGTCTGTTCCTTCTTTCGAAAGCATCGATGCTTCCGAGCTTTTTGCGATGGAGAAAGACCTGGTTCATAAATTAAAGAAGGTGTTTTTGATGGTGGGCGGAAAGGCCGCCATGGCCTTGCAAGATCGCATCGAGGACGAGCAGGAGATCATGATGAACTTGGCAGATGTGATGATAGAAATCTATGCTGCGGAGTCGGTATTGTTACGAACCGAGAAGTTAGTCAGTCAACGAGGTGAAGGGGCCTGTGGGGCGCAAATTGCGATGTCCAAGATTTACTTGTACGAAGCGATTGACAAGGTGGAGGCTGCTGCCAAAGAAGCGATTGTATCCTTTGCCAAAGGCGACGAACAAAAAGTGATGCTGATGGGCTTGAAGCGATTTACAAAACCGGATTTTGTCAACACCAAGGAACTTCGTAGACAAGTAGCGGATGTGATGATTGCGGAAGGGAAATATCCTTTTTAAGTAAGGAGCAGGAAACACGTTGGAAATACGATAGAAATAGACTTCGCTTCGCTCCGTGAAATAAGGTTGAAATACGCATTGTATTTCTTATTTCTACGAGCTTGCTCGTATTATTTCTATTGTATTTCCATTGTGTTTCTTCATTCCCTGTCCTTCAACTAATTTCTTCCAACTTCACCATCATATCCCAAACCGCGATACCGAGTGTCACGGAAATATTGAGGGAGTGCTTGGTGCCAAGTTGGGGGATTTCAAGGACCTCGTCACAGGCTTTGAGCACTTCTTCTTCCACTCCGAATACTTCATTGCCAAATATTAACGCGTACTTACTCCCTTTTTGGGGTTGAAACTGCTGCAGGGGAGTGGAGTTTTCCACTTGCTCCAAGGCACAACAATACACGCCTTCCGCTTTTAACCGGGTGATAGCTTCTAGTGTTGTGCTGCAATATTCCCAATTCACAGACTCGGTGGAGCCAAGTGCCGTTTTTTGAATGTCACGGTGTGGAGGGGTACCCGTAATGCCGCAGAGGTAAATTTTTTCCACACGAAAAGCGTCCCCCGTTCGAAAGGCAGAACCCACATTGTTGAGGCTGCGCACATTGTCGAGTACCAAAATGAGGGGTGATTTTTGGGTTTCCTTAAACTCCTGAACGGACAGCCGCTCCAGCTCTTCCATGCTTAATTTCTTCATCTCTTTTATTTCCTTTTCGAATCGGCTATTTTCAGGTCTAGTTTCCGAGTCAAAAGTACGACAATTCTAATTTTACGCATGAGCAAATCCAAAGACGGCCAAGAAACCCCCTTGATGAAGCAATACAATGCCATCAAGGCCAAGCATCCCGGGGCCTTGTTGCTGTTTCGAGTAGGTGATTTTTACGAAACCTTCGGCGAAGATGCGGTCGTGGCCAGTAAGGTCTTGGATATCGTGCTCACCAAGCGGGCAAATGGAGCCGCTTCCCACATTGAATTGGCGGGCTTCCCACACCACTCTTTAGACACCTATCTTCCGAAATTGGTTCGTGCGGGCAATCGCGTAGCCATCTGTGATCAGCTGGAGGACCCCAAGACCGTGAAGGGGATCGTAAAAAGAGGGGTGACGGAATTGGTGACCCCAGGACTATCGTATAACGACCAGGTGCTCGACACCCGAAAAAACAATTACCTGGCCTCCATCCATTTTGGAAAAGAGAAGCACGGCATCGCCTTCTTGGATATTTCCACAGGGGAATTCATGTGTGCCGAGGGAAATGCCGCCTATTTGGAAAAACTGCTCCAAAGTTTCACTCCTTCCGAATTGATTTTTTCAAAGGCCGCCAAGAAAGCCGCTTCTGAACTGTTAAAAACGGATTACGTCACCTTCCATTGTGAGGATTGGGTGTATCAGGTGGATTTTACCTACGATAAACTAAAAAACCACTTCGGCACAACCAGTTTGAAGGGATTTGGAATCGAAGACCTGCCTGCTGCAAGCGTGGCTGCTGGAGCGATTTTGTATTATTTGGAAGAAACGGAGCACAAGGATATCCAACACATTTCATCCATCTCCCGCATCCCAGAGGACAAGTATGTCTGGCTGGACAAGTTTACCATTCGAAATCTGGAGCTGGTCTATCCCCAGCACGAAGGCGGGGTGCCGCTTATTCAGATTCTAGACCAGACGGTGACTCCCATGGGGTCACGGATGCTGAAAAAGTGGATGGTGCTGCCGCTAAAAGACAAGAAAGCAATCGAGGAACGACTCAATGTGGTGGACTTCTTTTTTCAGAATCCAGCCCTGATAGAGGAAATGCTGGGTCAATTGAAGCAAACAGGAGATCTAGAGCGCCTGATTTCCAAGGTGGTGGTAGGACGTGCCAATCCTCGAGAAATCAATCAAATCAAGCGTGCACTCCTTGCCTTGGTTCCTGTCAAAGCACTCCTGAGAACGCAAGCGAATCCCACACTCAAGCGCTTATCCGAGCAGCTGCACCCTTGTGAACTCCTGGTAGAGAAAATTGAGAAGGAACTCCAAGAGTCTGCGCCGATGCTCTTGCATCAGGGAGGAGTCATCAAGGACGGCGTGGACCCGAACTTGGATGAATACCGAGGACTGGCCAATACAGGAAAGGACTTTTTGCTGCAGATTCAGCAGCGAGAGATTCAGCAAACGGGGATTTCTTCCTTGAAGATTTCCTACAACAAGGTTTTTGGTTACTACCTGGAAGTCACTCATGTGCACAAGGACAAGGTGCCAGACTCCTGGATTCGCAAGCAGACCTTGGTCAATGCAGAGCGCTACATCACGCCCGAATTGAAGGAATACGAAGAAAAGATCCTTCATGCAGAAGAGCGGATGATTGCGCTCGAACAAAAATATTTCCAAGAACTGGTGCTAGAAGCCGCGGCCTATGTCGTTCCGATTCAACAAAACGCCAAGGTCTTGGGCACACTGGATGCTTTGCTGTCTTTTGCCAAGGTGGCCAGCAGCAATAACTATAGCCGACCAAAAATTTCCGATACGGAAACCCTTGAAATCAAAGAAGGGAGGCATCCGGTGATTGAAAAACAGTTGCCAATAGGTGAAACCTACGTGCCCAACGACATCTACTTAGATCACGATAGCCAGCAAATCCTCATCATTACAGGACCGAATATGGCAGGGAAGTCGGCCTTGCTGCGGCAGATGGCCTTGATTGTGCTGATGGCGCAGATGGGAAGTTTTGTGCCGGCAAGTTATGCCCGCGTAGGGATTATCGACAAGGTCTTTACCCGAGTAGGGGCCTCTGACAACCTGTCCAAAGGGGAGTCTACCTTCATGGTAGAGATGACCGAGACAGCGAGTATTCTCAACAATCTTTCCAGCCGAAGCCTGGTCTTGATGGATGAAATCGGGAGAGGAACCTCTACCTACGACGGCATTTCGATCGCTTGGTCCATCGTGGAGTACCTGCATCAGCACCCCAATTGCAAGGCCAAGACCTTGTTTGCTACGCATTACCACGAGTTGAATCAGCTTGCCAGTGATTTTCCGCGCATCAAAAACTTCAATGTATCCGTCAAGGAGGTGGGCAACAAGGTCATTTTTATGCGTACGCTGAAGGAGGGAGGAAGTGAACATAGTTTTGGGATTCATGTAGCGCAGATGGCTGGTATGCCCAACCCCATTGTGCTCCGCGCGTCTGAGATCATGAGTCATTTGGAAAAAGATAAATCTGCAAAGGAGAAAAATGCGAAGTTGAATTCAGTTCCCAAATCGAATTTCCAACTGCAGTTGTTTGAGATGGATCCCAAACTGGCAGAAGCCAAAAAATTATTGGATGAGCTGGATATCAACACCATATCCCCAATTGAAGCCTTATTGAAGTTGCACGAATTGAAAAAGAAAATGGAATAGGCAGGGGGTAGCCTTCTAAAATTGCAGGGGAGAATGGGCGTTTTTTCAAGAAAAAGAGGGAAGAAATTGGAGGGTGACGAAAAAAATCTTGGGAATTGCCTTGTAAAAATATGAAGAGGGATTACCTTTGCATCCACAATGCGAGAGTAGCTCAGCTGGTAGAGCACGACCTTGCCAAGGTCGGGGTCGCGAGTTCGAATCTCGTCTCCCGCTCAAAAGCCCTTGAAAAAGGGCTTTTTCATTTCAGATCAGGGAAACTTGACTGAAAACTCTACATCGGTAGAGGAAGCCGGGATGGTGGAATAGGTAGACACGCAAGACTTAAAATCTTGTGGCCATCTGGCCGTGCGGGTTCGATTCCCGCTCCTGGTACAAAAGCCCCGTAATGCTACGGGGCTTTTTGTTTTTTCCAGCAGCCCTGCTTACCACGTAGTTTGTTTGCTTTTTTTGGAAGCGCCCGTTCGAGTAGCAGAAAAATTAGTTAACTTGATATCAATAACAGGGGCGATTATTGTTAAGATTGACGTAAAACTCGACAAGAATTTTTTGCTTCCGTTCAGAAAACAGTTAGCTAGTTAATTTTTCAAACGCTTGGAAACCAAGCGTAATTAAGTTCCAAAACGACCTTTTTTTGAGTTTTCGGCACAAGTATCAGGATTAAGTGTTGGTTATTACCGTGCCAATACTTAAGTTTTTTCAATTTTTTGGCACAGTAATATTTCCAATCAAACTGCAGTAGGGACATGAAATTAGTAGGCCGAATTCGTGAGCAAGAGCTTTTAACCGATGCCCTCACGAGCCACCGATCTGAGTTGGTGGCAATCTATGGTAGAAGGAGAATAGGAAAAACCTATCTAGTGAGGGCTTTCTTCGGAAAGCAAATAACCTTTAGCTTCACCGGGTTAAGTAAAGGAAAGAGGTCGGAACAATTAAAAAGTTTCATGCTTAAATTGAATGAAGTGTCTGCCGACTTCATGCTTAAAAAGCCCAGAGATTGGCTTGAGGCATTCAGCTATTTCAAAGCCTATTTAAAGGAAATAAAGGAAACACATAAAAAGAAGGTGGTGTTTATTGATGAATTTCCTTGGGTAGATTCACATAAATCAGGCTTTTTACCCGCATTTGAAAATTTTTGGAATGACTACTGTACGACGAGATCAGACCTTCTTGTGGTCGTATGTGGTTCTGCAGCTGCCTATATGGTAAAAAATATTATCAATAATTCTGCAGGATTAAGTAAACGAGTAACTCAAACTATTAAGCTCAGTCCTTTTAGTTTAGGTGAAACTCGTGATTTTTTTAGGCACAAGGGGATTCCAATGGAGGAATATGAAATTTTGAAAATATACATGGTTTTGGGAGGGGTTGCTGAGTACTTGGAGCATGTAAAGCCAGGAGAATCTGCCATGACAACGATAGAAAATCTATGTTTTAAACCAGGGGCGTATTTGGAGGATGAATATAACCAGGTGTTTAAATCTTTATTTGAAGAGCGTTCTTATCATCAAAAGATCATGGACGCGCTGGCGGGGGGAAACAAAAAAGGAATGACCCGAGAGGAGATTCTTGAAGTTTTGCAGGTTTCTTCCGGAGGAAGGTTTTCAGATTCATTGGACGACCTGCTTCAATCGGGTTTTTTGTTGAAATATGATTCATTTAGGAATAAAAAAAAGACCTTACTTTTTAGAATCTTTGACGAGCACTGTTTATTTCACCTTCAGTTTATGAGACCATTCAGTGGATCAAATTGGATGCAAATTTTTCAGAAACAAGAATATAAAACCTGGTGTGGATATGCCTTCGAAACCATTTGTCTAAAGCATGTCAATCAAGTCAAGAAAGGATTGAAATGTGATCAAATTCAATCTTCAAATTATAGCTGGAGTAACGATAAGGCTCAAATTGATTTGGTAATCAATCGAGATGACGGCGTAATTACGCTTTTAGAGATTAAGTTTTTCAACGATGAAATGAGTTTAACTCAATCAGATCTTGATTGCTTAAGGAATAAAGAAAATCAATTCCGGCTTACAACTAAAACCAAAAAAGGCCACTATACAGGAATGCTGACTACTTGGGGAGTAAAACCAAATCAATACAGCAAAGCAATCGTTTCGAACAATCTAACTATGCATTGTCTCTTTGACTGACGTTAGGAAAAACCACGTACGCCGGTTTGTTTATGAATTTTTTGGCATCTATCTACTTGTAAATCAATTCGTAGTATTCTCGGGCCATGCGGTTGCTTTCAAAAGTCACCCGCACGTCTTGCATTCCCGCCTGAACGATGTCTCGCCATTTTCGCTTGTTACTGTAATAGAGCGGGAGAATTTCGCTGTTCAAAATTTGGTATAGGTTTTCCAAATCCTGATCGTCTTGGTCTTCGATAGGCAGGTGGTGGTAGTCGCACTGAGGAACGATGAAACTGTTTTCCCCGTGACGTGCAAACTCACAAATCCAGCCATCATCCGTACTGAAGTTGACGGAGCCATTCATGGAAGCGGTCATTCCTGAGGTACCGGAGGCCTCACGAGGCACGCGAGGATTGTTGAGCCAGAGATCGGATGCCTGCTTCAGTCTTTTGCTTAGTGCCAACTCATAGCCTACGCAGACGGCGACGTTTTTGTGTCGTTTGCTCAGGTGTACTAGGGAGTTGAACACAGAAATTGCCCCATAGTCCATGGGATAGGGCTTGCCTGCCCAGATGATTTGGACTGGAAGCTGCGTATTATTTACCAGCGCCTCGAATTTTTCCAAATCCCGGGTGATCAAGTCTGGTCGTTTGTAGGAAGCAAAGCGTCTTGCCCAGACGATGGTGAGCACATCGGGATCAAAGACTTTGCCGGTTTGATCTGCCACGATTTCAAAAGCGCGCTTTTTGAGGTAGCGTTTGCGGTCGTCAAACGCCGCATTGTCGGCTTCTTCCATGAAGCGATACAATTGCTTGTCAGCCCAGTATTTCCAATTCTGCGCATTGGTGATGGATTGGATCTCGGGGATACCTGTGTAGCCGCCCCACATCTGTCTGCTCACTTCTCCATGAAGTTTGCTCACCCCATTGGCTGCACGCGCAAAACGCAAGGCGGCCAAACTATGATTGAATTGGGGTCCCTCCATCCCGGTAAGTTGTCGGACTTCTTCTGCCGAATGCCCGTAGAAGTAACTCATCTTTTCACAGAGGTGGAAATCGTGTTTCTCGTTGCCCGCCTCTTCTGGGGTGTGGGTCGTGAACACCAGTCGTTTTTGGACCTCTTCCTTGTTCCCATACTTTTTCATGAGGTAGAAGGCGCAACTGACCCCATGTGCTTCGTTGAGGTGATAGACTTCTGGATTGAAGCCTAGGATATCGATTAGCGTGGCGCCCCCAATGCCCAACAGCATCATTTGTGCGACTTTGGCCGCGGTGTCTGAGTCGTACAAGCGATGGGTGATCGTTTGGCTCAGGTAGTCATTTTCCGGAAGGTCGGTACTCAATAAAAATAGAGGCGCAGACTGGAAGGTCTCTGGTGCCAGGTAGAAAGCCTTTACCCAGACCGGCTGGTTGTGAACGAGGACGGTAAACTTGATGCCGGTGTCCTCCAGAAAACTGTAGTTTTTCTCGTACCACTCTGCCTTCAGGGTTTGATCCTGATTGCGAAGTTGATCGTAGTAGCCATACTTCCAAAGGATCCCAATGCCGATCAGGTTTTGCTTCAGCTCATAGGCGCTGCGCAAATGGGATCCCGAAAGGAAGCCGAGTCCTCCACTGTAGATCTTCAGTGGCTGGTGGATGGCAAACTCCATCGAAAAATAAGCCACGGACTTGGAATAGGCTGGAGCAGGGGTATAGGGAACCTTATAATTGTTGAATTGTGTCATCTGGAGTTTTTTCAACTAGTGCGGCGTAGGAAGATATCGGGATAACTTAAAACTTGACCTTGGTAGCGATTTTTTGTCCTGCCCGCTCCAGGACGACTTGCGTGGAGTCGCCCTTTTTGAACACGCTCAATGCGCGCATGTAGCCCATCATGTCGTTGATCGTAGAATCACCTAGTTGGATGACAATGTCTCCCTTTTGTAGTCCTGCCGCCTGTGCAGGCTTACCATCCGAAACTCCATCTACGCGCATCCCTTTGCCATCGTAGAGGTAGTCCGGAACTACGCCCATGGATACCGTAAATCGAGGGGAGTCGCTAGAGTCTTTGGTTTTGGTGAAGGCCAATTTGGGTTCTGCATCTAGTCCAGCAATCAGTCTAGAAATGTAGCGAACCACCTGTACCAAACCCTCGTAGTTGATTTTGTCTGCATCGTCACCAGGCTTGTGGTAGTCGGCATGCTGTCCTGTAAAGAAGTGGAGTACGGGCAGATCTTGCAAGTAAAAGGAAGTATGGTCTGAAGGGCCTACGCCTGACTCGGAAGGAACCAGCTTGAGGCTATCTGCATTGATGGGGTCAAGCACCGGAGGAAAACTAGGACTCGTACCCACTCCGTGTACAGCGAGCGATTTTTCAGCGTTGAGACGACCCACCATGTCCATGTTGATCATGTAGTTGACGGTCTTCAGGTCTATAGTTGGGTTTTTGACAAAATAATTGGATCCCCAAAGCCCATTTTCTTCTCCAGAGAAAGCAATGAATAGGATGTTGCTTTTCAAGGTTTCGTACTTGAAAATCTTCGCTAGCGCCAAAAGGGCTGCTGTACCCGAGGCATTGTCGTCGGCGCCGTTGTGGATGGCAGAATCACCTCGGTGCAGGGAACCTTGGCCGCCCATGCCCAGGTGATCAAAATGGGCCCCAATGACGATGGTTTTGTCTGCTTTTTTATCCAAAAAGGCAACCACGTTTCGACCGGTAACGCCCGCTCCATCGGTGCCAATCACCGCCTCTTCGTGTGGGTTACTTGGCTTGGACACGGTGAATTCTTGAAAAAATCCATCCGTACCCATAGGCGTCAAGCCTAAGGTTTCAAATTCTTGGGCAAGGTATTCGGCTGCTTTTTGCTCACCACTGGTACCAATCGCTCTTCCACCCAAGTCATCGGCAGCGAGAAAGTACACGTCTTTTTTTAGAGACGAGAACAATTCTTCATCTGTAGGGGGTCCATCGCAGGAACCAACGACTAAGGCAACGACAAGAAGAGGGAGGAATTTGAAAAGATGTAGTTTCATCGGGCGGGATATTTAGCCCAAAGATAATAAGTAGTATCTTTGCCGGCACATTCTTTTTAGTCAAGATTCCTCATGAAGACTTTACGCCAACTCGGATTAGTTCTCCCCTTGTTTTTAACTTCCCTTACCCTTCTGGGCCAAGAAAAGCGATCTGCTTCGGATTCGTTGTTGCTGCACCCTGAAGAGATGAAATACCTCAAAAACATCAAGCAACTTACCTTTGGAGGCAACAATGCGGAGGCCTACTGGTCTTTTGACGACAGCAAACTCGTATTCCAGTCTGATTATGCGAAATGGGGCAATTCCTGCGACCAGATGTTTTACCTGGATTGGAAAAACGACGACCTGTCTACTACGGTGCCCACTAGGCTCAGTACAGGACTAGGCCGTACGACCTGCTCGTATTTTCTTCCAGGGGATAAATCGATCGTTTATGCCTCTACTCACCTAGTGGATCCTGCCTGTCCTCCGGTGCCTGAGCGAAGAGCCGATGGCAAATACGTATGGCCGATCTACCCGAGCTTTGATATTTTTACCGCGGACATGAAGGGAAATATTCTTTCCCAATTGACCAATGAGGCCGGCTACGATGCGGAAGCGACCGTATCTCCCAAAGGTGATAAAATCGTGTTTACCTCCATGCGAACAGGCGATTTGGAGCTATTTACCATGAACATTGATGGCACGGACGTGAAGCAAATCACGACCGAATTGGGCTACGATGGGGGTGCATTCTTCTCACCCGATGGCACCAAGTTGGTTTGGAGAGCCTCTAGACCACAGACCCCAGAAGCCATTCAAGAATACCAAGACCTACTCAAAGAGGGATTGGTGAAGCCAACGGATATGGAGCTGTATGTGTCCAATGTGGACGGGACAGACATCCGCAAGATCACGAGCTTGGGCAAAGCCAACTGGGCGCCCTTCTTTCACCCGTCTGGCAAGAAGTTAATTTTTGCTTCCAACCACCAAACGCAACGTGGGTATCCCTTCAACCTGTTTATGATCAACCTAGACGGCACAGGCCTTACCCGAATTACGCATGACGGGACCTTTGATGCCTTTCCAGTATTTTCCAACAACGGCAAGTATTTGGTATTTGCTTCCAACCGCAACAATGGCGGTACACGGGACACGAACTTGTTCGTGGCCGAGTGGATAGGAGATTGATTTGAAGTTCCTACAGCTCTTCTAAATGAGCTAAGTAATAATCGGCTTGATCCAAGATTTCCTGCCGGTTGCCCATCTTGTCCCAGGTGCGGTAGACCATGCCGATGCGCGGATTTTTTTCGAGCATTTCACGGTTACGTGCATGAAAATGCCAATAGAGGCTATTGAAGGGACATGAACCTTCCCCCGTTTTCTTTTCGGCCTGGTAGGCGCAGCTGCTGCAGGAATTGCCTTGCTTTTTGATGTAGTTGGCTGAGGACACGTAGGGCTTGGTGCCGACGATGCCTCCGTCAGCGAATTGGCTCATCCCTCTCGTATTTGTAATTTCGACCCATTCGATGGCGTCGATGTAGATGCCCAAGTACCAACGATCGACTTCGTCTGGATGAATGCCTGCCAATAGGGCAAAGTTGCCCGTCACCATGAGCCGCTGAATGTGGTGGGCATAGGCCAAGTCCAAGGACTGCTGGATGGATTGGCTGAGGCAATTCATTTTTGTTTTTCCTGTCCAGAACCAATTCGGGAGCTTGCGCTCGTGCCTAAAGTAGTTCAGCTGCGCAAATTCAGGCATTTTGGCCCAGTAGATGCCGCGCATGTACTCGCGCCAGCCTAGAATTTGCCGGACAAACCCTTCTACTTGGGCAATGCCGATTTGGTCTTGATGCCTTGCCCAGTAAGCCTCTACGGTTTGGACCACCTCCAGAGGGGAGATCATTTTGCTGTTAAGCGAAAAACTCAGTCGGGAGTGAAATAAGTACGGGTCCCAGGTAGTGAGCGCGTCCTGATACGCTCCAAAATGTACCAAGAGTTCTTCACAAAAATACTGGAGCACTTCCAAGCTTTCTTCTCGTGAAGTGGGCCAATTGAAGTGGGCAGGATCTATGTTGCCGATGCAGTTTACCCCAGAAGTTTCTAGCATCTGGGTAATGTGATTTACTTGCTTGGGGTGTACCCGAGGCTTCTTGAGTAGGGTTCGGTCTTTCAGTGCTTTCCGGTTGTCCTCGTCAAAGTTCCATTGCCCTCCAACGGGATCCTTTCCATCCATCAAGACCGCGTATTTTTTTCTCATTTCACGGTAGAAGGTCTCCATGAGGTAGGTTTTTTTACCTTCAAAAAGTTGTTGGAGATAGCCCCGAGAAGTTAAAAAGTGCTCCGTATCCACTGCTTCATAGGGGATGCCAAGCGTCTCACCGCATTCTTTCAGTTGCTGATCTAGTCGGTATTCGTCTGGGAATTGGTATTCAAATCGGGTAAATCCTTCGGTTTTTACCAGCTGCTGTACCTGTGCAGAAAGGTCTTGGAGGTTTTTTGGATCGTCTAGGGTCAGGTAGTGAATCTGGTGCCCTTTTTCTTGGAGGTCCTTTGCAAAGTGACGCATGGACAAGAAAAAGCCAACCACTTTTTGGATGTGGTGGGTGACGTAGTCGGTCTCCTGACGCATTTCCAGCATCAGGTAGGTGACGGAAGGGTTGTTTACAGCAAACCAGGAATGCTGGCTATTGAGTTGATCTCCCAACAGCAGACGGAGCGTCTTCGTCATAGAAAAAGGGCTTTCACATGTAAAGCCCTTTTTGCTGGCGAATGTTTCGATGGGGTTAATTTAGACGGGCTCAATGCACCGTCTACTTTGGCGTGGGCTTACCACTGAATCAACTCCTGATTGCGGAGTAGGTCTTCAAACTGTTCTCTTTTGCGAATCAAATGTCCTTTTCCTTCCCAAACCAGTACTTCTGCAGGGCGTAGTCGGGCGTTGTAATTGGAAGACATGGTAAATCCATAGGCACCGGCATTTTGGAGGACCAGGAGGTCTCCTTCTTTCACGGTGTGGAGTTGGCGCTGAGCCGCAAGGGTGTCCGTTTCACAAATGTAGCCCACCACGGTATAAGGTGCAGTAGCGCCCTCGCGGTTACTCAGGTTGTAGATGTCGTGGTAAGCATCGTACATCATCGGGCGGATAAGGTGGTTTAGCCCAGAATCTACCCCGACAAAATGCAGGGTTGGGGTTTCTTTCACCACCGTCGCCTGGACCACCAAGTACCCAGCTTCAGAGACGAGGTACTTGCCCGGCTCGATCCAAAGCTCCAGTTGACGCCCATAGCTTTTGCAAAACTCCTGGAAGGCGGCACTCACAATGCGCCCGAGTTCAGGGATGTCGGTTGCGGAATCTTCAGGGCTATAAGCCACCTTAAATCCGCCCCCAAAGTCCAGGAAGCGCAGGTCAGGAAACTGCAGGGCGGCCTCAAACAAAACCTTTCCTCCCTTTAAAAATACGGCGGCATCGTAGATGTCTGAACCGGTATGTACGTGTAGTCCTGCTACTTGAATTTGGTAGCGCTGCACCAAGTCCAGGATTTGTGGGAGTTGCTCTATCGAAATCCCAAACTTGCTTTCCTTGTGTCCAACCGAGATTTTCAGGTTTCCACCGGCAAGAATGTGCGGGTTAAGCCGGATGCAAATTGGCACAGTGCTGCCGTAGGTTTGTCCAAATTTTTCCAACAGGGGAAGACTATCCACATTGACCATGACGCCGATCTGTACGGCCTCTTGGATTTCAGCGAAGGAAACCCCACTTGGGGTATACATTATTTCAGCAGGACTGCTTCCTGCTAGGAGTCCAAGTTTAACTTCTTCCAGGGAAACCGCATCCAGTTCCGCGCCAGCTTTACGAATCAGGCTAAGTACGGAAAGGCTAGAAAGGGCTTTCGTGGCATATTTGATTCGAAGTGGAACTGCCGCAAAAGCAGCTTGGAGGGTTTGAATCTGATGGACAATTTTTTCCCCATCGTAGAGGTAGAGGGGCGTTCCAAATTCTTTGGCCAAGGCGTCGATGGCAACACCTTGAATGTGCGTGGGCTTGTGCACGGATGGAGGAGATTTGATTGAGCGGGTAAAAATAGCGAACCAATAAAAAAGGAAGGCATAGAACCTTCCTTTTTTTGGGTATGTAATTAGAAAACCAACAAATTCGTACTGCTAGAATACGGTCAAAAAGGGGAATATGAAAGAAACTTCTTTCATTCACCCGTTAAAACATGTTAAGAGGGGTTCCTCGCCCCACTATCCGCTTAATTTTGTAGCATGTCCAAAAGCAACATTACGTTGATTATTGTTTTGATGTCCCTGGCTAGTTTTGGCTTGATGGGCTTCCAATACTATTGGATACGAAATGCCATTCGGATCAACAAGGAGCGTTTTGACCAAAACGCGCTGCAAGCCTTGTCTGGCACAGTCGCGGTATTGGAGAAGGGAGAGACCTCGGATGTGCTGCTCAATAAATTGATCAAAGACCCGGAGTTAAAGGAGTCCATTTTCAAAAAAATTGATCCCATTGAGTTGCAAATCAACACCAACCGAACCTATACACGGCCTTCTTTAGTCGATACGCTAGTCTTATCCCCGTTACCTCAAGTGAGTAGCACCTTTCGTAGAATGCTCCTTTCTAGGGGCCTGGATGTGTCTATTTGGTCGGAGTTGGAAAACTTCTTTGCCTACATGACTCCCGAGGTGGCTTCGTCCATGTTTAGCCCTGACGAAATGCAGATTTTGCTCCAAGAGAAGGAGCGGCAACTGGAATATCTAAACAAAAAACAAGGATTTGCCAGGGAGCAGTCGCGGCCCTATACCGGGATTGTTCCTCAATTTGACACCGAGGTAAATCTTTCCGATGATGCTTTGGATAAAATTCGGAAGACCAACATCAAGATTGAATTGATGAACCAGGCATTTTCCGAACTCGCAGAGGGGCAGCAAGCGATTATGGATCGTTTGGATACGGCAGAACTGCGGAGATTGTTGAAAGGCCAGTTGTTGGAAAGGGGAATTACAGAGGATTTTGAGTTGGGAATTAAGCCGGCCGAAGGAGAGTTGATAGGCGTTGGGCCATTGCTCGACTCTCAGGTCTTACTTCAAGAAGGGCTTCAGTCCAAACTTTTTCCAAACGATATTCTAGGCAACGACAATTTTTTATACGTGTATTTTCCCGAGAAAAGTAGCCACGTATTTCGTCAGGTATGGCTTCCGATTTCCAGTTCCATTCTCTTTATTTTGGTCATCATTAGTTGTTTTTATTATGCGATACGGATCATTTTAAAACAGAAAGCCCTTTCTGATATCAAAAATGATTTTATCAACAACATGACCCACGAGTTTAAAACGCCGCTTGCCACGGTGAGCCTTGCGGTGGAAGCCTTGCAAGATCCTGAATTGAGTAATCAGGATACCTTCCGCAACCGGTACCTTGGAATCATTCGAGATGAAAATAAGCGCCTAGTGACCCAGGTGGAAAAAGTCTTGCAGGCCGCAGCACTGGATAGAAATGAGTTTAGCCTCAAATTGGAATCCGTTCACCTTCCGGCCATGTTGCAGGCTTGCATGGATCAGTTTGCACTTCAGGTAGAAAACAAAGGCGGAAAACTGGAGTTTAGCGGGGAAATGAAAGACCCCTACATCGTGGGAGATGTCTTTCACTTGACGCACCTTTTCAATAACCTGCTGGACAATGCCAACAAGTATTCTCCATCCAACCCTAGGATTCGAGTGGCCGTAAAAGAACTGGGCTCCGAAGTACAGATCACCTTACAGGATCAGGGGATAGGCATGAGTCGTGATGCGGTGAAAAAGATTTTTGACAAATTCTACCGTGTTCCTACCGGCAATGTCCACGATGTGAAAGGCTTTGGATTGGGCTTATCCTATGTAAAAACAATGCTTGAGGCCCACCATGGCACCATTCAAGTGCAATCCGAACTTGGGAAAGGGAGTACCTTCACCATTAACCTACCTAAAAAACAATGAGCAAGGCCAAACTATTAGTTGTAGAAGACGATCCCAACTTAGGAGATATCCTGCAGGAATACCTGCAGATGAAAGGGTATGACACCACGCTTTGTCGGGATGGAGAGGAAGGTTGGAATAAGTTTAAGAAAGACAAATTTGATCTTTGTCTCCTCGATGTGATGATGCCTAAAAAAGACGGATTCACTTTGGCCAAGGAAATAAAGAAAGTGCAGGAGGACCAATCGGTACTATTCTTGACCGCTAAAAATCAAAAGGAGGATGTGATTGACGGTTTAAAAATCGGAGCAGATGATTACCTAACGAAGCCGTTTAGCATGGAGGAACTGTTGTTGCGAATAGGCGCTATTCTCAAACGTACTCAAAAAGGAGCGCCTGCAAGCACCTTAAAAACCTATTCCTTTGGTGCATTTGTCCTGCACTACGATGAGCAATACATCGAAGGGCCAGAAGGAAAGCACAAACTCACCTCCAAAGAAAACGAACTGATCCGTCTGCTTGCTTCCGAAACCAACAACTTAGTCAACCGAAGCCATGCGCTCAAGCAAATTTGGGGCGATGACAGTTACCACAATGCACGCTCCATGGACGTGTACTTGAGCAAAATTCGAAAAATTTTGAAAGACGATCCCCGGGTGCAAATCATTACTGTGCATGGGGAAGGGTTTAAATTGATCGTCGGAGACGCCTAATCCGATTTGCTTCACTACTTAAAAGCCACAGTATCCGGTTGATGCTGTGGCTTTTTTGTTTAATGGAGTCAAGCAAGCAATTCCGCCCCGATCCCTGGGCCTGCTGGAAAGCGAACTTCTGTAGGAAAGAGTTGCACCCCTTTGGCAGGATCCTTGGCCAATAGCATGGCTCCGTCCATGTCCACATAATCCAGTAAGGGAGCAATGTGGGCTATGGCACTAATGCCAACAGATGACTCGGTCATGCAACCGACCATGGTTTTCATGCCCAAGGACTTGGCTTGTTGAATCATCCGAAGCGCTGGAGTAATGCCCCCTGCTTTGACCAATTTGATGTTGACCCCATGGAAGCGGCCCTTACATTTTTCCACATCGCTTTCGTGAATGCAACTTTCATCCGCCATCACCGGAAGTTTGGAATAAGTATACACCTCTTTCATCCCCTCTAGGTTGTCTTTTGCCAAAGGCTGCTCGATAAATTCCACCCCAAGACGCGACAACTCTTCGGAATAGGAAATCGCTTGATCTACTGTCCAGGCACAGTTGGCATCTACGCGGAAGATGGACTGGGTATGCTTTCGAAGTTCTCGTACGATCTCTAAGTCCTGCGCAGTGCCTAACTTGATTTTGTAAATGGGCCAGTCCACCTCTTTCAGTTTGGCGCACATTTTTTCCACTGTATCGATGCCAATCGTATAGTTGGTGGTTGGAATTTGGGAGGGATTTAGTCCCAAGTAGGCGTACAGTTTTTTTCCTTGCTTTTTGGTGTACAAATCCCAAGCCGCCAGGTCAAGCGCACATTGTGCAAAGGGATTGGATTGGAAAATCGCCCGACCCAATTCCCACAATTCGGAAGGAGTAGTCCACTTCCCTTCCAAAAGAATGGGCCTGAATTTTTCCAAGGCGGCCTGCATGTTGTCCAAGGTAATGCCATAGAATGGATTGGTCGTAGACTCCCCAAGGCCATACAGCCCGTCTTCTTCTAGCCTTACGATTATGGTTTCCTGTACCTCTCGACTTTGATGGGCTATGGTAAAGCGATGTTTCAAGGGAAGGTCAAAGCCTTGGACATGTAAATTCATGGCATGATTTTTTTTGGGTTTGACAAAAATAGCGGGAAATATTGCAGTCCTTTCCCTAGTTTTAATTCAAAATACCTGAAAAGATATGCACATGCATTGGATTGGTTTGAAAAAGGGGCTGTTCACCAGTCTCTTTATTCTGGGTTTGGGCCTGAATTTTTCGCAAGCACAAACGGTAGCACCGCGGCTGAAAGCAGCAGCCTTGGCCTCGGCCTACGAATCGTACCGTGAACCGGCACTTACCCACCGACGCTTTACCCATGCCAACTTGCAGCCCTTGATTCAAAAGCACGCGAACCAATTTCAGGTCCATGAACTGGGAAAATCCGTCATGGGCAAGTCCATCAGTTCCTTGGATTGGGGAACGGGCTCGACCAAAGTGATGCTTTGGTCGCAGATGCATGGCAACGAGAGCACGGCGACCATGGCCTTGTTTGACCTATTTAATTTTCTGGAAGGAAAAGGCGATGCGCATCAAGAATTGCGGGACCTACTCCAATCGCAATTGCAACTGAAGTTTATCCCCATGCTTAACCCGGATGGGGCAGATGCGTTCAAGCGGAGAAATGCCTTGGATATCGACCTCAATCGAGATGCGATTTCCCTGATTTCTCCAGAGGCGGTGATTTTGAAAAAAGCGCGCGATGACTTTGAGCCCGAATTTGGATTCAATCTCCACGACCAGCAGGTCTACTACAACGTGGTCAACACCCCCAAGCAGGCAACCATTTCCCTGTTGGCGCCAGCCTATAACGAGGCCACGGACATCAATGAAGTTCGCGGTAGAGCCATGCAGACCATTGCAGGGATGAACGAACTCTTGCAGGAATTGATTCCTGGCCAAGTGGGCAAGTATGACGACGCCTTTGAACCAAGAGCCTTTGGGGATAACATTCAAAAATGGGGAACGAGTACCATTTTGATTGAATCAGGGGGCTTAATCGGAGACACCGAAAAGCAAGAAATCCGGAAGATCAACTTTATGATTCTCCTAAATGCATTGCATTCCATAGCCAGCAAGAGTTACACCCAGTACCAAACGGCCGATTATTTTGCCATTCCCGACAACGGGTTCCAGTTGATGGATTTGGTAATCAACGAGGTGCAGGTGCCTGTAAATGGAAACTGGTATCCGGTAGACCTTGCCATTCGAAGAAGGGAAACGGAGTCATCTGGAGGATACTTCCTGAGTGGTTCGGTGGAGGATTTAGGGGATATGCAAGTGTTTTTCGGGATGGAAACCCTAGATGCGGCGGGCTTGAAGTACCAAGAAGGCAAGGTGTATTCAACTCCTTTTGAAAGCATACAGGAAGTAACGCCCGAAAAGGCGATGGAACTTTTGCGTCAAGGCTATATTGCCATTAAAGTGAAACAAGGAAGCCCAAGGCAACTACACGGCCTACCGTTGGTGGTGTTGAAAAGCAGCGATAAGTTTTCTGGAGGATGGACTACCGGGGCGGTGCCCAACTTTTTCCTAACGCGTGATGGAAAACCAACGCATGCGGTGGTAAACGGGCACTTGATCCACCTGGATCGCCTTCCTGCTGAAAAATTCCGAAACCGCATCTTTTGATGCGTTCCAACCTATCTAGGCTAAACCCATGAAATCCAAAGAAAAAGGGACTGGTCTCCATCCCCGCAACTTCCATCAAGGGAGATACGATCTTCCCGCTCTAGCGGAGACACTTCCGGAATTGAAGGAGGTCATTTTTACCAATGCCTATGGACAACTAAGCATTGACTTTGCCAATCCTAGTGCAGTCAAGTTGCTCAACAAAGCCCTGTTGCTTCACTTCTACGAGTTAAGTTACTGGGATATACCCGAGGGATACCTCTGTCCACCAATTCCCGGCAGGGCAGATTATGTGCTTCATGTGGGAGACCTTCTTGCTCGGGATTACTCCCGAAAAGTTCCTCAGGGGGCTGAAATACGCGTGCTGGACGTAGGAACAGGCGCCAATCTAGTATATCCCATTTTGGGCACCCGCCTCTTTGGCTGGAGTTTCGTGGGCACTGAAATTGAATTGAAGGCCCTTTCCAATGCGGCGGAAATCATCGCTTCCAATTCGAGGCTAGTGGATCTAGTGGCCTTGCGGTACCAGGCGGATTCGGCGGCCATTTTTCAAACGGTTATTGAACCCGGAGAGTTTTTTGATTTAGTTCTCTGCAATCCGCCCTTTCATGAATCTGCCGAAGCGGCACAAGAAGGCAGTCAACGGAAAATAAAAAACCTGAAAGGGGAGACAACGACAAATCCAGTATTGAATTTTGGAGGTCAGGCGACCGAGTTATGGACTGTTGGAGGAGAAATAGGGTTTATTGGTCGAATGATTCAGGAAAGTGTGTCGATTCAAGAGCAGGTAGGCTGGTTTACGGTATTGGTTTCCAAGGCCGCTCATCTTTCCTATTTCCAGGGACTACTTGAAAAAGTGGGAGTCAAGTCGCAACGCGTAATCGAAATGGGCCAAGGAAATAAGCGAAGCAGAATTTTGGGGTGGAGCTTTCTCCGTTGATCTACTTCAAAAAAACGGGTTTTCCGTGTAGATCAGCGTTGAAAAAAGAGGCTCCCGCAGATTCTCGCAGAAAAGGTTACGCAGATTTCTTAATTAGAGGCATGGATGCTGCATCAATTGATCAGCGGGTTTTTCCGTGTAGATCAGCGTGGAAAAATTGGTTACGTAGATTAAAGAGAAAATTTAGATTTGCCGTGGAGTTTCGCCTGGAAAAAATAAATTATCATAAAATAAAGTCGCTCTCTTGCACTAATTGCAAAACAAAAGCGAAGTGAAAAGTAGAAATTAGAAACAATGTTTCTAATTTCTATTATGGAAGAAAACAACATTACTTTTTTAATCCGAGGGGCAATCTATAGCGTCTATAATTCCCTTGGACCAGGACTTTTAGAGTCCAGCTATGAAGTAGCGATGGAATATGAACTCATCAATCGCGGACTTTTTGTCGAACGCCAGGTTGGTCTACCATTGATTTATAATAATTTAAAAATGGAGGTTGGCTATCGCTTAGATTTACTAATTGAGAGAAAGGTGATAGTAGAAATTAAGTCGGTAGAAACTTTATCTAAGCTTCATTTTAAACAATTAGTAACGTATTTGAAGCTATCTGATTTGCGAGTTGGGATTCTTGTCAATTTCAATACTGCCGAAATTTCTAGTTCAATCCACCGGAAGGTCAATAATTTTGTCCCTTAATTAAGGAAAGTAAATCGCAAATTTCCCAAATAAATGCCTGATTTAAGATCACTTGATCAGCGGGTTTTTTCCGTGTAGATCAGCGTGGAAAAAAGAAGGTTACGCAGATTCTGGCAGAAAAGAGGGCGCAGATTTCTTAATTAAAGGCATGGGTGCTGCATCAATTGATCAGCGGTTTTTTCCGTGTAGATCAGCGTGGAAAAAAGAGGCTCCTGCAGATTCTGGCAGAAAAGAGGGCGCAGATTTCTTAATTAAAGGCATGGGTGCTGCATCACTTGATCAGCGGGTTTTTTCCGTGTAGATCAGCGTGGAAAAAAGAAGGTTACGCAGATTCTGGCAGAAAAGGTTACGCAGATTTCTTAATTAAAGGCATGGGTGCTGCATCAATTGATCAGCGGTTTTTTCCGTGTAGATCAGCGTGGAAAAAAGAAGGTTACGCAGATTCTGGC
>JACCDS010214080.1_pt1 | contig 51045 bp, 38 predicted proteins | sample 7446441 | NCBI WGS metagenome assembly JACCDS01 (sample SAMN15323445, study PRJNA562643) | freshwater metagenome | isolation source: river surface water | place: USA:Blue River Watershed | collected 2017-08-17 | reverse complement strand
CCGAAAGATAGAGCGTAATCAAACGCGGCCGATCCACTTCAGGTAGCCTGAGCCAATCAAACACCTTAGCAATCCGTGTAAGGTTGGGCACTCCCCCATCGTAATCGTAGTAATAGCTCGGTCGGATCCCTTGAATCGGTGCCTCCGTTCCCACAAAAAAGTAACTCGCCGCCTTGATCCCTTGTTGCTCTGCAAGCACCCAAATCGGTGTCCCACCATACCAATAGCCATCCTGGACAATAGCTCGGTTGCCCATAGTATATACTTGGTCTTTAAAAGGTTCGTAGAAGGCATTGTCCACCAAGCCATGATGTTCGGGAAGCATCCCCGTAGCGATGGTGTAATGGTTGGGAAAGGTTTTGGTGGGAAAGGAAGGTATTAGTCCTTTTGCAGCTGTTCCTTCAGTAATAAACCGACTTAGATTCTCAGGCTGAAAGCGCTCCACATAATCGTGGCGAAAGCCATCTAGGGAAATCAAGATGACGATGGGCTCTTTTTCCTGAGAAAAAGTTGCAGTTCCAATGAACAGCAGTACAATAAAAACTAGGAAAAATTGCTTCATATATTTAATTGAAAATACAGTGTACTTATTTTTCTTCCAAGAACTAGGAACTTGAACTCACTCTACTTTACACCTCCACCCGCATCAACCAATCGTTTTGGATTTCATCTCCAAAAGGAAAGGGATGGCTTCCAAAAGTCTTAAATCCGTTTTTCTCGTAAAAACGAATGGCGCGGGCATTGTGCTCCCAGACGCCTAACCAGACGTAGCTCATTCCTTTTCCCTTGGCAAAATCTAGTGCAGCATCCAGCAGAAACTGCCCTACTCCCTTCCCCCACACTTCTTCCAGGGTATACAATCGAGCCACCTCCAGGCTCTCAGGGTCTTGAACGTCTGTTTGGGCAGCAGCCAAATTTACTTTGGTGTAGCCGACCAACTTCCCCTCCAAGCTCGCCAACAAAAAAGTGGAAGCGGGATTTCTCCATTCTTTTTCGAGCTGAAGGAGCGTAAAAGCTTGGGAGAGATAGGCCTGTACATTCTCTGGTTTATTGCCTTCGGTAAAAGCCTGCACAAAAGAAGTTTGGGCGACCTCAAGCAAGGTTGCTAAATCGGTAAATTCTGCCTCTCTCAAGCTAAGTACAGGTTTGGAAGGATTCATCTTACAATTTTTTAAGGGCAACATCTATTTGAGAAATAGGAAACTCCCCTAAAATCGCCCGGTAATTTCCTTTTGGGCTGAGCACCACGAAACTTTTGCAAGGATAGGGAAACGAAAAGAACTGCTGCGCAAAAACTCCATCCGGGTCAGGGGCCCAACTGTGAATGCCCTCGTATTTTTCTAAGCCATGCGGCTGCTGGTACAGGTAAACAGGTGCTGCAGCGCCATGTTTTTTGACATAGCGGAGCACTGCTGCGTGATCACTCGAAAGTGTCTTGGGATCTGAAGTGCTGCGGGCAGAATTACATTCATCCTTGCCTGGATAAAAAATCACTACCAGGGGTTGTCCTGCTTTAAAAGCGTCTATTTTCCCCAGCTTTTCGTAGAACAGCCGCGCATCTGTAAGACCTACTGGCATGCGATGCACCAGCCGCATTTCTCCAGATTGCTTACCTGGAACACCAAAATAGGGCCCGTTTAAAATCTTTTCCTCATATTCCGGGTACAGGATGCGTTTACCTCGCTCGTCAAAATAGCTTTGTGCAAGAAGCTGATCTTGGAATCCAAGAAAAAGGAAAAGCAGGATGTAAACCGTTTTCATTCGCTTCAATCAGTTGGACACCTTGCTGGCGGATGCCACCTTATTACCCCAAAGGATCACCAATGCGGCAGTTCCAAACATGAGTAAACTGTAAATCGCAGAGGGGATGGACATGACAGAGTTGGCCAAAAGGGTGGCAGCGATAGTAATGCCCAGGGTTCCGTTTTGAATGCCTGATTCGATGGCAATCGTCAGCCCTTGTCGGAAAGGCAATCCGGTCCATTTAGCCATTAAAAAGCTTACTGCAAGCGTGCTTAGATTGAGCGCCAAGGATGCTGGACCTGCTTCAATAAAGTACTGAACTAGATTTTCTTTTTCTTTCAGAATGGCCGCGAGCACAATCACCACAAAGAATACGGTGGAAATTTTCCGAAAGGGTTGATCCCACTTTTCAGCCAAGCCGGGTGCTTTGGCAAGAGTAGTCATTCCCAATGCCACGGGGATGAGCGTAATGAATAAGACAGAAACTACAGTACCCACCACTTCCAACTGCTTTGCTTCGCCCCCTGGGATAAAATACCCAATGGAAAAATTGACCAAGAAAGGAATGGTAAACACGGTAATTACAGAAGAACATGCTGTAAGGGTAATGGATAGCGCTGCATCTCCTTTGGCCAGGTGGGTGATCAAATTGGAGGTAGCTCCACCCGGACACACGGCCAAAATCATCAGTCCTACCGCAAGTTCAGGAGGAAGAGAAAATGCCTTTACAATCCCAAATGCTAGAATAGGTAGGAGTACCAACTGATTGAGTAAGCCAATCCCTACGGCCTTGGGATAGATCAAGATTCGTTTGAAATCTTCTACACGCAAACTCAGACCCATGCCAAACATGATGACTGCTAGCGAAAAAGGCAAGAAAAGGGCTGTTAAAACACTGGATTGCATAAAATTAAGTTTGGGTGGTTCGTTTGGGTTCGTCTAATTTAAAACAAGCCGCTCGCAACAGCAAATCCGATGTAGGTTCCTATGGCATTTCCCAAACTCCCTACCAAAATGCCAGGAATCAACAAATCAGGGCGCTCGAGACTTTCCGCTGCTGCCAAGGCAGTGGTATTGCCTCCAATATTGGCTTGCGAAGCAACTGCAATCATGTCCCAGTCCATTTTGAAAAGGGACCCTACACCAAATATCACCAGGCCATGAACCAGAACCAGAATGGTTACAAACAAAATTAGCGTAAATGCCAAGTCTCCAACACCCATTAAAGCTGTCAAATCACAGAGGGTCCCAATTACAGCCAAAAACACGAGGATTAAGAAGTAGCCGATGGTATGTTTGCCTCGAAGCTGCTGCACCGCTGGAAACTGGGCAAGGACCAAGGCCAGGGAAGTCAACACGAGGATTTCAGGTACTTGTGGGTACAAGGTAACCACTGCCTTGCTCACTGCCATTCCCAACAAAGCTAAGGTGAGTACCGAGGAGATAGAACCAATGGAGATAGCTTCCTGAGATTGGACTTTTTCCCCTGTAGAAGCAGATGCTAATTTTTTCCGAGGAAAAAGTTTTTGCAAGTATTTGGGCAATATTAAGGTAGCGATAATCCAAGGGGTACCCACCAAATTGTCCACTACAGTAGTTGCCGCAAATAAGGTACCTGCCTCATTGACCTTGTAGTGCAGGGCAATCGCGTTAAAGTTAATCGCTCCTCCAATGTAGGTTCCCGTGTACATGCCCGCCACAGCTGGCGCCAATGGGCCGATCGCATCTGCCGGTTGCACCAGTACCCAGGAAACGAGCACCCCAATGACCGTAGCTAGCGATCCTAACAAAAACAAAAGCAGCAAAGGAAGCCCCGCTTTTTTCAAGCTTTTCAGATCTACTTCGAGCAAGGCAATAAATATACCCAAAGGCGCAAGGTAGGTGAACACGCCATCGTAAACGGGATGCCCATCCATGGCACTTGGGATTAGCCCAGTATTGGCCAAAACCGCGCAAATCAGAATCACAAAAATGGGAGTCCCCACCGACTTGCCCCATGAAAATCGGGTGAGCCAACTTGCAAAAAACACAGACAAACAAAGTGTGGCAGCTACAAACAGAAGTGAGGAAGGACTTGACATTCCGAAAAGTAGAAAAAATTTAATTAGTTATACGGACTTGGTATCTTGGATTGTACAATGTACCAGGTACAAAGTACAGAACTGGAAATACAATGGAAATAAGATAGAAATAGACTCCGCTTCGCTTCGTGAAATAAATAGAAAATACGATGGAAATAGGGTTGAAATAGACTCCGCTTCGCTTCGTGAAATAAATAGAAAATACGATGGAAATAGGGTTGAAATAGACTCCGCTTCGCTGGATGGAATAAAAAGAAATACAATGGAAATAAAATAGAAATAGACTCCGCTTCGCTTCGTGAAATAAATAGGAAATACGATGGAAATAGACTTTGATGCGCCTGCCTGCCGAAGGATACTTTTCTAATGTCGAACACTGAACGCCGATTGAAGAATTTCGAAATCGAAAAGTACAATGTACCAGGTATCAAGTACAAAGTAGAGATTCGAATTAGTATAGAATTCTGCATTTTAAAAATCTTGGTACATTGTACTTGGTACTTCGTACAGAGTTCTTCTTGCTACTAGTTACTAAATACTACCTTATCCAAAAGCGCAGCTACCTGCTTGCTTCCTGTTTTTCTAGAAAAAGCCTCCAAAGATCCGAGCGTTTGTTGCGTACCTGCTGAGGCATATAGCTCCCGAAGTTTGGCTTGCATCCCTTTCAGATCTCCATGCCCTAGCACGGCTCCAGCACCTGCTTGACTGAGTAGCATAGCACTATCCCCTTGCGGATCACCCAGAGCCAAAACGGGTAGACCCGTAGCGAGGTATTCAAAAAGTTTACCTGGAATATTCCCTTTCGCATTTTTTGTATCCGTCAGAATCAGAACCAAGGCATCGGTATGGGCATAAAATTCAAATACCTGATGATGGGGCACATAGCCCGCAAAATGAATATGTGCTCGAAGCCAAGAATCAGCCTCCACCTGCTGTTGCACCTGCTCGCTTACCTTCCCGACAAAAGTCAAAGAAACCTCCTCTCCTCCGACTTCAAATTCTGTTTTGAGCGCCTGCATCAAAGGCAGTGGGTTGCGGATAGCATCGATAATTCCGGTGTAGACGAGGTGCAGTCTTTTGGCAAACTTGGGTCGAGGATGAAAATCAGTAGGAATATCGGCGGGATCATACCCGTTGGTAATCAGGTCAATTTTTCTTCCCGACAGTTTTTCCAAGTCCCGCTGAAAGGTCGGGGAAATGGTCACCACCACATCGGCTTGCTTCAAGACTTTCCGCTCAAAGGCTTCGTGCCTTCTTCGGATAAATGACAACATGGGTAGGGTATCCAAAAACTCCCATTGAGACCAGGGGTCTCTGAAATCGGCAAGCCAAGGGATTCCGTGTTTTTGTTTAAGCTGCTGCCCAATTAGATGTAGGCTATGCGGAGGTCCAGTCGTGATAATGGCCTGAAACTGTCCTTCTTGGAGTAGTTGATTCAGAAATTGAACGGAGGGCTTCACCCAAAATACCCGAGGGTCTGGAACAAGTAGATTGGCGCGCAACCAGATGGCTGCTTTTTCTAGAAACCCCTTTTTTTGCTGTTCGAGGATACGGCCAGGATGGCTTTTCCCTTTCTTTTTTACTTTAGCAAACAGTTGGTAGGGTTCCCAAATCGGAAAGCGGATCACCTCCAGATTGGGAGAAATTTCTTTGAGCAGGGTTTCATCTTTGAGATCGAAATCGGGGTTTTCTGGAGTAAAAATAACCGGCTCCCAACCTGCTTCAGGCAAATATTTGGCAAATTTCAACCAGCGCTGAACACCCGAACCTCCACTCGGAGGCCAATAGTAGGTGATGATTAAAACGCGCTTTTGCATGGGATTCAATGCGTTTGCCAAAACTTGATTCTCGCAAATGTACTAAAAAGAAGAAGGGGAAGATAACTTCCCCTTCTTCATAAAAATTCGAATTATTCTCCTTGTCCGAGTGAGAATCCTTTCACTCCATCAAAGGTGTAGAGGTGCTCTGTCTTGATGAAATCAAGCCCAACCTTTTCGGCTTTTTGCAGCAGGTCTATCACCTGAGCATGGCTGAGCGTTTCCCCTTCTCCAACCTTAAAGCGGCATCTCCAGTGGTCGGTACAGAAGGTTTCTTTCATACCATCTGGAAATACTTTTACACCTCGATTGGTGATGAGACTTAATTTTAATCCCCCGGTATCCAGTTGATTGAGGAGATTACCCAAGACATTTGGATCCCGATTGTCCAGATCCCAGTCAAGGAACATGTCTACGCCAATCAATTCCTTCTTTGCCTTTGGCTTTGGTCTTAGGGCTACATCCATTGGAGCAGTGCTCTCTTTACCAAAGGAAGCTGGAGTCATTTGACTTGGCATTTGTCCCAAGCGAGCAATGACTGCCTGTGCAAATTCTTGAGTTCCTACTTTCTTGGCAGATAGGCCTTCTTGGTATATGTCTCCCGTATGAATTCCATCTTCGAGTGTTTTCATCCAGGCGTTGGAGATTTTCTCTGCTATTTCTGGTTGCCCGATGTGAACCAGCATCATGATGGCTCCATTGAGTAGGCCTGAAGGGTTGGCCATGTCTTTGCCAGCGATATCAGGAGCAGAACCGTGAATCGCTTCAAACATGGCTACTTCAGCACCCACGTTTGCAGAGCCGCCCAAGCCGACCGATCCAGTCACTTGTGCTGCCACGTCAGAGATGATGTCTCCATAGAGGTTGAGTGTCACAATCACATCAAAAATCTCGGGGCGATCTGCAATCAAAGCTGTTCCAATATCGATGATCTTGTGGTCTGTTTCAATTCCCGGATATTCCTTCGCTATGTCAATGAAGGTTTTGTGAAACAGGCCATCCGCCAACTTCATGATATTGTCCTTGGTCATGCAAGTCACCTTTTTCCGGCCATATTTCTTGGCATATTCAAAGGCAAAGCGGATGATTTTTTCAGATCCTGGCTGGGAAATCACCTTCAAACATTGGTATACCTCCTGGGTTTGGCGGTGCTCAATTCCTGCATACAAATCCTCCTCATTCTCCCGAATGATCACCAAATCAGTTTTTGGAAAATGCGTTTTGATAAAAGGCGCATAAGCTTTGCAAGGGCGTACATTGGCATAAAGCCCAAAGGACTTTCGTGTGGTGACATTTAGGGACTTGAAGCCTCCACCTTGGGGGGTGGTAATGGGAGATTTCAAAAAAACCTTGTTGGCCCGAAGCGAATCAATGGCCTTGGGCTCCATCCCAGAGCTAATTCCTTTGAGGTACACCTTTTCTCCAATTTCGATCACATCGTACTCCAATTGAGCTCCTGCAGCATCTAAGATTGCCAAGGTAGCATTCATGATTTCGGGACCAATTCCGTCGCCATAGGCTACGGTGATTTTTGTTTTGGAGCTCATCGCTGTATTGGGGTTTATATTCTTGTCAGATGGAGCCGCAAAAGTACGTGAAAATGACGAAAAAGGCTTGCTCCAGTTCAAAAATTCTCGTTATGATATGAATAAAAAATAGTCGATTTCAGGCCATTTTGGCCATTATTTGGTTTTTTATCTCCCTATGAATTTGGCATTCTTGGAGGGGGAGGTATATTTGTTTGAACTATGCTGCTTGACTATGTCTGAATTTGTCAATATTCTCACCGAAGAAAGACAAGGTATCCTGTACCTAACTATCAATCGAGAGGATAAACTGAACGCAATGAACCTCGAAACCTTAGCTGAATTGAGGACGGTTTTTGATCAAGTTATGGACAACAAATCCATCAAGGCGGTCATCCTAACTGGAGCTGGTGAGAAGGCATTCGTAGCTGGCGCAGACATCACCGAAATCGCCTCCCTCAATGAGGTCAATGCACGAAAATTTGCAGAGAGCGGACAAGAAATTTTTGCAATGATTGAAAATTGCCACAAGCCAGTAATCGCCGTCACCAACGGCTACACCTTGGGTGGTGGTTGTGAATTGGCCATGGCTTGTCACATGCGGGTAGCCACTGCCAATGCAAAATTTGGTCAGCCGGAAGTGAATCTAGGCATCATTCCAGGTTATGGAGGCACCCAGCGACTCACCCTCCTGGTAGGCCGAGGCAAAGCCAACGAATTGATGATGACCGGCGACATGATTGGTGCTGAAGAAGCCAAATCACTAGGACTTGTCAACCATGTATTTCCAACCAAGCAAGAAGCAATCTCTGGCGCGGAAGCGATCATCGAAAAAATCATGGGTAAAGCACCCCTTGCAATTGGCATGGTAGTCGATTGCGTGAATGCCGTATTTCTAGAAGAAAATGGCTACCAAACTGAAGCCAACTCCTTTGCGCGCTGTGTCAAATCGGGAGACTATAAGGAAGGTACTTCGGCGTTTTTAGAGAAAAGAAAGCCTGTCTTCCGTGGAGAGTAAGTGATCCAGCAACCCATGGGCACACTAAAAAAACTTGCCGGACAAACTGCCATCTATGGCCTAAGCAGCATTTTAGGGCGCTCCATCAATTTTTTACTGATCATTATCTATACCGGGTACCTGACCAAGGCGGACCTCGGTGCATTTACAGGCATCTATGCCTTGATTGGATTTTTGAATATTGTGTTTACCTATGGGATGGAAACGGCTTTTTTCCGTTTTTCAACAGGAAAAAATCAGGATCCTACCCGAGTATACCACAACACCCAATCCTTATTGGTCCTATCCAGCCTCGTTTTAGGATCGGTCATTTACCTCGCCGCACCATTTTTAGCGGAATGGATGGACTACCCAGGCCAGGCCTACTTGTTTCAATGGACCGCTTTGTTGCTTGCCTTCGACGCGGTTTTGGCGATTCCTTTTGCAAAGCTCCGACTAGAAAACAAAGCCAAAACCTTTGCAGGAGCCAAATTGATCAACATTCTCTTGAATGTCACCTTCAACTTGCTTTTGCTGATTTGGATTCCTGGGTGGATTCAAACCGGTATTCTACCTGAAGGATTTTTGGGATACCAGTCCAGTTGGGGAGTGGAATACATTCTTCTTGCCAACCTAGTTGCCAATGGCTTAATCATTCCTTTTGTATGGTGGAAAGCAGGATTCTTTTCGTTCCGACTGGAAAAAGAAATTCTCCAGCCCATGTGGAACTACTCGCTGCCCTTGTTATTTATGGGATTGGCAGGTGTAACTAACGAACTGATATCACGACTATTATTTGAGTATGTGTTGCCAATCAACTTTTATCCCGGATTGAGTAGCCGAGAGGCAGCTGGTATATTTGGTGCCAATTTCAAGTTGGCCATCTTGATGAACTTGGTGATCCAAGCCTTCAAGTATGCTGCAGAACCCTTCTTTTTTAGAGAGTCCAAAGAAAAAGATTCTCCAAAAATGTATGCACAAGTGATGCATGCCTTCATCTTGTTTTGCTCACTACTCATGATCCTAATTTCAGTAAATCTGAACTGGATTGGGCCACTATTCCTAAAGGGAGATGCCTATGAAATAGGATTTTCCATCGTTCCCATGCTGCTGCTAGGTTACCTACTGCTGGGAATTTATTTCAACCTATCGATCTGGTTTAAACTGACTGACAAAACAAATTACAGCTTCTGGATTACCTTCTTGGGAGCAGTAGTCAGTGTGGCAGGCATTGCTTTTTCTGTACCTATTTTGGGTTTTATGGGGGCAGCTTTAAGCACGGTAGCTTGCTATTTGGTGATGGCAATCATTTGCTACTTCTTTGGGCAAAAATATTACCACATCCCCTACCAAACGCGCAGTGGCCTAGGGTATCTGGCACTGGCTTTTGCCTTAAGTTATGGGGGATTTTATGTTCAGACGGGGGTTGTCGCCTTTGATTTTTTGATCAAAAATTCAGGTGTCCTTATTTTTCTAGGTGTCGTATTGCTCATGGAACGAAAATTCTTCCGGACATTAGTTGGTAAGAAATCCTAGATTTCCCCAGCTAGAACCTTCCTATTCTTCAGCCAAATTGATGAAAAGGCACTATGTTTGCAGCGGTCATTTGAAATTCCATTCTTCAGTGAGAGTTACTCCCATTTTTCTTCTGCTTTGCATTGTTTTCCTAGGTCCGATAGCTGGATTTACTCAGAATTCTTTGTCCAAAAAAGAAGTCAAAGCTCAGGAATTAGCTGCAAATGCAAGTCGATTTTTTATTGAAGGAGAAAAGGCATTGGTACTTGGAGACCTGGAAAAGGCATTTCGATATTTAGAAAAAGCACTCGAATTTGCTCCTGAAGAGCCTGCTATATCCTACAAACTAGCAGAAGTCCTGCTCAAAGACAGTCAAGCCGAAAAAGCACTTTCGTATGCCTTGAAAGCAGCTGCTGGAGATCCTGAAAATTTATACTATGCGCTACTCGTTGCGGAAATCTACACGAGTTTAAAGCAGCCTTTACTAGCAGCATCTTTACTCGAAAAATTAACCACTGGATCCACCAAAAACCAACAGTATAATTTGGAGTTGGCATCCATTTATTTGAATGCAAATGAATTTGACAAAGCCTTAGTGGCTTTGGATCGTGCTGAAGCCTACTATGGTGTCCGAGAAGCGTTCACTTTCCAGAAGCAACGCATTTACTTACGAAAAGACCAGCTCGGAAAAGCGGTTGAAGAGGGTGAAAAATTAATTGCATCCTTCCCAGGCAATCCAAATTACGTACTCTCCCTGGTAGAGATTTTGTTCAACAATGCCAAGTTGGACCAAGCAATCCAGTTGGTGAGGGCAGAAATCACCAAATATCCAAATCAGCCAGAGCTTCAGCTGGCAGCGTACAGCCTTTACCTGGAAAAGGGTCAAATTGCTCAAGCCAATTCCTTTCTTTTGGAAGCAATCGCTAGTCCAGACTTAGCTCCATCCTCCAAAGCCGGAGCATTTCAAGGAGTATTGCAAGAGATGAAAACGGAGGAGCGCAACAAGCTGCTCGACAAGTTGGAACTGCTATTAAATGAGTTGCATCCTGAAGATCCAACCGTTTTGGAAGCAATTGGAAATCGAAGGAAGGCAGAGAATAAGTTGGGTGAAGCGCTTGTGCTGTACAAGAAGTCGCTAGCCCTTCAACCCAAAAATGAAAAGTTGTTGGAGGAGGTGATTGTCAACTCGTTTGACGCAGGCGATAATTACGAAGAGGTGGCTCGGTACACCGGCATCGCCATAGACGAGTTTCCAGAAAGTGCAGAATTTTGGTTTTACGAAGGAGTAATTCTATCTGGACAGAAGAAAGATTCTTTAGCAGTTCAGGCGCTTGAAACTGCCCTTCGCTTAAACGAAGAAAAAAATCCGCAATTGGCGCAGGTCGCTTACAGTACTTTGGGCAATAGCCAGTATGAATTGGGTGATCAAGTGGCTGCATTTCAAAATTTTGATAAAGCTTTGGCGCTCAATCCCACTGACGAGCAGGTATTGAATAATTATGCTTATTTCTTGGCTCTGGCTGGGCAAGATTTGGAAAAAGCCTTGGATATGGCGCTGCGTGTGGTAAAAAAACATCCTAAAAATGCTACCTACTTGGATACCTTGGCCTGGGTTTTGTATCAGTTAAAAAGGTATTCCGAGGCAGCTCTGCACCTTGATGAAGCGATCAAAATCGAAAAAACGCCAAGTGGAGTCTTAATGGAGCATTATGGGGATGTTTTGTTTCGATTAGGCAAAGTCGAAGAAGCAGTTGGATGGTGGAAAAAAGCTAAAGAAAGCCCCGAAGGATCTGATTCTTTGGCGCAAAAAATTAATGATCGACAAATCCATGACTAAGTTCCAAATCCTTGCGGCCCTAGTGCTTCTTGTAATGAATTGGGGTTGCGCCAAAAAAATCACTCATTTTGAGGGTAATCAGGCCATGGAATCCTTTACCCCAAGAACAACTCAATTTGAGTACTTGCAAGCCAAAGCAAAATTAGTACTTGAAGAAGATTCGGGTAAAATCACACGCGGAACACTCCAATTGCGTGCAAAAAAAGATAGCTTAATTTGGTTTTCCCTTTCTCCAGGCCTTGGTGTGGAGGCAATTAGAGGTTTGCTTAGTCAGGAAAAAATCCAAATTCAAGATCGATTAGGGAAGGAAGATGTCAACATGACTTATCCAGAGTTCGAGAAACGATTTGGGATTAAATTATCATTGGAACTATTTCAAAATATTCTTTGGGGCGACATTCCCTATCCGGCTAGCTATGAAGATCGGCTGGTGCGCGTTGGAAAAAAGTTTGAGTTAACTCAAGTCCGAGATAAAGTTCGCTATTTTAGTAAGGTCGATACCCGTCATGGAAAAGTGACAGAATTATCGAGTGCTGCTCTTTCAGGAGAAGGCTCAATTCTAGCTAGTTTTCCAAAATTCCAAACTATTCAATCTCAAGTTTTCCCTGCTGAAGCATTGGTAAAAGTGATATTAGAGGAGCCTTTGGGTTCTCAAAATTTCAGAATTTACATCAACTGGACTACTTTAGACCCCCAGGTTAGTTCCTTAACTTTCCCTTTCCGATTTTTGTAGTTATGAAAAGTTTAGCCTGTCTATTTTTTTTAGGTTTCTTAGTGCTTTGCGGCGCTAGTGCACCTGCCCAAACAAAAAAGTCTAGGGAACAATTAGAGAAAGATAAGGTAGAAATACAGAACCGATTAAAAGAGTTTGATGCGATTCTAAAGCAAACCACGGCTACCAAAAAAACATCACTGGGTCAGCTAAATGCAATTACTAGCCAGTTTCAAAGTCAAAATCGCCTGGTAAACACCTTGGATAGAGAAGTCAATTTACTCTCTAATGACATTTATGAAATTGAAAATGAAATTGCGAGTTTAGAAAAGCAGCTGATAGACTTGAAGGCAGAGTATTCTCGAATGATTTACAATTCCTCCAAACTCAATAGAGGGCTTTCAATTGTTGCTTTTGTATTTAGTTCAAGCAATTTCAATCAGCTTTACATGCGTTTGAAATACCTAAAGCAATACACCGACAGCAGGAAAAAGCAGGCAGAGCAAATTGAAAAATTAACCACTGAGCTAGCCAATCAACGCATCCAACTGGATGAAAGAAAGTTGGATAAAGAAAAAGTATTGGTCGAGGAAAAGACGGAGAAAGAAAAGCTGGAGAAGATCCGTAAGGAGAAGCAAGGCATGGTCAATACCTTAACTAAAAAGGAAAAGGATATTCAAAAGCAGATTACTGCAACTAAAAAACAACAGGAACAGCTAAATCGAATGATCAAAGCAGCTATCGAAGCGGAAATTCGTGCTGCTGAAACAGCCTCAAAAAAAGAAAATAGTACAAGTTCTAAAAAAGCAGGAACGAGTATGCCAATGACTCCAGAGGCAGCTGCCCTTTCAAGCTCTTTTGCAGGAAATAAGGGAAAGCTCCCTTGGCCTGTAGAAACAGGCATCATCTCCCAAGGATATGGCACCTATCCTCATCCCACCCTGAAGGGAATAATTGAGGAAAATGATGGCATCGATATCCGCACACAGCCTAATTCAAATGTACGTGCCGTATTTGATGGGGTAGTTTCCAAAATCACCAGCATCCCTGGCTATGGCAATACTTTGATTATCAAGCATGGAGAATACTTTACCCTGTATAGCCGACTGAAGTCAATTTCTGTCACTACCGGTCAAACTATCAAAGCGAAAACAGTCATCGGACAAGTAGCAACAAATTCAGAAGGAGAGGCTGTAGTTCATTTCCAAACGTGGAAAGGATTGCAAATCATGGACCCTGCAACCTGGATTAGCACCAAATAGGTTAAAAATTCTTACATTCATAAAAAAGATACGCAACTAGTCTTGATCTACTTGGGTAAGCGATCAAGACTTGTATCTTTGTAATTGTATCTTTAAACGCACAACATTATGACTACTCTAGGTTTTCTTCAAAATATTGGGGGAGGTTCTTTAATCCTTATCATTCTTGTAATTCTCCTGTTGTTTGGTGCAAAAAGAATCCCTGAACTAGCTCGTGGACTAGGTCGTGGAATTCGTGAATTCAAAGACGCCACCAAGGACATTCAAAATGACCTTGAAGAAGGTATGAAGGACAAGAAAAAGTAATTCAGTCCCATTCTTTTGGAAAAGTATCGTTCCTTCGACGAAATCCAGTTCGCCTTGAAGAAAGGAGAAAGCGATTGTCGATCGATTGTAAAGTATTACCTGCAAAATATTCAGACGAAGGCGCACCTCAACGCCTTCGTCGAAGTTTATGCCCAATCCGCTCTTGAGCAAGCAGCCCAAGTTGACGAGAAACTTGCAAAGGGAACTGCTGGAAGGCTTGCCGGAATGATTGTCGGCATCAAGGATGTACTCAATTACGAAGGACATCCCTGTACTGCTGGATCCAACATCCTAAAAGGGTATGTATCCCAATATTCTGCTACAGCAGTCCAAAGACTGATAGATGAAGACGCCATTATCATTGGGCGTCTGAATTGCGATGAATTTGGTATGGGTAGCTCCAATGAGCATTCTGCCTACGGTAAAGTTTACCAAGAACTAGACCCCACCCGTGTTCCCGGAGGATCTTCTGGTGGGTCGGCAGTGGCTGTTCAGGCCAATTTATGTACGGTAACCTTGGGATCAGACACCGGAGGATCGGTTCGTCAGCCAGCTGCATTTACCGGTGTTGTTGGCATGAAACCCAGCTATTCCCGAGTCTCCCGTTGGGGCTTAATCGCCTATGCTTCTTCCTTTGACACCATCGGTGTTTTTTCATCTACAATAAAGGACAATGCCTTAGTTCTTGAGATCATCGCAGGCTACGATGAAAAAGACAGCACTTCCTCGAAGGAAGAGGTAAAGCCCTACAGCCAGCTTAATTTCCCAAAAAAAGCTATAAAAATTGCTGTTTTGAAAGAGGCATTGCATGCACCGGCCTTACAACCTGAAATCAAGCGCAATACCTTGAGGGTAATCGAAAAGCTAAAAACTGAGGGACACGAAGTTCAGGAAGTTGACTTCCCGCAATTGAAATATGTGCTTCCCACTTATTATATCTTGACCACTGCAGAGGCGAGCGCAAATTTAGCTCGATTTGATGGAGTGAAATATGGCTATCGAACTCCTCAAGCACAAAATCTAGAACAGCTTTATAAAAATAGCCGAAGCGAAGGATTTGGCGAGGAAGTCAAACGAAGGATAATGCTTGGAACATTCGTGCTTTCCGCTAGCTACCATGACGCCTATTTTACTAAGGCTCAAAAAGTTCGACGAATAATCAGAGAACTTACCGCTAATTTATTAACAGATTTTGACTACCTTTTACTCCCAACAACCCCAACAACAGCTTTTAAATTTGGGGAACATGGGGGTGATCCTGTCGCGATGTACTTGGAAGATTTGTTTACAGTGCAAGCTTCTGTCTCTGGTGTTCCTGCCCTATCTATTCCAAATGGAAAAGATGATTCAGGGATGCCCATAGGGCTTCAGTTGGTTGCAAACTCTTTTAAAGAAGAAGAACTGTATGCCTTTGGTCACTATTTAAGTACCTTGACATTAAATTAGGTTGTGATGAAGAACATTATTTTAAGAATTTTTCTAGCAAGTGTCGCTAGTTTCCTTTTTTTTAATCTTAAGGCATTTTCTCAAGAAAATAGACTCTCTAATTCAGGACAACTGGAGGTTGTATTACCGAACTATCATTACGACTATGTTCCTGATTTCACCTATGAAGAAGTAGCAGCACGAATCCAGAAGATGGATTTAGAGATGGATTTTGAATTAAATGATCGTGTTTTTTCTTTTATTCAATACTTCACTGTACGCAATCGTGATTACATGAAAATGGTCCTGGCACGGAAAGAGCAGTATTTTCCGATGTATGAAGAAACCATGAAAGACTTCAGCATTCCTGTAGAAATTCAACATCTTTCCATCATTGAATCAGGTCTTGATCCAAAAATCAAGTCACATATGGGTGCTATGGGGCTTTGGCAATTTATGCCTGCTACTGGAAAAGAATATGGCATGCAGGTAAATCCAGATATCGATGACCGGATGGATCCAGAAAAGTCCACTGAAGCTGCGGCAAAATACCTCAAAGCACTTTATAAAATGTTTGGAAACTGGGAAGTAGCCCTTGCTGCATACAACTGTGGTCCAGGTAATGTCCGCAAAGCAATTCGACATTCTGGGGGGAAAACTACTTTTTGGGGAATTTATGATTACCTACCCAAGGAAACTCGCAGTTATGTACCTCAATTTCAGGCAATGCTTTACATTCTCAATCACCTTGAAGAGCACAACTTGCACTTAGAAGAGCCAAGCTATCCCATGGAATATGAGCAGGTAAATTTTGATAAAACCTTTCATCTCAAAACTTTGGCCTCACTTACAACGGTTTGTTTGAAGGAGTTAGAGAAACTAAACCCATCCATAAAACAAGGCAAGGTTCCAGAATCTCACCGTTCCATGTCTATACGGGTTCCAAAATCCAAAGCATTTTTCATCAAGGAAAATTTGGCCTCGATAGGTGACTCCTTATCCAAAGCAACACCTGTGCTATTGGCTTCTACAACCCCGATAGAAACAGCTACTAAAGAGAGCAGTACTCAGCCGGCCTCCACAAGAATAGCTTACAAAGTGAAGTCTGGCGATGCCCTTGGAACAATCGCTAATCGATATGGAGTGACTCTAACTCAAATAAAGCAATGGAATAATCTTGGTTCAAATTTGATTAAGGAAGGGCAAATTCTCATCATTCACTCCAATTCCAACCTTTCCACCGGAAAAACCATCGCGCTGAATTCAGATAGTCCTACCTCCTCAAAAACCTATACTGTACGACCAGGAGATTCGTTATGGATGATCTCACAAAAGCACTCGCTGAGCATTGAACAAATAAAGCGGTTGAACAACCTGAATACAACTCAAATCAAGCCTGGGCAACGCTTAATTGTGGGTTAAAAAAGTACCTGTTTTTGAATAATCTAGAGCTAAATTACTTTAAAATACCTTTTTACACTTCCTTTAGAAACAAGCCATCCTATGAAAGCAATTTACCTAAGTCTCCTTTCTTTGTGTTGCCTTTTTATGTTCTCCTGCGAAGAAGGTGCTGGATCCAATAGTTCCAAACCAAAGGCTAGAGGTTCGGTAGGTGAAATAATCCTCGCCATCGATTCTACCAAATGGGCAGGGCCTGTTGGCGATGAGTTACGTGCAATTTTTGAAGCAGACCTACCGGGAATGATCCGCTCTGAATCTCTATTTAAGGTTCGTCGTGTAGATCCACGTGCCATGACACGGATGTTGAAAATGTACACCAACATTGTGTATGTCACCACATTCGATGATAAAAAAGGAGGAAGCCAAGTCATCAATGGACAATTCACACCCGAATCCAAAGCCAAAGCCGCTGCCGATCCCAGCATCTATTCACTAAGGATGGAAGACGAGTTCGCCATAGGCCAAGAAGTACTTTATTTGTTTGGAAACACGGAAAAAGAGCTAATCAGTAACCTTCAAAAGCATAAAGATCAGCTTCAAAATCTTTTTGAAATCCGAGAAAGAGACCGATTGGCCAAGCCCCTATTGGCTCGGAAAAATGCAGCTGCACAAAGTGATGGGCGCAAAAACTTGGGCATCGAAATTATGCCTCCAGTATCCTACCAGATCGCCAAATCTGTCCCTGGATTCCTTTGGTTGAGACAACCTACCCCTACCCAAGATCGCCCAGATATCAGCGTGTATTTCCATGTGGAAGATTACAAAAACGAAGAACAAACCTTTCCGGCAAACATCCTTCAACTGCGTGATTCAATCGCAAAGACACACATTTTTGCAGATCCAGAGAATCCGAACTCCTTCATGACAAGTGAAAAACAAATCCCGCCAGCTTTCCGAAACCTAGTGATTAATAATAATTTTACGGTTGAAATACGGGGCACTTGGAAAACAAACGACCTGAGCATGGGTGGGACTTACCTAGGCTATTTGATGATTGACGAGAAAAAAGGAAAATTATACTACATGGAAGGTTTTGTGTACTTCCCAAATGAACTCCACGCAGATGCATTGCGAGAGATACAGACCGTGCTTCTCAAAACCAACGTAAGTTGGTCTGAGAAAACAGGATTATAAACCCAGCTTATACCCTCCATTTTATGGCGATTAAAATCAGAAAAGAAGACGCATTAAACTACCATAGCCAAGGCTCTCCAGGAAAAATCCAAGTGATTCCTTCCAAGCCAGTTTCCAGCCAATTGGATCTTGCGCTAGCCTATTCACCGGGCGTAGCAGAACCTTGCAAGGAAATTGCTGCCGATGTAGAAAATGTGTACAAATACACCGCCAAAGGCAATTTGGTTGCGGTCATTTCCAATGGTACCGCAGTACTTGGTTTGGGAGATATCGGTCCTGAAGCCTCCAAACCAGTGATGGAAGGAAAGGGAGTCCTTTTCAAAAAATTTGCAGGCATTGATGTCTTTGATTTGGAGATAGACGAGAAAGACCCAAAAAAGCTAATTCAAATCATCAAATCGCTTGAGCCCACTTTTGGAGGCATCAACCTAGAGGATATCAAAGCGCCAGAATGCTTCGAGATAGAGAAGACGCTAAAACGGGAGATGAAAATTCCGGTCATGCACGATGACCAGCACGGGACAGCCATTATCACTGGCGCTGCCTTGCTCAATGCCCTTGAGCTAGTTGAAAAAAACATAGCTGACATCCGCATGGTCGTGAGCGGTGCGGGTGCCGCTGCCATATCCTGCCTTCGCTTTTATTTGAGTTTAGGGGTCAAAAAAGAAAACATTGTAGTTTGCGACAAAGACGGAGTTATCCGTACTGATCGGCCAGGATTGGCAGGAGAGCATATCGAATTTGCCACAACTCAAAACTTCCACACCATCGCCGAGGCCATGCCAGGTGCAGATGTATTTCTCGGGCTTTCTGCAGGCAATATCATCTCTCCGGATCTGATCCAATCCATGGCAGCAGATCCCATTGTGTTTGCACTTGCCAACCCGGATCCTGAAATTGCCTACGAAACTGCCCTTTCGGCACGAGAAGATGTACTCATGGCTACTGGGCGTTCAGACCACCCCAACCAGGTCAATAATGTCTTGGGATTTCCTTACATTTTTAGAGGTGCTTTGGATGTGCGAGCCACAACAATTAACGAAGAGATGAAGCTTGCCGCAGCAAAAGCAATTGCCAAGCTAGCCAAAGAACCAGTTCCGGAAATTGTCACCAAAGCCTATGGAGAGAGCAACCTCAGTTTTGGAAGATTTTATTTGATTCCCAAACCAGTTGATCCACGCCTCATTACCACCATCGCTCCAGCTGTAGCCAAGGCAGCCATTGAATCTGGAGTAGCAAAAAAAATAATTACCGACTGGGACGCCTACGAAGTGGAGCTCCAGAAACGAATTGGCATTGACGAACGCTTGATGTCTATCGTCATCGGAAGAGCCAAAAAAGATCCGAAACGAGTGGTTTTCGGAGAGGCGGATAACCTCAAAATCTTGAAAGCAGCACAGTTGATTCGAGATGAAAAAATCGCGATTCCAATTCTTTTAGGCAATCGGGAACGAATTTTGGAATTAATTGAAGAGAATTCGCTTGACCTCGAAGGTGTTACCATCATTGATCCAATTGAAGAGCACAAGCTAAACGAGAAATTTGGTAAAATCCTTGCGCAAAAGAGACAGCGTAAAGGCATGACCCTACCTGGTGCAAATAGATTGGTAAGGGAACGAAATTATTTCGGTGCCTTAATGGTCGAAACTGGGGAAGCAGACGCCTTTATTTCAGGGCTAACCCGCGACTACCCAAAAACCATCCTTCCTTCTCTACAAACCATTGGCGTGAAAAAAGGAGTCAATCGAGTAGCAGGCATGTATATCTTGAATACGCCTCGCGGTCCTTATTTCTTTGCAGACGCAACGGTCAATCTCAATCCTACTGCTGAAGAACTCGTGGATATCATTGGACTCACCGCTACAGCAGTGAAGTTTTTTAATATGGTACCACGGATAGCCCTGCTCTCCTACTCCAATTTTGGGTCTGCTCAGGGAGATATCCCCTCAAAAATGGCTAAAGCTACTGCCTTGGCTAAAGAAAAATACCCAGACTTGATTATCGAAGGGGAAATGCAGGCCAATGTGGCCCTGAACCAAGAAATTCAAAAGGAATTCTATCCGTTTTCCGCCCTATCCCAAAAAGGAAAAGAAGTCAATACACTTATTTTTCCTGATTTGGCTTCTTCAAACATTGCTTACAAGCTTTTGGCTGAACTTGGAAACGCAGAGGCAATCGGTCCCATCCTATTAGGGATGAATAAACCAGTTCATATTCTGCAGCTGGGAAGCTCCATCCGCGAAATCGTCAATATGGTAGCCATCGCCGTAGTGGATGCCCAATCCAGCAAAGAAAGCTTATGATAGATTACCTTAATGGAAAACTAGTTCACAAAGACCCAACTTACATCCTTATCGATGTAGGGGGAATTGGCTACCATGTCAAAATATCCCTTCAAACCTACACCGCAATCAAGGATCAGGAACAACTTCGAATCCTGACCTACCTGCACATCAAGGAAGATGCGCATACCCTCTATGGATTCAAGGAAGAACAGGAAAAGAGACTCTTTCTTCTACTTACCTCTATCAATGGAGTGGGTCCGAGCACAGGACTCATGATCCTCTCATCTCTAACAAGCACTGAAATCGAACAGGCCATCCTTTCTGGTGATGTGGCTACTATTCAAGCAGTTAAAGGTATTGGAACCAAAACTGCCCAGCGAATTATCCTCGAACTGAAAGACAAGGTTGGCAAATCAGGAAGTGGAGAAAATACCACTCCATTAGGATTTCTAAATGGAGGCAATAAAATCAGAGAGGAAGCGTTACAAGCTTTAGTCACTTTAGGATTTCCAAAAGCTGTGGCAGAGAAAAATATTGCCCTGGTACTCAAAAAGAGTGGTGGAACTATTTCCCTAGAAGAGCTCATTAAGGCATCGTTAAAAACTTCTTAATTTCCACTGAATTGAAGGTTCAGGACTTACTTATCTTTTTGGCAAATCCAATTGGGAGAATCACCATCCTCCTAGGATTGCTCCTTGCCTTCCTTCCCATCAGTATCCTTCAAGCGCAACAAAGAACAAATCCCAAGTCACGGATTGATTCGTTAAATGAGCGGAGATTGGCTCCCTCCTTTTTACTTTGGCAAACACGGAGAACCGCCCCACTCTACCCCTTTCGAAATCCTTTTTTAACCCAGAAATCTCCTTTTTTTCCTAGTTCTCCGGTAAACAGAGACGTTCAGGTCTTGATGGACTCCACCCTCAAATACCAGGTGGTTGATCAATTGGATAGCACGCGAATGGGCAACCAGCAGGAATACGAGTTTGACAAATTCGCACAACTGCAAGAATTCCAAGTGAGGCAAGACTACTGGAAAACTCGTTCCCGAGGGATAGACGGAGAAAGTGCTGTAGAAGGCAGAAGACTCATTCCTCCCATTACCATGAGCCCTACTTTTGACCGCATCTTTGGGGGTGATTCAATAAACATCATTCCAACCGGCTATGTCAATCTTGATTTTGGTGCCATATTCCGAAGGATAGACAATCCCACCATTCCGATCCGCCAGCAAAAAAACGGGAATTTCAATTTCCAACAGCAAATCCAAATGGCTGTCAATGGTAATCTGGGTCAGAAACTAAAGATTGGAGCCAATTTTGACTCCAACAACTCCTTTGATTTTCAAAATCAACTCAAACTGGAATACGATGGATTTGATGAAGACATCATCCAGTCCATTGAACTCGGAAATGTGAGTTTACCCATCCAAAATCGACTCATCCAAGGAGCCCAAAACCTCTTTGGCGTCAAAACAGAAATGAAATTCGGAAAGCTCAATGTCACTGCCGTCGCCTCCACCCAACGAGGAAGACGGGACAATTTGGTGATTGATGCCAATGGACAGGGCCGAGCATTTGACATTCAAGGTTCCAAATACGACGAAAATCGCCATTTCTTTCTCAGTCACTTCTTTAGAGAAAATTACGAACGCTGGCTGAAAGGGCTTCCTCAGGTAACCTCTGGAGTCAACATCACCCGTGTAGAAGTGTACGTAATGAACCGGGCAACGAATACCGAAACACTTCGGAATTTTGCTGCATTTATGGACCTTGGCGAAGGAAAAGTACTGCTCAACCCAGGAAATCCAGCCATTGGGCCAGGAATTGCAACTAGTCCTACCAGCAATGGAGCCAACCGCCTGTATGCAAGCATCAATGGTAGTCCTGCATTTAGGCCCTTTGATTCTGGAGCTCGTGCCTTGGAAGGAGACCTAGGAATAAAAAAAGGCGTAGACTTTGAACAGATCAATGGAGCTCGAAAGCTCGACCAAACTGAATACTTTTTTAATGGACAGCTGGGTTTCATTTCCCTGTTTCGAAGGCTTCAAAATGACGAGGTAATTGCAGTTTCCTATGAATACACCTACAATGGGCAAGTATTCAAAGTGGGTGAACTGACTGAAGACTACCAATCCCGAAGAGAAGATGAGTTGATTTTCCTCAAGCTCCTCCGCCCTGCACGAATCAATACCCGGGTACCTACTTGGGATTTGATGATGAAAAACATCTACAGTCTCAATGCTAGCCAAGTAGCACGCGATGGATTTCAATTGCAGGTGATCTACCGAGATGACCGCACAGGATTAGACAATCCCTCGCTCCTAGAAGGTGCCAAGGTGAAGGACATCCCCTTGATTCGCCTAACAGGCTTGGACAACTTAAACCCCCAAAACGATCCTGCACCGGATGGGAACTTTGATTTTGTGGAGGGGATTACGATGCTCTCTGACCGAGGGCTACTCATCTTTCCGGTCCTGGAACCTTTTGGGTCAAACCTTGCACGGAAATTCAACCCCGATGAACGGGTACTTCAAGAAAAATATGTCTATGACACGCTCTACCAAACTACGCAAGCAGATGCGGAGCTTGTCACTCGGCTCAACAAATTCTTCATCAAAGGTAGGCTTACGGCTGGATCCGCCAGCGAAATCCAACTTCCTGGCTTGAATATCTCACCAGGATCCGTGACGGTGCAGGCGGGGAATATTCCACTCACCGAAGGGGTAGACTTCACCATAGATTACAACATTGGACGACTTGTAATCATCAACGATGCCATCCTCCAATCTGGCAAACAAATCAATGTCAGCTTTGAGAAAGCAGACCTAGTTTCGTTTCAAACAAGGAGCTTGCTCGGCACGCGATTGGATTACATCGCTAACAAAAAATTGACCCTTGGAGGCACCTTCCTATTCCTAAACGAGCGTCCCAATGTATCCCGTATCGCCACCGGAAATGAAACGCTACGAAATAGCTTGTGGGGATTAGATGTCAACTACAACAGTGAATCCCGTTTTCTGACCAAATTGGCGGATGCGCTTCCCTTTACAGACACCAAGGAAAAGTCGCTGGTACAATTCAATGCAGAATTTGCTCACCTGATTCCAGGCACATCCAATACTGTAAATGGAGATGCAGCCTCTTACATTGATGACTTTGAAGCGGCTGTAACTCCCTTCTATCTGGGTGCACAGGCCAATCAAAATTGGAAGTTGGCTTCCACCCCAAAAACCGCTGACAACCGATTTGACCTGAGTAACCAAACCGAGGACAACCTAGGCAGTGGCTACCGCCGCGCTCGCTTGGCTTGGTACAACATTGATAATATTTTTTACCGAGATGGGGGACCAGGTGTGCCCACCAACATCACTGCTCAAGACCGCAGAAACCACTATGTGAGGCGAGTGATCCCTCAGGAAATATTCAAAAATCAAGACCGAGAGGTGATTCTTGTCCCACAACCCCTGTTTGAACTGGCCTTTTTTCCGCAGGAGCGAGGCATGTACAACTACAACCCTGGGCTGACTGCAGATGGATTATTGCCTAATCCGCGACAAAACTATGGAGGGGTGACACGAGCCATCACTACCGAAGTGGATTTTGACCGAACAAATATTGAATATGTAGAATTTTGGATGATGGACCCTTTCCTTCCTGGGGAAAATGGAAAAGTGCTGGATGGGATTTTCAATCAGAACAACACCACCGGTGGAAAACTATTCCTAAACCTTGGGGATATTTCTGAAGATGTCATCAAGGATGGAAGCCATGCTTTTGAAAATGGACTCCCGGCAGATGGAGATCCTGCCGAAACATCTGCCAACGAATGGGGTAGAATTACCCGTCAGCAGTTTTTGCTGCCTGCATTTGACAATTCAGCCACTGCTCGAGTCAATCAAGATGTAGGTTTTGACGGACTCAAGAATGAAGACGAATCTACCTATTTCAAAGGACGATTTTTGGATCGATTGAGCATCTCCCCCGCTGCCAAAAATGCGCTCACACAAGATGTTTCTGCCGATGGATTTCAGTACTACTTGGATTCTAAATTTGACCAGGCCAACACCAAAATTCTAGAACGCTACAAAAAATTCAATGGAAATGAGGGCAATACCCCTGTTTCCGCAGACCAAAATCTCCCTTACACCCCATCGGGAACTAATATACCAGACAACGAAGACCTGAATACCGACAATACCATCAACGAGCTCGAAAATTATTATGAGTACGAAATTGACCTGCGGCCAGGTCAACTGAAGGTAGGCAACAACTACATCGTAGATCAAGTGACCCATACCGAGGGAGGAGAGCAAGTTAATTGGTACTTATTCCGTATTCCAGTGCGTCAGCCAGATCGAGTTCAAGGCGAGATCTCTGGATTCAAATCTATCCGATGGATGCGTACCTACCTCACCGATTTTCAACAACCGGTAGTGCTGCGAATGGCCGAGTTTAGAATGGTGGGTAGCCAATGGAGAGCTTTCCAGGAATCGCTATTTGAACGCGGATTTTTTGAGTTGCCCGAGCCTGACAATTCCAATCTGACAGTAGATGTGGTGAACATTGAACAAAATTCTCAGGGTAGCGCCACCTCAAGCCCTTACGTTTTGCCTCCTGGAATTCAACGGGATCGTGACAATACCTCCGTAATTGAGCGTAGACTTAATGAGCAATCCCTTCGTCTTTGTGTCGAAGATTTGGCACCAAAAGATGCGCGGGCCGTATTCAAAAATATCAACATTGACTTGGTACAATACGAGCGAATCAAGCTGTTTTTTCATGCAAATAGCGAGGATGCACGGGATGGAGAAGTATCTGCTTTCTTGAGGTTGGGAACTGACTACACCGATAACTACTATGAGATTGAGGTACCCTTAAAAATATCCTCGCTGGGAAGTAACGATCCACGAATCGTATGGCCAGAGCAGAACGAAATCGATATTGCCATTCAGGAAATTGTAGGTCTCAAGGCTGAGCGAGACAATTCCCAGTCTCCATTGACCCTTCCCTTCAGCAAGATGATTCGCCAGTACAAGGTAACGGTGATGGGCCGACCAGAGCTCAACCAGGTTCAAGGGATGATGATTGGTGTCCGAAATCCAGGTAAAGGCATCGGGTCATCCAAGAGCATATGCCTTTGGGCCAATGAACTCCGGGTTACCGGATTTACCAAAACGAATGGCTGGGCAGCCAATGCCTACCTGAATACCAAGATTGCCGATGTAGCAGTAGTCTCCGCTTCCATTCGCCACAATTCCATCGGATTTGGAGGCTTGGAAACCAAACTTTCGCAACGCAGCCGCCAAGCGACCACCAACTACGACATCTCCACCAATGTGGAAGTAGACAAGCTTCTTCCCAAAGGACTAGGCGTAAGTATTCCGCTGTATTTTTCGGTTGAAAACGCTTCTACCCGACCTGAATACGATCCACTTAACCCGGACGTGCCTTTTGAAGTTGCTTTAGAAAAATTTGCAACTGCTGCTGACAAAGATGGCTACCGAGACATCGCTTTGGATCAATTGTCACGAAAGAATGTCAGTTTGAACAACGTGCGGAAACTGAAGAAAAATCAGGAAGCGCCAAGCCGCATTTACGACCTATCCAATTTGGCTTTTTCATATGCCACCGGTACGGTTACCCAAACCAATGCGCAACTGCAGAACTACAACTTCAAAACGAATAAAGGAAATGTAACCTACAGCTTCCAACCAAAGGAGCTAAAAATCGCTCCCTTTGAAAAGTCTGAAGGCATGACTAGCCCTTACCTCAAGCTCATCAAGGACATTAACCTAAACCTATCGCCGACGCTACTATTGGCTCGAATGGATGTAGATCGAAGATTTACAAGGTCGCAATACCGCAATGATCAACTCAGCACAGCGGGGGTTGACCCCTTATTTCAGAAGTCCTTCTTCATGAATCGCTCTTTCAACATCAACTGGGACCTATCTTCCAGTTTGCGAGCAGAACTCGCCGCCAGTGCAGCAGCGGTCATTGATGAACCCGAAGGAGATTTGGATTCACAAGCAAAGATTGATTCCGTTAAAGCCAATTTTCTCCGCTTTGGCCGTGCGACCAATTACAATCATTCCGCCACCGTCAATTACACCTTACCTTTTGCCAAACTTCCGATCACCGACTGGATTCAAACAGACTATAGGCACCTGAGCACCTACACCTGGCAAACAGGTGCCATCGGGCAACGTGACACCTTGGGGAATGTGATCCAAAACACGAGGGAGCAAACCCTATCGGGCAAGTTGGATTTGATCAAGCTGTACAACAAAAGCAAGTCACTCGCTGCTATAAATGCCCCCAAAAGACCTGGTATCCCCGGTAGACCTAGCACAAATGCAAGCGATACCATCGGCACTCCGCTCACGCGAAGTATCCTTAAGTTAGCCATGCTTTTGAAGGAAGTCACCTTCAACTATGGCATCATTGAGGGAACATTCTTACCTGGATACATGCCCAATACAGGCCTTCTCGGTATGGATCGAGCCTGGGAAAATCCCGGCTGGGCCTTTGTTTTTGGAAGCCAAAACCCAGCCCTCCGCTACCAACTTGGGCAAAATGGAAATATGGCTCCTAGCCCTGAATTGACTCAGAGTTTTCGACAAAATAAAGCCATTAACCTCTCCATAAAGGGGTTGGCAGAGCCTATTCGTGATTTCAGAGTAACCTTAGAAGCCAACAAACGGGAAATCGGGGATTACAGCGAGATCTTTAGAAATAGTGTCACTAGTCCAGGTAGCTTCGAATCGCTGAGTCCGAGTCGTATGGGTTCTTACAGCATCTCAACCGTACTCATTGGAACTACCTTTGCGAAAAACAACGACCGAAACGAATCTGCTTTATTTACTGACTTTGAGAATTTCAGGGCCATCTTCAAACAGCGCTTGGATCAACAAGCAACTGCAGCAGGAGAATTCCCGATTAATGGGCAGGATGTGTTGATTCCTTCCTTCTTGGCAGCCTATAGAGGCCAAGACCCTTCTACTGCTAATTTGAATCCATTCCCAAAAACACCTTTGCCGAACTGGCGCGTGGATTACAGAGGACTAACTCGATTGAAAGGGCTCAGCGAACTTTTCAGTAGCATCAACCTTACGCATGCCTATAGCTCGACCTACGATGTGAGCAACTTCTCCAATTCCTTGCAATATCAAAAAGGGTTGGAGTTGTTTAACACGCTCCAACAGATTCAACGTCCTAACCTCACGAATCTAGAAGGGCAGTTTATCCCAATCTACATTTTGAATCAGGTGGTGCTAACCGAACGATTTGCGCCGCTAATTGGGGTGGATGTCCTGACCAAACAGCGAATGAATATTGCTGTAAACTACAACAGAGAGCGTAATTTGGGCTTGAATTTTTCTAATTCCCAGATAACGGAGCAATCCAGCAGTGATTTTGGATTGACACTCTCCTACACCAAGGCGGGAGTAAAAATTCCATTCAATATTGGTGGCCAACAAAAGGTATTGAAGAACGACCTCCAAATGCGTCTGGATACGAAGATTGGCAATACCCAACAGGTGCAACGGAAAATTGAAGAAAAAGCAACCGTGACGAATGGAAACTTCAACTTCCAATTTAGACCCACGCTCAGTTATGTAATCAATCGAAGCTTGAATTTGACGTTATATTTTGAGCGAACGGTGAATGATCCACGCGTTACCACCGCCTACAGGAGATCAAATACTGCTTTTGGAGGGCAATTGAGATTTAATTTATCCCAATAGATTTCAATCTCTCCTGAATACTTTTAATTTTGAGAGAATTAAAAAAATCATCATGAATTTTCCAGTAGAACTTAAGTACACTAAAGACCACGAGTGGGTCAAAATCGACGGAGATATTGCCACCATTGGCGTCACTGACTTTGCTCAAAAAGAGTTGGGAGACATCGTGTATGTGGAAGTAGAAACCCTAGGAGAAACTCTTGAAGCCGGAGAAGTATTTGGAACTGTAGAAGCGGTAAAAACTGTTTCTGACCTGTTTATGCCAGTTACCGGCGAGATCCTTGAACTCAATGGTGAATTGGAATCTTCCCCAGAGCTTGTCAACGACTCTCCTTACACCGAAGGATGGATGGTAAAAGTTAAGCTTACCGGACCTCTCCCAGCAGATCTTTTGGACGCTGAAGCTTACAAGGAGCTTATTGGAGAATAAATCCCCATGCGCAGGATATTCTGGTATGGAGGATGGTTAAGTGCCTGTTGCCTAGCCATGCTCACTCCAGGAACAGCCTTTCCTGATGTGTCGGTAGTTAGTTTTCAGGATAAGATCATCCATTACCTTATCTTTTTTGTACTCGCTTACCTAGGTACGGGTGTGGGCATCCACAAAAAAGTAGAGGATTGGAAAAAAAAGCGACTATGGCTGAACTTCATCCTATTGGCTTTCCTACCAAGCATTAGTTTAGAAACCGCTCAACACCTAATTCCCAATCGCAGCTTTGATTTAAATGATCTAACTATCAACGTGTTAGGTGTTATTTCAGGATTATTTGGATATTTATATCGTCCTTCTTGTAAATTCATTTTGGATTAATCTCTAATAATTCTTACACTTGTTATAGAAAATAAAACCGATTAACCTTACATAAACAAAATTCATCATGGAAGTAAAAAAGACTCCTAAAGCTGACTTGAACAAAAGTGTAGGTATGTTTACCAACTTAGGTCTTGCAGTAGCAGTAGGTCTCACTCTGGCTGCCTTCGAATACAAGTCTTATGACGATAGCGCTCTGAAGGATTTAGGAGATGCTGCTGATAATTTCGAAGACATCTTAGATGTTCCTATTACACAGCAGCCACCTCCACCGCCGCCGCCGCCGCCAATGGAGCAGCCTGTAATCCAGGAGATTCCAGATGAGGTAAAAATCGAAGAGAAAATCGATGTAAACTTTGACGTAGACGTGAAAGAAACCACGGTAATCAAAGAAGTTGCCATCAAGGAGGTAGTAATCGAGGAAGAAAAAGCCGATGTTATCTTTGACGTAGTAGAAACGCAGCCTAACCCTCCTGGGGGAATGTCAGGCTGGAACAAATATCTTTCTGATAACCTTAAATACCCAACTCAAGCTCGAAGAATGGGTGTCGAAGGAACAGTAATCGTGGTTTTCGTTATTAACACCGATGGATCCATTCAAGACGTTGAAGTTTTGAGAGGTATCGGCGGAGGTTGCGACGAGGAAGCGGTAAAAATTGTTAAAGGAGCTCCTAAGTGGGAACCAGGTAAGCAAAGAGGTAAGCCAGTTCGTACACGAATGAGACTACCTATCCGATTCAAACTTGGATAAGAGAAAAGACCCGATTCAAATCGGGTCTTTTTTTTGCTCAATCAACAATTCGCATGAGCAGCAGAATCTCAAAAAATGTGAATCAAAAAAGGCCTCGCCAATGTGCGTGGCCTTTTTAGTTTTAGTTTGACGTTAGCTGAGTACCTCCAAGTCAATCATAACCAGGGGAAATTAGGTTTGAGAACCAATTAAGGGGGCCGTGAACCGTTGACAGTCATCTGTGGACAATTATCACAGAACATTCAACGATTGTTCCTTGATCTTTTCAAGTTCATCCTTCATTTGGATGACCAACTTTTGAATACCCGCATCATTGGCCTTGGATCCGATAGTATTGATCTCTCGGCCAATTTCCTGGCTGATAAATCCTAGCTTCTTCCCTTGACTCACTTCGGTATCCATGCATTTCATAAAGTAGTTAAGATGGGTATCCAAGCGAACTAGCTCTTCATTGATGTCTAATTTCTCAAAGTAGTAAATTAGTTCTTGCTCAAACCGATTGGCATCAAAGCCATGTTCATCCATCCACTGGGAAAAATGTCCTCGAATTCGAGTTTGGATTTTCTCCTTGCGATTTGGTTCCTCTACTTTAATGGCCTGCCATCCCTGTCGAATGAGGTCAATATTTTCTTTTAACTTAACAAAAAGCGAAGCTCCCTCATCTACTCGGAATGCTTCGCAACGAATCAAAGCTTCTTCTAGAACCGACTTTACTTGAGCCCAATCGTCATTATCCTCTCGATCCAAGGCCGTACTAACCATTACTTGAGGGGCCTGCAACGCTAGTTTAAACAAATCAGCACCCTTTTCACCCACTGAGGCTGCAAGTCGCTCAAAAGTAGCATAATAGGTTTTAAACAAATCTTCATTGAGCTGAACCGGCAAACTTTGGTTACCCTTTACCAAAAAATCAATGGAGATACTGACTTTTCCTCGGTCTAAAATGGTCTGTACCCGATTTCTGATTTCAGACTCTTTGTCCGCAAACTGTCTTGGACTGCGGATGGAAAGGTCAAGCATTTTTGAGTTGAGCGTGCGGACTTCTACTTGAATGACCAGGTGCTCATTCTCAAATCCGGCTACCCCATAGCCAGTCATGGATTTGATCATACGAATTAAGCTTTAGAAATTATACCCCAAAGTAAAGTAAAATTTCAAGTCTTCGGTTTTATAATTTCTCACGGGCCTAGCCACATCAAATTTGATGTAGTAATTCATCAGCACGGTGCGTAGGCCAGCCCCGTAGCTTTGAAGCCATGGATTATTAAAATTATTCAACACAATCACAAAAGGTGAACCTGTAGTATTGATGACTTCCGTGTTTTGATCATTGACTTTTTCCCAAGGTGCTGCATCGTTCCAAGCAGAACCAATATCATAAAAACCAACCAGCTGAAAATTCTTTACAAAATTGGAGGTGATCGTCCCTCGGGTCAAATAGGAAAACAAGGGCAATCTCAATTCAGTAGAAAAAGTAAGCGCATTTCTACCTCGGATCTCATCGTAATCAAAACCCCTCAGGTCAATGAAATCAGCAAAAAGCAAGTTGGAATTTTCAAGCCCATTTGGATTTCTTACTGGTGATGGCTCAGGCCGATTGGCGGGAGGATTGTAGAAACTATTAAACATCCAATTATCCATCCCCCCTACTAGGTAGGTTTGGGGGTTGGAACCCATAAATGAACCGAAATAGAATTTGGATGCCAAGACAATATTCTTGTGTATTTTCTGATAGTTCCGAAGGTCCACATACAAGTTACTGAAGGATCGATCTCCATAATTCAGTCCTTGGTAGTGCTGAAATCCTACCTTGCCTTTGGTACCCGTAAAAGCATAGAGCCCCATGGGTTCGGTACGATCATACACGTACTCCATCTTTGCTCCAGCATAGGAAACTTGCAATTCATTCAACTCTGGTATTTTGCTGTAGATTAATGAATCCTCATTCAAGTTGAAATACTGTGTTTTGGCTACAAAAGGTGCAGCATATACGCGGGAATGAATGGTGAGCGGATAGGAGACGCCCGTCTCCACTTTGGTGAGCACATATTTCTGAAAACTAAAGTCTCCATCAGTTACACGAAGTGTTTTTCGATCATACCTTCCTCTGAAGTCAAGTCGGGATTTTAGGTATTCGTATTCAAACCAAATGTCCCCTCCCGAATCAAAATCCAAGGAAGTCATGATGCCCCCCATAAAGAGATGATTATCCAATATATCGGTCATCTTGCCTTGAAGACTTATTCCAAAACCACGAAGGGGATCTACCACAAAGCGGGAATTGATGTGGTTCGTGAAGAATTGAGTTTCCATTGGACGAGGCCCAGAGACCAACTTCTGCAAATTTTGCTTTCGGAAGGTTTCCAATAAATTACTTTTCGCTACTTCTGGATTCCTGGCTACAGCCCCTGTTGAAGTTAGCGGTTTAGTAGGAATCGAGTCAAAGGTGTAGTTCTCTGTATTCACTCCTCTCCTAGTTTCAAATCGCAAACGATCGGTAGTCAAAGAGGATGTTTTTTGAGAAAGCGTGTCCAAGGAAGTAAGAGGAACCACTAGCTCTGGACCTGCCACCTTTTCTTGCTTGGCTCGAGAAGCCTGCTGCGTTTTGGCATCAAGGATCCTTCGCGCAGCAAGGCGTTCGTTTAATTCCTTCACTTGAGCCAATTGAATTCTTGGTGTGCTTGGTGTGAATTGATCGAGTCCCGTGTAGGAATCCACATACAGCTCAGACTCTTTCCCATTACGGACAGCATAAGCTAGCTTATTCATTCTTGAATTCACATCAAAAACTTCGATACTGGTGTCAAAGGCCGAGACCTGGGTAGAAACCTGATTTCCAATATTGTGCTTCATGAGGTTGGAAATCCCACTCAAATCACTCAAAAAAACTAAGTTGTTGGAATTAATCTTTTTGGGAAATGTGTTTTTGCTATTCGCATTCGTCAGCTTGGTGTATACCGTGGTGTCCTTCAGCACCTGAACACGATACAAATTGTATTGCTCCGGAAAATTAGCCAGTACGGGAGGTTGTTTCATCACCGAATCTGGCATTTCCATAAAATTGCTCGAATAAACAATCGTGGAGTCATTCAAGAAAACGGGGGTGAGCTCGTCAAAAACATTGTCTGTCAGGCGCTTGCCTTGACCTCTTAAATTGAGGGTATAGAGATCAGTTTTTCCATTTGAAATAGCGGAAAGAACCATGTTCTTCCCCGACTCATTGAAATCAAAACTAAGGATCTGGGTTATGTTGCGCAGAAATACTTTGTCTTGAGAAGAACCGTCCAAGGAGCGCTGTCTCAGGGTAGTCAGGCCACGCTTGAATGTGGCAATCGCTAAAGTCGCTGAGTCCCTCCATGCAATGACGGGCGAATGCAAGTTAGGTGGGAGTTCCTCATGCTTGGATCCACCTTGAAAAATCCGCTGTTGGCTCCCTGAAGCGAGATCACGAACCCATACGGTCGCTTTACCCGCATTATTGAGCACATAGGCTAGATGAAGGCCATCTGGACTAAACTTTACATCGGTAATTGCTCCATCTACACGAGAGGAAGTGGTGGCAATGGCCTTTTTTGAATCTAAGGTTTTGAAATTGGTGTAAACAGGCTCGTTTACTTTCAAATAGAATTGCTGCCAATCGGTAAGGAATGATTTGATATTGATCCCAATCGTATTTGCTATGCTATTTTCCTCACTTCGATTGATTCGAGAAAGATTGAGGATGCTCGAAACATACCTCCTTCCATATTTTTCGGCGATGTAATTCCAGATGGACTGCCCTACAAGTCCAGCCTCCAAATCAGTGAGCGTATGAAGCTTAGGGTTGGAGGTATTCTTTAAATAGCGACGAATGTAATCGTCCATTTCGCGGCTCCAGCCTTTAGCCAAGTAATTTGCAATCCCATCCACATACCAATCTGGAAAGTTAGTGATCAGGTTGGCTTGAAATGCATCTGCCACGGAAGCTCCGTAGAGCATCTCTCGGACAATAACCTTGGAAGTGGCAAACAACAAATCCTCCTTAAATAAATCCATCTGTCCCTTGTAGGCTACCTCTGCGACGAGACGAGTGAATTTGGTTTGTCCCTCTTCGGTGTATTGCTGCGCATTGAGGTCCAAATTACTCTGCAAACGCTCTTCTGGGGAATTGTAAAGGTAAATTCGGGGTTTCGTGTAAGCTACATACCCAATGTTTTGAGTCAATTTGTTGAATTCAGACTCCAAATACTCAATGGCCATCTTGGCATTTACCCCGCCTTTGTCGTAGTAATAGACTTCAAAATTGGCTGAAGTATAGAAATACCAATTGAACTCCTTGTGCTGAACTCGGTTTTTACCAAAGCGCTCTTGGTCAAATTGAGCCCACGCTTCTGTCCAGCAGCCAAGAAAGAGGATTAAAAAAAGGTATCGAAATACACGCATTCGCATTTCCAACAATAGAGTTAGGTTTTAAATATACTTAAAATACCGAGAGATCGAAACTTCCACTGGCAGTGGGTGACCTTCCAAAAGAAAATCCCGCATTACCGAACTAAAATAAGGAACCAAAGACACTCCTTTAGCCCCAAATCCATTGAAGATGTAAACGCTTTGTGCTTCAGGATGTTTCCCCAAAAATGGTTTTCTATCTTTAGTTGCAGGTCGAATCCCTACTTTGTGCCCACAAATCTCTTGAACCGGCACAAGATCCACCTCGTACAACTTTTCTAACAACTCATTTTTGGCAGTTTCTGTTGGCCCTACCTCCAGGTCATGCCAAGTATAAGTGGACCCTACCCTAAAATTTCCATTGGCAAGTGGCACACGAAAAACACCCCGATTGACAATAAATGGGGGTGTAAAATCCTGCTTCAATTCCAAAATCTCCCCTTTGACAGGCGCAAAAGGCAAAAATGAAAAATACCGAGATTGCATCGACCCCAATCCATTGCAATAGACCAATGCCTTTGCCTTGAGGTCGCCATACCTCCAACCCGAATCCCCTTCTTGTAGCAGAATTTCTTCCTTAAACTCTTCCTGAATCAACCTATCTCCAAAAAAGGCTACCATCCCTTCCAAGAAAGTCGGGATATCTAGCCAGCCAGAAAGCTGAAGCTTCACCCCTCCAAAAGGATCTTTGAGGTTTTTATGTTGGCTCTCCACCTCAATTTTTTGAACAAAGGGCTGGATCGCTGGATCGCTCGAATGGCCCATCCATTCATTCTGCTCTTCGATGGATAGAAATGGGCGATAAATGGGTTGCAGGGTCAGAAACTTTCTCCCCGTCACCGCTTCTAGCTCCTGATAAAAAGGTACAATTTCCGGAAATAAAAGTTCCCCCTTCCAGGTTTTGACCATTTTCCTTCCGGTAACAGGATTGAATAAACCGGCTGCCACCTGGCTGCTTCTATTTGCCTCGGGCTGATCTAGCAGCACCACTTGTTTGCCTTCTTTAATTAATCGATAGGCCAAGGCAGAACCAGCCAACCCTTGTCCAATGATTAAAAAATCAATTTCCATGTCCTAAATTAAGCCCATAATTCTTTACTTTGCTTTAATCTCTTCGACTTTTCACATGCTTCACATCAAGTGCTTCACCTTCAACCCTTTTCAAGAGAATACCTACCTGCTTTACGATGAGGAGGGCACTGCCACATTGATTGATCCAGGATGCTACACCGAAGAGGAAAAACGAGAATTGGAAGCATTTATTCTTGAAGAAAAGCTGCAAGTAACTCAATTGCTCAACACGCACTGCCACATCGATCATGTGCTAGGCAATGCCTGGGCCATCGATCGGTTTCAGGTAATGCTACAAATTCATTCCTTGGAGGTTCCGGTCCTAAAATCAGTGGAAGTGTATGCCCCCAACTATGGCTTTCGAGACTATGTTCCATCTACGGCAAGCTCTTTCCTAGCTGAAGGCCAAGAAATCCAGGTCGGTAAAGAAAAATTACGCTGTATTTTTGTTCCAGGACATGCACCTGGTCACTTGGTGTTCTACCATGAAGCTAGCAAGCGCTGCATTGCAGGAGATGCGCTCTTCAGAGGAAGTATCGGTCGCACGGACTTGCCTGGCGGAAATCATGCCTTGCTTCTAGAAAAAATTAAATCCCAGCTATTTGTGCTCCCGGAAGAAACAGTGATTTTCCCCGGCCATGGTCCAGAAACCAGCATTGGTTATGAGAAAAAAAACAACCCCTTTGTAGGCCTAAAAGCATACTCGTGAACCTAAAAGCACAGCTACCCAACTTCATCACCCTTCTAAACCTCCTTTCTGGAGTTGTAGGAATCATCTGGGTTCTAGATGGACAGCCGCTTTATGGGGCCTATTTTGTGATCCTAGCGGCCACCTTTGATTTTTTCGATGGATTTGTTGCCCGATTGTTGAAGGTTCAAAGTGACATGGGTAAAGAGCTGGACTCCTTGGCAGATGTCGTCTCCTTTGGTGTACTTCCCGGTATTCTCCTATATTCCCTTACCAAGAGCCAAACTGACTCCCAATTTATCCCTTACCTGACGCTCATTGTTCCCTTGTTGTCTGCCTACAGACTGGCGAAGTTCAATTTGGACACCCGACAAAGTGATCGATTCATCGGCCTCCCTACACCTGCCAATGCCCTGCTGCTTACCACAGTTCCTCACTTGGCCGCCCATTGGCCTGAGTTGGCCCCCTGGCTAAGCAGCCCCATCGCTTTGGTCGTACTTGCTTGGATCACTAGTTTACTTTTGGTGGCTGAACTTCCGCTAATTGCCTTGAAGTTTAAAAACAGCAGTTTCGCAGACAATGCCTACCGATACACCCTATTATTTTTTGGTGCATTTTGCTTCTCTTGGTTACAATTAGCCGGAATTCCTCTAGTGATTCTTGCCTACCTCCTACTTTCGGGGACGGAAAACCTGCTGCATAAAAAATGAGTAAGCAAGGGGTTGCCCTATTGCTTTTTTTGGGACTGTTTTGCCACACTTCCTTCTCCCAAACCTATCGCTTCACTGCAGGCGTGACGGAGCCGGGAGTGTACAAACTTAGCGCTGATCAAGCCCGGAAACTGGGTTTTGGAAGTTTGGAGGAAGTTGCCCTCTATGGCTATCCGGGAATGCTTCCACAAGTGCTGGATTCAGCGCAACTAAGCCCTCAGGAAATTCCTTCTTGGCTTTTTGAAAATCAACTTTTTTTTTACTTGGCAGGACCACACAGTTCTGAGTTTACCGAAGCTGGAGAGCTAACCTATTCCCATCACCTCTACACCGATACCCTTCGTTATGTGCTGGGCAAAAAATCCTCGCCAAGAAGAATTGAAGCAAGAAATGGAACTGTCACAACTCCCAGTAGCCTTGCCATTTGGTACCAACTGCTTTCAGTTAAAGAAGAAAAAATCAACCTACTCAACTCTGGTAGATCCTGGTATTCACTTCCTATCCGCCAAGGCCAAAGTTTAACGATCAATTTTGGAAAAAATGCCGGGACTACAGCCGCCTGGCTTCTCCACAGTCGATTGATGAGCCAGTCTACGGGCCCCTCTTCCATTCGAGTTTGGACTGATGCGGAACAAGTAGAAGAGGTTGTTTTTTCTCCAATCTCCAACAGCACCTATGCCGTCAAGGGCCATGAGGTCCAGATTTCTAAATCGTTTACCCCAAAGGGAGATCGTCTAGACCAACTACGATTCAGCTTTCAAGGCACCGGATCAGGACATCTGGATGCTGCCTTAATTGGGGTCCCATTTACCAATTCAACCCTAAAAGAAGGGATGTTTTTTGGAAAAAAAGAAAACCCAATCTCACTAGAGACAGGCCTTCAAACTTGGGAGATAAGCAACTTTTACGAACCGATTCGCTATGCCCAAGGTAAATCAGCCCTTGGAAAAAAATGGGTGCTTTTTTCTCCAAAAAATGTAAAGGAACTGGGAAGCATAAAGGCCATTGCCTCCAAGAGCACAAAGCCCAATTCAATCGAATTGATGGTGATCACAGTTCCACAGTTGAAGCAGGTAGCGCAGCAATTTCAGGAGTTCAAAGCCAGCCAAGGATTCTCAACCCAAGTTGTACTTACTTCAGAGATCTACGATTGGATGGGCTATGGCAATCCGGATCTCAGCGCAATTCGAAATTTTATCGCTCAGGAATACCACCAGGGCAAGCAGCTGAAAAATGTACTGATTTTAGGAAAAGGCACATTTGACTACAAAAAGAAGTTGGGAGGCCGTCCCAATTTAGTTCCCATCTACACCAGCAGGTCTAGTTTAGATCCCTTGACCACCTACAGTTCGGACGACTACTTCGGTATTTTGGATTGGGGATCAGGCGAATGGGAAGAAAGTAAATCCGGAGATGCGCGCTTGCAAATTGGAGTCGGCCGCGTACCAGCCATCACCTTTGCGGAGGCAAAAAGTTGGCTGGAAAAAAGTAGCAGCTATGAAAAACAGGGGGATGCCTTTCCGAGCAGGACCATCACCTTCTTGGCGGACGATGGAGACAACGGAGTGCACATGCGTGACTCGGAAGTTCATGCTGCCTATCTTGAAAAAAATATTCCTTTTTACCGCAGTCAAAAATTGTATTTGGACCGGTTTGAACAAACCAAATCTGGAGGAAGGCAAGAGTCTCCTGCTGCAAAAAAAGCAATCCTAGAAAGCATCAACTCGGGCACCCTTTTTCTCAATTATGTGGGGCATGGAAATGAAACCACCCTCAGTGCCGAAGAGATTTTTAAGGTTCAGGATCTCGAAAATTGGCCGAATCAGGCCCAACTTCCACTTTGGTTTACCGCTACCTGCGAATTTGGGCGACACGATAGCCCATTCATTCGGTCAGCAGCAGAAGAGTTGCTCTTTGCCGAATCAAAAGGTGCCATAGGTCTCCTAGCAACGGGAAGGCCCGTGTTTAGCTCTGTAAATTTTACGATCAACGAGGCCTTTATTCAAGCGCTAGCAGCCGCTGGAAAGTTAGGAGCTATGGATTTGGGATCTTTGTATCGACAAACAAAAAATGGGAGTTTGAATGGCTCCTACAATCGGAATTTTTCGTTGCTGGGAGACCCAAGCCTACGATTGGCACTTCCAGAAGCTAGCGTTAGGATTGATAAATTAGTGGCGCTCAACAATCAAACTGCAGTGGATACGCTGTCCAACTTGATTCCCATTAAGCTTACTGCAGCGGTGATTGATCCACTCACACAAGCTTCCTTATCCAGTGTTCAAGGGAGTTTCAGGCTAGAGATTTGGGGTCAAGCCACTAAATCCAAAACACTTGGAGATGAAAATGCTGCTTTTGAATTTTCGGAGGAGAATCAACGGGTATTCTCAGGTGAGGGAGAAGTTCGGAATGGGAAAATAGAAAGCCAATTTATCCTTCCTGAAGGCCTCGAAAATAGCCGTGAAAAAATTCAGATACGGATCCAAGTTTGGGATAAAGAGAAGAAGATTCAAGCTGCTGGAGTAGGTTCCTTTTCGGCTCTAAACAAGAAAAAGGGAGATTTAGACCAAAATGGACCTCAAATAACTGCCGAAATAAATGGGCAAGGGATAGCAAACATTCGACCAATCTCTAGCACTCAGGTTCGAGTAGAACTCACTTTCCGAGATCCAAGTGGCATCAATAGTTCAGCGCTTCTTCCAGATAAAATAATGCAGCTACGAATAAACCAGGGCCCTTCCCAGCAGATTTATCAAGACTATCGGGCACTTGAGGGTAATTTTGAAAAAGGCAAAGCTCAGGTTTTATTGACTGGATTGAAGGAAGGAAAAAATACGGTTGAAGTACTCGCTTGGGATACTTTTGGAAATAAAGGAATTTATTCCTTCTCCCTTGAAGTTAAAAATAGTGCGCAATTGCAGGTGATTTCACACCAAGTATATCCCAACCCAGCCACTACAAATGCATCAATTCGTTTTCAACACAATCGACCACAAGAAACCTTACAGGCAATATGGACTGTTTATTCTTTGCAAGGCCAAGTACTATTTTCGGAGAAAAGACGTTTTGTTAATGCCGAAGAACAAATCGTTGGCTGGAATTGGATATTTTTCCAAAGCAAAACAAAATATCCAGCGAAAGGAACTTATATTTACAAATTAACATTGCAATCGGAATCTTCACAGGAAGTGGATTCGGTAAGCGGAAAACTGGTGATTCAATGAACAAAAAGGCCATCTTAAGAAAGCAAACTATTTTTACGCTAGTTTTTGTACTTGCAGGATTCACCTCATATGCGCAAAACAGTGTGATTATCTCGGGTCAAGATCCTAGCCGGAGAGTGATCACCACAGCAGTTCCTTTTTTAAATTTTGCTCCAGACTCCCGCCATTCAGCCATGGGTGATGTAGGGGTAGCCACCTCTCCGGATGCAAATTCTGCCCATTGGAATGCAGGAAAGCTTGCTTTTATCAAGGACAACTCTGGCTTTTCGCTTTCTTACTCTCCATGGCTAGGAAAACTGGTCAATGACATGTCATTAAGTTACCTATCAGGCTACAAAAAAATAGATGAAAATTCTGCTTTTGGATTGGATCTCCGCTACTTCAACATGGGAGACATCTCCCTTACAGATGGAAGAGGCAATCCTATCGGTGAGTTTAATCCTCGAGATATCTCAATTGGAGGAACCTATTCCAGAAGATTATCCGCAAACCTAGGCTTGGGTATTTCAGCACGATTTATCCATTCCAACCTATCTGGCAACATGTCTGCTTCTGGAGGTACAGAATCTCGCCCCGGAATAGGCGTAGGAACAGATATTGGACTTTACCATCAAAAACCAGTTCTCGTTGGACAAAAGGAGGGCGTTTGGTCTTGGGGAGTAACCCTTTCAAACATTGGCCCAAAAATCACCTACAACAGTGCTGAAGATTTGGATTACATCCCCACTACCTTCCGAGTAGGTACCGCCTACAAAATCAATGTAAATTCAACAAGCTCCTTGACTTTTGCCTTGGATGCCAACAAATTGATGGTTCCCACACCACCTACTTACAAGACAAATACAGACGGAACTCTAGCTACAGACTCAAGTGGAAATCTAATCATTGAAGCTGGGAAAGATCCAAATAGACCACTTATTTCAGGTATGTTTGGTTCCTTTAACGATGCTCCTGGAGGCTCACAAGAAGAGATGAAAGAATTAACTCTTTCTTTTGGAATGGAGTACCTCTATGCAGATAAGTTTGCACTTCGTACGGGCTATTTTTATGAGGACGACAGCAAAGGTGGCCGTAGGTATTTTACAATGGGTGCTGGCTTCACCATGAAGCGCCTTGGTTTAGATTTCTCGTATTTAGTTCCACAGGTTCAAAACCATCCGCTTGCAGAAACCCTCCGGTTTTCGCTCCGCTATTCCATTGCTTCCATTGCTGCTGCAAATTAATGTCTGTAGATCGCTCTAAAGCGCCTCAATTTTCTCTACCTACTGAATTTTCATTGCCTGCTCCCCAGCAATTCAAACTGGGATCAGGAAGTCCTGTATTTTATTTCCCCACACCAGGAATTGATGCAGTCAAACTAGAAGTAATTGGCAACAGTTCTCGGTCACTTCTACCAAACAGCCATGCGCTAATCCCTTCGTTTACGCTGCAGATGCTTCAAGAAGGTACGGCCAAATTAACCGCCCAACAGCTGGCAGAATTCTTTGATTACCATGGAGCAGAAGTTTACCCAACCTTAAGCTATACTCAGGAAGGATTGAGCCTAATCTGCATCAAAAAGCACCTTCCGACGATTTTACCCATATTTCTTTCCCTTTTTTCAGAAGCACGATTTCCGGAAGAGAACCTAGCGAAAAGAAAATCTCAACGGGCACTTAGCCTCAAACTGGATCAAGAAAAGCCGAGTTCAAGGGCAGGTCAACTTTTCAAAAAGGGATTATTTGGGCCAAACCATCCCCTTGGTCAAGAAATTACGGAAGCACATATCTCGGAAATTACGCCTGCACTTCTTCAAGCTTATTATCAGGATCACCTCTGGAAAGATTGCAGTCTATTTCTTTCTGGAGACTTTAAGACGCAGGAACTAGAGCAGCTACTAGCAACCTTGAATCAGCTTCCCCTCAAGCAAGGGGCGAAAAAAGAAGGTTTACCAGCACCAACCTCGACTCCCTCACTCGTTGAAGATCGTGCAGATGCGGTACAAAGCAGTATACGACTTGGCGCTTGGTCTATCCCAAAGCACCACGAAGACTTCCCTGCCTTGGCCGTATTCAACACGCTATTGGGAGGCTACTTTGGTTCACGCCTAGTAAAAAACATCCGTGAAGACAAGGGACATACCTACGGCATTCACTCTACCTTGGTTGAACTTGACCAATACGCCTATTGGGTGATTGCTGCAGACGTAAAGAAAGCGCACCAAGAAGAAGTTTTCTCAGAGATTGGTAAAGAAATTCAAATTCTTCGTACCGTACTTGCCAGCTCCGAGGAAATCGCGATTTTGAGAAATTACCTCATTGGGCAATTATTTACCAAATTCAGTTCTCCCTTTGACCTGATTGATCAATTTAAGGGCGTATACTATGCAGGACTTGATTTTAGCTATTACGAAAAACGGTTTGAAACCCTAAAAAAATTCACTGCAGAAGACCTATTGGCTATCGGTAACCGCTATTTTTCAAGTCCGGACAGAGTGCAAGTTCGCGTAGGCTAAGGGTATGGCCTAGCTTATTTTGAAATTAACCCAAAAGGTCTTTCAAATATCCCTCATCTTTCAAGTGTTTGAATATCTCTACACAAGCCCATGCATCTGTGGCCGCGTAGCGAAGCTGCTTTTCAGTAAGTTTCTCTGCCTCCCAGTTGGATACTTGCTCCGCTTTTGAGATTCGGATCTTCAAGACCATACCACAAAGGTTTCTAACCCCTACATTGTGAAAGCCTACTTTTTTTAACTCGTCATTCAAATCAAAAAAAGACTGTGGGTAAAAGGAATCGCTTAGCTTTTTGAGGGCCTTGAGGTCATCGAGGACAGCCGCACCTACTTTAAGTACATTTTCCTTTTCCAATAAACTCCTCAAAGGAGGTGGAAATCCAATTTGATTGAGTCGGAAAACAAATGCTTGATTGGCAGTGGAAAGTTGGAGCAGAGACACATGATTGAACTCCCCCTTGCGAAAAGAAGGCTTGGTCTCAGTATCAAACCCTATTAAAGGCTGATTTTCTAAAAAATCTACTGCTGCCTCCACCTGATCAGGTTTATCAATCAGGTAGATTGGGCCTTCAAATTGACCCAAGGGTAACTCGCTGATTTCTTCTTTACTAATACTATATGGGATCATACCAACTCTTCTTCCTTATCGTAATAGTTGATTCCAATATTGAGATACCCATACAGCATGGTCATGATTGGACTAATGATATTAAAAAAGCAATACGGGGCATACACGAGGGTAGCCACACCCAATACGGATGCTTGGGTAGCACCACAGGTATTCCAAGGCACCAATACTGAAGTTACTGTGGCAGAATCCTCCAGGGTACGGGAAAGGTTTTCTGGTTTCAGCCCTCTTTTTTTGTACACATCTGCAAACATCCTCCCTGGTACCAAAATAGCCAAATACTGATCCGAGGTAGTGATATTAAAGAAAACACAGGTTGCCGCCGTGGTAGCAATAAGAGATCCAACGCGGTGTACTTTTCGGATGACTGCCTCAGCCAATACTTTAAGCATCCCACTCTCCTCCATGATGCCTCCAAAGACCATGGCACATACGATAAGCCAAATGGTATTGAGCATCCCTGCCATTCCTTTCGTAATCAACAATTCATTGACGAGCGCATTATCCGTTACAATGCTGATTTTCCCATACATCGCCATCATCACTCCCTTAAATCCAAGGTATGCAAATGAGCCCTCTTCACCTACCACTCGAGCAATGATATGTGGTTGAAAAATCAAGGCAAAAACCCCTCCCAATAAGGCTCCAACCAACAAAGCAGGCAGGGCAGGGACTTTTTTAATAATCATAAAAATGACAACCGTTGGAACAAGAAACAGCCAAGGAGTAAGGGTAAAGTTGCTAGAAATGATGTTGGAAATTGTTTTCACATCTTCCACATTCCCCTCAGTCTGGTAGTTGAGCCCAATCACAAAAAATAAAATAAGTGAAATTAACATGGTAGGGATGGTCGTCTTGGCCATGTGTCGGATATGGGTAAATAAATCTGTTCCTGCCATGGCTGGCGCTAGATTGGTGGTATCGGATAGTGGAGACATTTTATCCCCAAAATACGCCCCAGAGATGATCGCTCCCGCAATAATACCTTCCTCGAATCCCAAGGCTTTTCCTATTCCCAACAAGGCTACCCCTACGGTAGCTACAGTGGTCCAGCTGCTCCCAGTTGCTGTAGATACGATGGCACTGATAATACAGGCCGCAAACAAAAATAAGGTAGGACTAAGCACTTGCAAACCGTAATAAATCATAGCAGGTACAATGCCACTCAGTAACCAGGTACCTGCAAGTGCTCCAATCAAAAACAAAATCAGGATGCTGCTCATCGCTGAGCTAATACTTTTAATGACTCCTTCTTGAAGTGCATCCCAGGTGTATCCCAATCTGAAAACTGCTATCGATCCTGCGACAGTAGCTGATAAAATCAAAACAATTTGATTGGATCCAGAAAGCCCATCGGTTCCAAATATCTTAATGGTGAATACAAGCAGGATTATTAAAAAAACCAGAGGTATCAGTGCTTCGAGCACCTTCGGAACTTTTGGTATTTTATTCATTCGATTGAGGTCGAGAGTTTAGAAGCCATGAAGCTAAAGAAAAAAAATTAATTACAGGTCTGAAAGTAGTTCAGAAACCTCCTTACCCACCTGCCAACCGATGGCTACACCCATACCACCCAGCCGAACTGCAACCGCTGTTTTCTTACCAATCTGTTGGATAATGGGTGATTTTTTTGTCCCAAAAGCCATGATTCCCGTCCATTCCATTTCCCATTCTACAGGTCTTCCTGGAAAAATCACTTCTTGAGTCAATCGATTCAAATGCCCTTTAATGGCAGGATTCACCTCAAACTCTGTCGTTTTCTCTTTTTCAAAATCTTTGTTTCGAGCTCCTCCTAAAAGTAAGCGTCCCTCCACCTCTCTGAAATACACATATCCTCGGTCCATATGAAAGCCTCCTTTCCAAGGAATCCCTCCGGCTATCGGCTTACTCAACAAAATCAATCCTCTACCCGGCTCCAAGGGGGAGGAAGGCCATAATTTTTGGGTAAACGCATTGGTACAAATAGCTACACGCTCTCCAAAAAACTCAAAAATCTCCTTTTTATCTCTTTTTTCTGCCAATACCCTTCCCTCCTCATGGTCCACTTCTACCACAGACAATCCGGTTAGAATTCGTACTCCGAGGCTAGAGGCCTTGGTCCACAATGCATTCAAATATGCACCAGGATCCAACTCACCCTCGAAACGATTTTTGACCACTGCCTTCACGGTTTCGGAAAACCCAAATTTTTGCGGGTCTTTTACTAGAGAAAAAACCTCCTTATCAAATAATTTCCTGAGGAGGTGATTGATAGCCGGCAATTGCTCCAATGCATCCAACTGTTCCTCCCCTATAATTTCATACCCATTTCGGTGCTGGTACTGCAGCGCTTGGTCTCCAAATTGTTTTCGAATCTGTTTTAGACCGGAATATCTTTTCTCAACTAAGTGTAGGACCTCATCAGGGGTCATGGTCCAGAAATCATCTAGAATTTCTGTTAAGCTACCGAAACAAGCAAAGCCCGCATTTTTGGTGCTCGCTCCTGAAGGAAAAATCCCTCGATCTACCACAAGCACCTTCGCTTTTTTATGTTGCTTTTTAAAATGAATTGCAGCTGAAAGTCCCGTAAAACCGGCGCCTACTACGATTAAATCGTAGTGTAAAAAATTTTTTTGCTCCCAAAAACTCAACATAGACAGAGAGAATTTACTTTTTAAACTTGGTTAGTTAACTTGTAACACCAATAACCGCATTTTAACCCAAAAATCCATGAGAAACATTGATTCCCTACTCCTAGAATACGGCGAAAGCCATCAAAATAAAACCAACAAATTAATTCACTGGTTTTGTGTACCCGCTATTTTCTTCAGTGTGGTAGGATTGGTATTCAGCATTCCAAGTGGTTTTTTAGCAGACCAACTCCCATTTTTAGGGGATTATGCAAACTGGGCAACGCTTACCCTTTTTTTAGTACTGATCTATTACATTACGTTATCCCCTTCCCTTACGTTTGGCATGTTGCTTTTTTCTGCCTTCTGTTTGTTTTTGGCTAATTACCTAGCACTTTCTTTCCCGGGAATGTTGGTCTACATCAGCCTAGCTGTTTTTGTATTGGCGTGGATTGTACAGTTCTATGGACACAAGATCGAAGGCAAAAAACCATCTTTTTTAAAAGATGTCCAGTTTTTGATGATTGGCCCTGCTTGGCTAATGCATTTTATCTACAAGAAAATAGGGGTCAGTTACTAATTTGAGATCGTAGAACCGTATCTCATTTCTCAAAAATCTCTTTTGCCCGAGCCAATGCCTTTTGGTTGGACTGGGTTTGGATGGTGGCTAGAATGGAACGTTTTTCCTTAGCCGTCAGCCTCCAGTTGAGCGATGCACGCTGCATACTTCCTGAAATTTCAGAAGTCTGAGCTGCAGAGAGTTTCCCCGGCGCATATTCAAATTCAATTTTTTCCACCTCAAAAGGCATAGACTCCGTCATGTAATTGAATAGTACTTCGTTGTGGATAGTTTGGATCATGTCCCAGTTGCTGTAGATATTTTTAAGGGGACTACTGATTTTTTCAAGGATTTGGGTGGTGGCTGAAGTGGAGATTTCAGGAGATTTTTCCGAATCACGAATGGTGACAAGCACCACTCCAGAAGTATTGGCACCAATCCAATCTTTAAAGACATAGAGAAATCGGAGGGCATCTTGAATCCCAAAGTTATCCGACAAGCCGGTATCCATAGTTTTCATTACTGGATTGGATGGCAGCTCCACATTGGGGGTAATAAATGGAAAGGTCGCACTCATTCGAAGTGCTGTGAGAAAGCGTAAATTCCCTGGATCTTGCGCTTCAAAGAAGCGCATGAAATCAATCGATTGCTTTTTTTCTTGTGGCAAGAGGCTATCAAGGGCGCCGCTACCAAAAAACGAAAAGGAATGAGGGGACACCACCAATTTTCTACCGTCATTGACTACCAAGGTGGTCAAAGGCAACAAAGGAATCTTTGCCATAACCTCTGGTTCTCTGTAATCCTCCAAGGATTTGTCCATTATTCCTTTCGTATTTTTATTGAGCTGCTCTTCAAAAGCAAATCCCCTATCCTTGGAATATACTCTGCCTTTGTACTCCAATTTTTGAGTTGGGAAGAGCAGGTCATTCACCAAAAGGCTAAATAAAATGGGGTTTAGATTGTCTGCTGCCAATTGAGTTAGGTACGCTGGCGCACTAGGATTAAGGTTGGGATCTGAAAGAGACCTGAGGTAAAGTTCACGAAAGAATGCCTCGCCCAAAACACCCCCAGAAGCTCCTGTGTATAAAAACGAATGCTTGGTAACCTCACCAGAGGAACTGGCATGAAGCTCTTGAAGTACTTTTAAGGTCCAGAGTGCAGCCCGCTGCCCACCCCCACTTGCCGCCACAAGCACCAACTTGGGTTTGGAGGAAGCTGGAAACTTATCCCGCCAGCGATTCAATATCAGTTCTACCTGTTGCTTATCCTTCCGTAGCGTATCGGGATGAGTCAACACATCCAGCCGCTTTAGATTGTAAGGAGCAGGTGTATGCAAATAATCCATTCCATAAGCCTGGTGTGGTTTGTTTAACCAAGAAAAAGTCGAGAAATAATTTGCTCCCAGCACTAGAACTAAAACCACCACCGCAGCCCAGGTCCGAAGCCAAAAGGTCAAGGCCCCAATGGCCATCAAGAGAATAGCAAGCAGTAGCAAGGCGCTCATTGCTGCAGGAAACTGCAAGAGTTCCTCTTCATTAAACAGGCCCAACATCAGGATCACGGATACTAGAAACACTTGGATTAAAAATAGATTCCAGTGATTTTGATGGAATACGCGAAGCAGCTTGGCAGTTTCAAATCGAGAGATATCAGGCCTTACCGATTCCCATTTCAACTTAAGATTGAGGTACACCCAGACCGAGGGACCCTGCAGATTAAATGGATCAGCCTCTCCTTTCTTCAAGCGATGACTTCGACTCACTCGACGAAGACGCTTGTCTATCGTCTCGGAAAACAGCATGAAAAAACCCTTATTGGTCAAACTCAAATAGCCAAAAAGTAGGGCGTAAGCCAAAATACTTCCCAAGGAAAATCCAAGATACAAACGAAGCACCTCCCAGTTGGATAGGTCATTATCGAATTGAACAGAAACGAATTGAATGGTGTAAATCAGGTAAAAAAGAAGGGGTACGATGGAGTTATTGAAGCAATAGTGAATAAATGGGCGATGCACCACAGCAAGAAATGTGAATCTCCACCCATCCATGATGTAGGTAGTCATGTGGAAGGTCATGGTAAAAACTGCCAAGCCTAATCCCATCCAAAAAAAACTCAACCAAGAGACCTCATGTAGGTATTCTGGATCTAGAAATAAATAGGGAATGCCCAGCAACACACCAAATTGCTGTAAAACGATTCCCAACAACAGCACCCAAACCAACAACAAGGATAAGTTCTTCTGAAGGTGCAGGAGAAAAAGTTGAATTGGGAAGCTACGCGTGAATGTTTGCCACATGGAATACCTATTAAAAATAAAAAACTGTCTTGGCCTCCCTAAAGCTACTAAAACCGAAGCTTCGAACAAGGCCTAATCGAAACCAGCGAATGGAATTATCAGTCGGAAAAACACAAGCAGGTGAATTTCAATGGTCTGTTTAATTTACCTCGATCCCTAAAAATATTTTCATGACTTTCTTTAGCGCTTTGGAAGAGATGCGGTAGATTCGAAGCCTTAACTATGTAGCAAATGAGAATCTGGTTTTTGTGTAAAGTAAAGTATGCGAAAGAAACTGAAGAGGGTCTTTTGAAAAGTATTTCCGAACAATATCTGGTGGATGCGGTGTCATTTACCGAGGCTGAAGCCATCCTTTATGACCGATTGGGATCACAGATTCGTGGTGATTTCCAGGTGACAGGTATCAGCAAAAGCAACATTGTAGATGTCTTTTTTTATGAGGATGCTGACATCTGGCACAAGTGCAAAGTGACCTACTTGATTGCAGATGCCGATAGCGGGAAAGAAAAAAAGGTGACCCAATACATGATTGTAACTGCCGAAGATGTGAAGCAAGCCTATGATCGCATTCAAGAGAGTCTGAAAAACATGCTCGTGAGCTTCCGGGTGCCTGACATTACGGAAAGTTCGATTCTAGAAGTTTTCCCTTTTGAAAAAGCAGAAGTAAGCCCAGACTTACCTTCTGGGAATTTCAAGCCTGTTATTCAGGAATTGGAAGAAGAATAAAAAAGGGCCGCAGCAGCGGCCCTTTTCCTTTTTAATTTAGGTCTGTGGAACTTTGCTTGGCAACCACAAAAGCGATCAAGTCCTCTAAGTTGATTTCAGCCCGCTGCGCAGCATCATCAATATCCTCACGACTTACCTGTGCGGCGAAGGTTTTGTCTTTAAGTCTTTTTTTGACCCCCTTCACCTCCATTCCGGCATAGCCTTCGGGACGCATTAGGGAGTACGCATGTACCAAGCCACTCAGTTCATCAAAGGCATACAGCATTTTATCCATTCGTGTGCGTGGCTCCACCCCGAAATATCGGGGACCATGACAGGCGATGGCACGAATAATTTCAGGATCTATAGATCTTGCCTCCAGCTCTTCAATAATTTTCCGGCAATGCTGATCTGGCCATTGATCCCAATCGGCATCATGAAGTAATCCTGCCAAGTGCCACTTGTGGGCTTCCAAAGAAGAAAGTCCCTCCTGTATCGCATATTCCTTCATCAAGTGGCCTACTTGCTTCATGTGAACTTTCAAGCGGTCATTCAGGACCCAAGCATTCAATAATTCATGCGCTTCAGCCAAACTGAGCACTTGGTCTTTGTTTTTTGGATCTCCAAATTCCTGACGGTGTAGGTTTAAGGATGGTGTTTCCATGCGGTCGTACAGATGAATGGTGGGATTAGTTTGACTAGAAAAAGCTTCAAAATTTAATCGAGGAACCTAAACTCCTCTAATTTTCCATTTCGCCTTGAGGTAGCCCCAAATCACTTTGGGGCTTAGGGCTTTTTTCCACGAGATGCCTCCATCATGTCCCACATTTCTTGGGGTATCATCTCCAAATTATTAAACTCTCCAGCTCCTTTTAGCCACTCCCCTCCATCAATGGTGATGACATCTCCATTGACATAGGCAGAAAAATCTGAAATCAGATAGGCTGCCAAGTTGGCCAATTCCTGGTGCACACCCACTCTTCCAACAGGAACCTTCTTCGCTGGATCAAATTTCTTAACCAAATCACCTGGCAGTAATCTACTCCAAGCTCCTTCGGTAGGGAATGGTCCTGGTGCAATTGCATTGGATCGAATGCCGTACTTGGCCCACTCTACAGCGAGGGAACGGGTAAGTGCCAAGACACCTGCCTTTGCTGCTGCGGAGGGAACTACGTAACCTGATCCTGTCCAAGCATAGGTGGTCACAATATTTAAAAATACACCAGGCTGCTTCTCCGCAATCCAATGTTTGCCTGCAGTCAGCGTCACCTGGGAGGTGCCCTTGAGGACAATATCTAGGACCGTATTAAACGCATTGGCAGAAAGTCGCTCGGTAGGACTGATAAAATTGCCCGCCGCGTTGTTTAATACCCCGTGGATTTGCCCAAAAGCAGCGATGCACTTGGCCCACATGGCTTCTACTTGTTCAATCTCTCGTACATCACAAACTATAGGAATCACCTTGCCACCCGACTTGGCCATCATCTCCTTGGCTGTTTCTTCAAGCACTTCCAGTTTACGAGAGGTGATGACTAGGTTGGCGCCCAACTCCAAGAAATACTCCCCCATGGCCCGGCCTAAGCCTGTACCTCCTCCAGTAATCAAAATATTTTTCCCTTTCAACGATCCTTCGCGGAGCATTCCTTCGGTATAGTTCATAGTCTTTGGCTTTATTTTTTTTCAATATACTACCCCTTTGGAAGATTTGAAAAGAAAAAGGAGCTCTTTTGGAGCTCCTTCTAGTAGGGATGAGTATTGGTAAATCAATAGCGGTAGTACTCTGGCTTAAACGGCCCCTTCACCTCCACGCCGATGTACTGCGCTGGGTCTTCAGAAAGGGTGTCTAGCTGCACGCCCAACTTTGCCAAGTGCAAGAAGGCTACCTTCTCGTCCAAGTGCTTTGGAAGTACATACACGCCAGGGGTGTAGCTCTTGTAGTTAGCCCACAACTCGAGCTGTGCCAAGGTCTGGTTGGTAAAGGAGTTCGACATCACAAAAGATGGGTGGCCAGTGGCGCAACCCAAGTTCACCAATCGGCCTTCTGCCAACACAATGATTTCCTTGCCATCGATCTCGTACAAGTCTACCTGAGGCTTGATCACGTTTTTCGTGTTGCCATAGTGGGCATTCAACCATGCCATATCGATCTCGTTGTCGAAGTGGCCAATGTTACACACAATCGCCTTGTCCTTCATCGCCTTGAAGTGAGCACCGGTGATGATGTCCTTG